>LXOW01252037.1_pt1 | contig 10434 bp, 2 predicted proteins | sample 1368591 | NCBI WGS metagenome assembly LXOW01 (sample SAMN04884650, study PRJNA319009) | bovine gut metagenome | isolation source: Cow rumen | host: Bos taurus | place: Italy: Legnaro (PD) | collected 2014-07-09
GTACTGCGTGCCCGAAATGGTTTTATGGCTTGTCTTCTTATTACTCATATCTTGCGTCATCTGTTTATCACAGGGGGACAGGTTCCCTGTGCGGTTATCTTATTGCGAACTTCTTTTGGATGCGGCCACCGTCGGCGCGGACTACGTAGACTCCGGCTACACCGATGTTGGTGCTGATGGTCTCGCCAGGTTGGATGGTGAAGCTGGTGATGGTCAGACCGCCGGTGTTGACGATGCGAACGTCAGCTGCACGGTGCAGGGTCGACGAGACGTCGAGGCGATGCGGATGAACGGTGAAGAGCAGGTCGCCCTCGCCGAAGTTGTCGCCCGACGGGTCTTTCTCGCCACCGAAGGCGAACGACGAGTCGCTGCTGTCGAAGAGAATCGACTGAGCCTCTGAGCGGCGTGGGGCAGGCGAGGCCGAAGCTGCCACGAAGTACGGACGGAACGGTATGGTTGTAGCGCCACCCTCTGCAGTCTTGTTGAAGCGGCTGCCTTCGCCATTCATCAGATAGCCCACCACCTTCTTGCTCATGTAGTTTGGCACGAATCCGTAGCCGTCCTCAGACTTTGTCACCAGCTCATCATCGCTGATGCCGATGGTGATTTCGGGATTAGACACGAAGCTGATAGTCTGCTTAGTGAGCTGGGCAGGAGCGGTTGCTGCCGTATTCTTAGCCGTCCACTCACCGCTGAGGTCAAACTCATAGTAGGTCTTGCCCGGGAATCCAATGATATACGGCTCGGCAGTTGCAAGCAACGGATATTGCGGCAGTTCGCGAGCTTCCTGGTAGTAGGTCTGGTAGATATCCGTATTGGCATCCTGCTGTGAGTTCTTACTGTAGTAGTAATCCCACAGGAAGGTGTTGCCAACGTTCTTGGTGTCGCCATCTTTCTTGGGATAGTTGAAGGTGGTCTTGAAGACCGTTGCGTCGTTGGTGTCCAAAGCACCGCCCTTATATTCGCGCAGCCAGTACTCATGACCAATCTTAGTGCCGTTTTCGTCGATAGAGCGGCTACCGCTGTAGAAGTGAGTAATCTCACCCTTCTGCTGAGTAGTTACGAGTTCTGCGGTGAACGGCAGGCTGACGGTCTCCCAACCCTTGGTGAGGTCGACGAAGAGGTCAGGCATACGCTGATACCACATGCGCTTACCACTGCCGAAGGTGTAGCTGATAGGACAGTTGAAGTCCTGCTTGTCTACCAGCAGGTGGTCGCTGGTAGCTGTGAGGTCGCTCTGTACCAGATGACCATTGACAGACGATGCTCCTGTTGAGATATCCACGCAACGATACGGGCTCTCATGGTAGCTGTCTGCAAATGACGGGTCGGTGAAGTAAGCGCTCAGTACACCGTTTGTCTGTGCGTTGTTCTCTGCTGAAGGAGCATATACCAACAGGTTGTTGGTCTCATCGCGGTTGGTGATGCTCTGCAGTCCGTCGTCATCGAGCAGCGGACGGTAGAACTTGTCTACTCCAGCGGGGGAACTGCTGGACACGCGACCGATGGTCCATTCGGTGTCGTTATGACCAGCGAAGTCAATGGCTGTCATATTCGGATAGGCAGGATTCAGGTCGGTGTCGTTAGCATTCTTTGGCTTAGAGTATGCCACGAGGTTGACAGCAGGATTGAAGTGAGCCACATCCATCACCTTCGACTGATAGTAAGCCGGTGCACGATAGACACGGTTGCTCTCATCAGTGTTCGGCAGACGACTGCTGTTCTTCACGATGCGAGAAGGAACATCCTCGTGGGGCCGTTGGCCGTTCCAGCCATAGGTTAGCATTTGTCCGAAGTAGAAGTAGTCATCGGGCCAGATGGGGTAGAAGTGACTATTGCCATCAGCATCGACCAACGTACGCTGATCCTCGCTCTCAGGTATCACACCGTCAGCATAGCGGAAGTCGCCGTCAGCATAGCGGTCTTCCACATAACCTGCATTCAGATAGACACCATCAACACCCGATGAGCAGTATTCAGCATTTTCTGTGTAGTGCTGTGTCTGAGGCTCTGACAAGGTGCCATCCGTATTGATGGTGTAGTACTTATACTCAGCGGGTGAATCGCTGGGCACGATGTGGTCGTTGTAACGCTTGAACAGGTAGAAGCCGTTCAGGTCGTAAGCCACCGTACCGTTATAGAAGGCAGCGGCAGGCATCGGACGAGCCAAGCCGTGACCGTCATCTGATGTGTCGTATGTCAGTGTGTTTGGATAGTAGCAGTTGACGCGCTTGAAGCCGTCTGCAGTAGGATTACCGAAGACAGCCTTGACTCCAGCGGGGAAACCGCTGGACGCTGTGGTGTTAATCCAGCAGTTCTCTACATAACCATCGCCTGTATCGGCAACACCTGCCGAGGTGAACGAACCCGTTACACCGAGGTTATAGACATTACCGCAGAGGTGACCGAACAGCGAGTTGTCGAGTCCGTTGATACGGTAGCCGTCGCCGTGGAAGTTACCTGCGAAGCAGTGGCCAGCCTCACCGATGGGTGTCCAAGCGGGTGAACCGCTTGGCACTGTAACGTTGGTGTGCAGGATGAACTCGAGGTTCTGACAGTCGCGGACGTGCCCATCGAGCGTGCTCTTGCTGAGGTCGAAGAACTCCTTCAGCTGGGTAGCACCGTTGGTGGCATCGTTGATATATATCTTTGAGTTACGCTTAACGGTAGGATTGTCCACATAGTAGTGGTTCGCATCGTCGAGCACCTTCTTCAGGTCGTGGTAGTTGGCCACACTCACCTGTACGGTGTTAGAGTACGTCTCACCGAGATAGGTCTTAGCGTAGTATGCCAGATAGTAACCGTGCTGATACCAGAAGAGTGGGTCAGCGGTAGGCGTGTATTCTACGCCATTGATATGGCTCTCGGCGTCAGACTTCTTCTCGAAGAGCTTCCATCCACCACCTGTTACCTCGTAGGCACCTGGTGTGACGTGTGGCTCACGGACACCGACGAAGGTGCCAGGCAGTACAACCTGCGGAGCCTTGATGTCCTCGACGAAAGGAATACCGCTCTTGAACAGTACGTGGATATTCACCACGTGGCGCTCGCTGACAGGAGTGACGTGTGTACCTGTGGCATCACTCTCTTCATAGTTGTACTCGTAGATGACGGTGATAATTTTCTCCTTCGAGAGGTCGAAGATGTCAGAGAATCGGCTCACATACAGCGTACTGGTCTCCGTAGGAGCAATGCCGTGGATGCTGAAGTCTGTCTGCCAGTTGGGCAAGCTGTTGAAGTTGCCCTCAGATATAACGACGCCTACAGGAACAGACTGTCCGTTACTATAGGTTCCTGATACGCCACCCTCGACGTCAATACCTGTTACAGTGACACCTTCCGTGTTCTCACCAACCGTATAGTTCTCGCGGCAGTAGTAATATTTGCCCGGACTGGTAAAGGTCAGTGTGGTGACATTTGCCTTATCAGAGTCACCCAGACTGCCATACGTGTTTGAAGTAATTACGGTGCCCACAGCGTATGGTGTGTTGCCTACCTGGAACGGAGTTTTGACCACATATACGTTGCCTGCTTCCTTCACGTCGATAGTCGTATAGTGACGCTTCTCGTTAGGCAGTTTCTCGTATTGCTCACGAGAATATTCGTCACCAGGCTTCAGCGTCACATCATTGTGAGTAGTGGTTGCGGTGCCGTTATAGGTTGCGGTGTAGTTGACTGGTCTCTGCAATGAGTAATGAGCAAGATTGCTCTCTGCTCCTGCCAAATTGCCAGTTTTAGAGTCATACTGGTATTTCTCTCCCTCGGGATGTATGACACTGGTGCCAGCAGCGTTCTTACTATAATTGGGGTCAATGAGTACGTCGAAGGCATCGTAGTTGAATTCGAAGCGCTCGCGGTCTTCCTTAGACATGGAGCACNNCCGCCATAGAGACCTTCGACAGTACAATAGTAGGCAGGAACGATGTCGTCCTGAATCATCTTTGCCAATGCAGGATTAGAATCCTTATACGTGTTGTAATATGCATTTTTCTCTTCCTCTGTCATGCGGTTGCCGACATAGATGAACTCTGTCTTGCTGAGCTGGATAGTGCTGGTACAGATGTAGGCAGGAGCCACATAGCCAGTCATAGAAGCAGCCTGTGTAGCAGACACCGAACTACCCACATTCAGATGAACGTCGTCCTTGGTATATTCGCTTGTGACGATATAAGCACCTTCGAATGTGGCCTGTCCTTCTGGGATGGCAGCGGGATGACCAGTTGCCATTGCCTGATAAGTATCGTAAACATCCTTAGCAATGAGGTTGCTTACCTTATACTCACGCTGTCCGAGGACACTGGCTGTCTCATTGTCTTTCAGATGATAGGTGGGGCCGTCTTCGTAGCCACTCATCTCATTGTCCTTCTGTTTCTTTTGTGCCGTGGCGCTCTCAAACTTGGTATACCATGTATCCCAGTCTGTCGGATTGTTTACCTTATAGGTCAACATATAACCTGTGTCGTGGCTCATGTTGTTGCTTGAGCGGTATACGAACTCGAACGGAACATCCTGCTGCTTCTCTATATGGTAAACAGTTTCGTGAGCAGCCTTCAATGTGTTATATTCATCAGACAGCATCACCGTACCCGCAGGGATGATGTCAGCGTCAGTGCTGCTGAACTTGCAGTCTGCAGTGGTGACGTAGGTCTCGTCCATAAACAGATTCTTCTCAGCAGGAGTCAATAAGTACCAATCCCAATAGCTGATAGGATCATTCAGATGATACTCCACATCGTTGATGATCATCTTCTTGTCACCCTCCAGTTTTACACCAGGAGCAGAGTAGTAAGCGTATTTGTTTGGCATCACGTGGAGCAGCTTCATCGTACCATGTGAAGCAGCCGTGATGGTCAACGGAATATCTACCGTCTCACTGTATGCGTTAGGAGCACCGGTATAGGCCGAGATATACTGGTCATAGACATAGACCGAACCCTTGATGAACCAGTAGTGGGCAGGAACGGCATCAGCGCCTGTATACTTACCGCTGATGTTGTAGCAGTCGTCGATAATGGTCTGTGTACTGTGTATGAAGTTTCCTGACGTCTCCCATTCCACCTCAGCGCCATCGTCGTCGAATGTGAAGTCGCGTCGTGTGACAGCATTAGCATTCAGCGCTGTCAGGGTGTTGTGGAAATGTTGGGTGTATGTAGCTTTCTTGTGTACGTTCTTGGCATATACGAAACCACCACCGATACCAGGCTGTACGTTGATGAGGTCGAGCTCTACGACACCGGTGATATAACCCCAGTCCTTTTCGTACAGGTCATTGCCTGTACTCAGCTCTGTGGTCAGTTCCAGATACACACCTGATGCCAGCGCCACCTTATTCTTACTGGTACCGTTGTTGCGCTTGCGGTCATTGACGAAGCCTGCCTTCCAGTCATAATAGGTTGCTGTGCCATAAGGCTTGGAAGTACCGCCATCGTATGCCTTTGAGTCAGTCTTGTAGTCAGGATTAGAGGCGTTATCAGTAACACGGATATCCTTATTAGGCAGGAAGAATACGTCACTGGTCAGCGCACCTAAGTAGTTCACGATGCTATAGATACCGAAGTAGTTGCCATGAACTTTCTTGTTTTCGTCGCTTTGGTCAGCAGGAATAACCGACTGTTTCTGGTTGAGTGACACCTCACGCACACGGTTGATGGTGTAGTTGGTATGGTCTACAATCTCAGGCACACGGTCCTGTGCTCCCTGCATCACCATACGGCTACCGAACACACCGCAGAAGTCAGCACGCTGGATGGTGTTCATCAGACGACCGGCATAGACTGGAACGACACCGTTTTGCTCCCAATAAGCAGGATTAGGATAATACTCGCCCGTTTCCGAATTAATAAGAAGAATATCGTCATCACCGACCTTGATACCTTCAAACAGAGTCAACAGGTCGTCAATGGTCAGTGTAGAAGCCTTGGTGTGCTCGCCACCTGCCGGATGGTAGGTCGTTCCGTCCTTATCCGTACACTCCGAGATACACTTATACTTCAGCTGATAGTAGTCGGCCTCACGGGGAGGAAGTTCTTCATACTGATCATAAGTAATTTCAGGGTCTAAGCTATAATAGTCAGTACCATAGTTGGTGATGTTCAGTCCACGATAGCCGTCCACGAAGGTCAGGTTACCATCACCGTACAGACCACCCGTACGTCCTGTACCCAAGGTAATCAGGTCACGGTGATAGACATCGTGGATAGATGCTGTAGCGTTACCGAACACCGTGGTGGAGTTGGCATACACAGTAGAAGAACCTGACGAGGTGTTACCACCGGCGAATACAGCGTTGAAGATGGTGATACCCGAAAGATCCAAACTGCTCCAATAAGGGTCTTGCTTATTTCCTAAGGTATGGAGATCGGTAGTAGTGACATAGTCGCCTACAGCATAGTTGTGACCATTGATGGTAACTGCAGACGTCGCCTTACAATAAGGCTCAATCAGCACCTTGCAGTCCTCAGTAAGCACATACTCGCCTTCATCCTTGACCCAGCCTTCGTCATCGTCCTCAGGAATAGTAGGTGAAGGTATGTATGCCTCATCTCCCTTCTTATAGGCATAATAGTAGCCCTCCCACTCGTTATCATAGCGATCGCCGTCCTTGATGCCGACATAGAGATTGCCTTCATTGTCTTCGTAGGCACTATACACATAACCGATATCACCACCACCAAAGACGTTACCATTCTCGCGTGCCAGCTCCTTGGCTGTACCTATCGTACCGCCGTGTACATGTACCTCTGTCTGTCCGAAGACGTAACCGTCGGAGTAGAGCGTACCACCCTCACCGAGGTTGTTGTAGCCTCGACCGCCACCGAAGACGTTGCGGTGTACGTTGCCCTCATAGAGCGTTACATTCGTTTTACCAGCCTTATAGATACCCTTCAGGGTACGATTGCTGTTGTCAACACCTGTTGCCTCGATGACGCCGCGACCTACAGCGGCAATCTCACCGCCACCGAAGAGGGCATTGCGTACCACGCCATCATACATCGTGACGTTAGCAATATCCACACTACTGTTGTCGATATAACCGCCACCAAAGACACATCCACTATCGTACAAACGGTTGGTGCCGTCGCCCGACCAGGTCTCGTCGTGCAACTTCTCCTGATAGTAGTCAGAGCCTACCTGTACATAGTCGATGTCGGTATCTGTGGGTTCGCTGTTGAAGTGACGATAACCGATAAAGCCCTTGTAGAGTGTGATGTTGGCTGTTCCGAACACGGCACCGCCCTCGCCACCGCCATAGGCGTTACGCTCGATGGCAGGAATACCGTCAATAAAGCTTGTACCATCTTTCTTACCGATGACGACGTGTGTCTCACCAAGGATATCACCTGTTGTAGCTGCATCAATAGCACCAGCGTGATAACCTACGCTACCTCGCCAGCCGCCACCATAGACGTTACGTGCCGTACCGCCTTCGATATAGGCATTGGCAGAAGCGATGAATGATTGGTCGAAGTCATCGGTGGCAATGTTGTATTTGTTGTTCACCGAACCTACGGTTCCTGCGGCATAGAGGTCCTTGGTTACCGTACCGCCCAGCAGGGCGATGTAGGTGGTTCCGTGCACGTCGCCGGTATTGGGAACATTGGCATCACCCAGACCGCCACCGTATGCGTAAGCACCGCTGAGACTACCATTATACATATAGCCGCAGACGTCAGCGCCTTCGTTGATGATAACGTTGGTGTTGTATTTCTTGCCGTTTCTGGCTGTTGCCAAGGCATTATCCAGTCCGGTGTCTTCGTATTCACATTCTGTTGTACCCAATGTAAGGTCTATAGCGTGTGGCGTCTGTGGCTCTGGAGTCGCGGCCTTCTCTTCGTCCGATAAAGCCGCCCAAGCAGCGTGTTCTGTATTGTATGTTGCAGTAGCTTCAGCATTTGCTTCTGCAGCCCATGCATCCACAGACTTCTTGTTCATCACACGACCTAACTGGCCGCCGCCATATACCTCATAGACACGAGCTGTGTTGTTCAGGTTCACCTCCGTATATTGTGACCAAGTGTCTTTACCATAACCGGCACCATAGACGGTTGCGAAGTATTCGTTAGCCTTGTCATAATAGACAGGAGCATTGATATTGACGTGACTGTAGAAGGTGCGACGACAGTTATTGTTACCACCATAGAGACCAGTACGATAACCACCCACGAGAGCGTCGCTACTGTTCCAGTTGACGTTGGATTCATATACGTCGCAAGGATACTCCTGATACAGACCGTAAGCACCACCAAAGATAGCCTCTGCACGGAAGGTAGAACCAGTAGGTACATTGACCACCGTACGTCGTGTCACACCCTCCTGATAGCTACCGCCATAGACCGCCTTAAACTGACCGCTCATCAAGTCGATGATAGCTGATGCCTTGTGTGCTGTGGCAGGAGCGTCAGCAGTAGCTTTCTCAACTCCCATACCTACACCACCACTTTCTCCGGCACCGAACACCTCGGTACCCTGGAATGTCGTCATGGCCTGAGGCACATCGATGAGGATATAGCTGCGGTTCTGCATCAGGTCCTCCTCTTCCTCACCGAGGTAACCCTGACCGGCACCGTATATCTGCTCTACGGTATTCAGCGAGTTATTGGACTCGTTAGGACGGAAGTTGATAAAAGCATTATCTAAGAAAGGCTTGTGATAGCCCTCTTTAGCGTGACCGTCTTCATCAAAGTAGGCACGGAAGTGCGCATCCTTATAGTCATACACACCGTAGGCACCACCGAATATCTTCTCCACGCGTCCCTGTACATATTCCATATAGGCTGAGGCGTTGAGCATATCGGTGTTATACACCTTACTGCGAACGGCATCGTTGCGCAGACGACCGTCGAAGTTGGCAGTGTTCAGAATCTTTCCGCCCAGGTCGTTACCACCGTAGACGAAGTCACGAACGTACGGGAAACCGTTGGTTCCGATATACGTCTCTGTATGTCCGAGGATATCGGCATTACAAGCTCCGGCGAAGGAGTCGAAGATACGTCCGTTACCTAAGTTGATGATACAGTTACCGGCCACAGGACCTAAGAAGCCGCCACCATACATAAACTCGCACTCTGCGATGTCCTCAGACATACTGGCTTTCCTGGATACACCTGCTACTTGACCATTCAGATTGATATAGGTGCTGTATCTTGAGTCGTAGGTGTATTCTATCTTTCCTGTTTCCTCATTATAGTTTCCATTACCGATACCGCCTTCCTCGCTGCCTCCGAATATCTGGAACATATAGCCACGATTCAGGTTGATGGTGGTAGAACCCCATATCTCGGTGTTCACACCCTTACCGCCACCAAACACGTTGAGCGCCTTACCCAATACGTCCATACCTTGCTCGGAAAGGATGACGCCGCTGTGTCGCTCAGTGATGTGATATTGGTCGTTGCCGTAGAGCTTGTCTTCACCTTCATCATCCTCAGCCACTTTGTCGAAGAGTATCTCGCGGTCAACGATAGAGCTGTTGATATTGATGACGACATTACCGTTGACAACACCGCTGGTATAGCATCCACCATAGATGTTACCGCCATCGAAACGACGGTCTTTGTCTGCATCGGTACTGGTGGTGGGTGCACCTGACGTCACAGGGGCAACGGGGAGACCTGTTGACGAGCTGATGGTGTTCCAAATCAGTTCGGTATGAGTGTCGTTCCAACGCTTTGGCTGTATCTTCAAACCAGCGAAGTTCAGCTCCAGTTTGTCACCGATAGTTCCTTCTGGTGAACCTGCCGGTGCGGGGTCAGGACTGCCCAGCAGACCGCCTTCATAGATGGCATTAAAACCAGGGGTAGGAGTCACGAAGGCATTGTTACAGCCACCCACGACCCTGTTATATACAATCACCTTATCGCTGAAGTTAATCGTCGTCTTACCCTCGGTAATCATACTACCCACATTACCACCGCAGACGATAGCACCAAACATGGTGGAATAAGGTATGTAGTCAACTTTGTCTCCGTTTGCTGTGCTCTCGAAGACAACGGTTGACTTCACCTTCATGGCGCAGCCTTCCATGTATTTGGCAAATTCAGCCTCGCTCTCCAAATTCATTTTGTTGAACGGGGTGGTGTTGCCTGCATACTTAACTGGATCTACTTCACTGAGTTGCTTCTTAAATGTGCGCAGCACACCTTCGTTATNNGTATCTAATCATGTTCGCACCGTTGTTGCCGAGGAACACGTTGTCGATGATGGCGTATGAACCAATCTTGATGTGCGTCTGGTCGCCAGCACTTGAGCCGGCAACATTCTCTCGCAGGGAGGCACTGTTACCACCCACATAGAGACCGCCATCCACGATGGTAGGATTGTCTTCCGTACCTCTGACGAGGATAGACACCTTCTCTGCGTTAGGACGGATGAGGTTGAGGGCTTCTGCTGATTGCAAGCCCGTAAATGTGTCGCCTGTTAATCCTAATATCTGTC
>LXOW01315950.1_pt1 | contig 10434 bp, 8 predicted proteins | sample 1368591 | NCBI WGS metagenome assembly LXOW01 (sample SAMN04884650, study PRJNA319009) | bovine gut metagenome | isolation source: Cow rumen | host: Bos taurus | place: Italy: Legnaro (PD) | collected 2014-07-09
GTTACGGCCACCACTGCCTCGCAGTTCACGATGAAACTGACGAACGATCCGGAAGATGACAACAAGGTCTGCTTCTACGACAATGCCCTCAATATGAAGGATGGTACGGTGACGATCCGCAAGGTCGCGGTCAAACCCGCGTCTGCAGATGCCGAAGCGGCCATGCTGATCTTCGACTTCGGCCGTACGCCGGCCGGCACGAAGATTGTCGTGACGGACATCGTGCTTCAGGAGTACATTCAGTAATGAACAGGATGCTGCACATACTGACACTTCTTTTTCTGCTGGTTTCCTGCAATCCGGTTCCGACCACGGAACCGGAGCGGGAACCGGAGATCACCTTTTCGTCGAATGAGCTGATATTGAGTCCCGAAGGGGGCGAGGCCTCGCTCAAGGTGAATGCTTCCACGAGCTGGAGCATTGCTACGGACGGACAAAACTGGTACGCTCTGGTTTCCGCACCGCAGGTCTATGCGGGAGAAAGCATCCTGAAAGTATCCGCGGAGCCCAACTATACGACGGCGCCCCGTACGGCGACCCTTCGCTTTACGAGCGGCAACAAGACCGTCAGTCTCAAACTGTCGCAGGCATTCTTCGTCCCGGAACTGGCTTTTTCACAGAGCACAGTGACGGGCGAGGGCGCGGGCGGCACGGTGACCGTGACGACGCACGCCAACGCCAGCTGGACGGTAGACGAAGCTGATCTGGACTACTGGTTTTCGATTAGTCCGAGGACCGTTGGCCGGGGCGATGGGGAACTGAAAGTGACGTTCAACAAAAGCTATTCTGCGCAGCCGCGTTCACAGCAAGTCCATTTCCGCAGCGGTGAGCATGAGAAGATCCTGACTGTCACGCAGAAAGAGGATACGCCTGTTCCTTCTGGCGCCTATGTGCCCGAAGGCTATGAACTCGTGTGGCAGGATGACTTTTCCGAGGCTTCTTCGGCCCTGATCGACAAGTGGCGCTACGAAGACTGGGCACCTGGCCGTGTGAATCATGAGTTGCAGCGCTATGTGCCGGATGACCGGCGTACGTCTTACACGCAGGACGGCGCTTTGCACATCGTGGCCCGCAAGGACGGGAACCAGGTGATTTCCGCGCGTATGAACAGCCGTGAATCATGGCTGTACGGCTATTTTGAAGCCGCCATCTGGCTGCCGAAAGGCAAGGGCACCTGGCCGGCGTTCTGGATGATGCCGGACGATTTTTCGAAAGGCTGGCCGGCCTGCGGTGAGATCGACATCATGGAAGAGGTCGGCGTGGATGCGAACATCACTTCTTCTTCCATCCACTGCGAGACGTACAACCATGTGAAGAACACCCAGAAGACAGCATCCCGCACGATTCCGGGTGCAGAAAACGAGTATCACGTGTACGCCCTCGAATGGACGAAAGATTATATCAAGACTTATGTGGATGGCGTGCTGCTGCTGGAATTCCGCAACGACAATGCGGGGCGGGACAGCACATGGCCGTTCAACAAGAAATTTTACCTCATCCTGAACCTGGCCTGGGGCGGTGACTGGGGCGGCTATGCCGGTGTGGATGAAAGCGCGCTCCCTTGTACGATGAAGGTGGATTATGTACGTGTTTACAAAAAGTAAGGAAAGATGAAATATACTAGAACCCTTGTGCTGGCTGTCGTGTTGGTGCTGCTGGCTGCCTGTACGCAGCCAAAGCCCTCGACGGTGGGTTCCGATGCAGGTATTGAGAAACGCATCGAACAATTGCTGTCACGGATGACGCTGGCCGAGAAGATCGGGCAGATGAATCAGGTGTCTGCCGGCGGCGAGGTGTCCAACTATGCCGAGGCGCTCCGCAACGGTCAGATCGGCTCCATCCTTAATGAAGTGGATCCGGTCAAAATCAATGAGTTTCAACGCATCTGCGTGGAAGAATCCCGCCTCGGCATTCCGCTGTTGGTAGGGCGAGACGTGATTCACGGCTTCCATACGATCTTCCCGATTCCGCTGGGCCTGGCAGCTACATTCGATCCGGCACTGGTGGAACAGGGCGCCCGCATCGCTGCCATAGAGGCTACCGGACAGGGTGTCCGCTGGACTTTCTCGCCCATGCTCGACATCGCCCGCGACCCACGTTGGGGCCGTATGGCGGAAGGCAGTGGGGAAGATGTCTACCTGGATGCCCGCATGGCCGAGGCTATGGTACGCGGCTATCAGGGCGAGACCCTGGACACAGATGCCATGGCAGCCTGCATCAAGCATTATGTGGGCTACGGAGCCGCTGAGGGTGGCCGTGACTACAACAGTACCTTCCTGACGGAACGCCAGTTGCGCAACGTCTACCTGCCGCCTTTTGAGGCGGCCGTGAAGGCTGGCGCCCTGACGTTGATGACCTCGTTCAACGACAACGACGGCGTACCTTCCACAGGCAATACCTTCATCTTGAAGGATGTGCTTCGGGATGAATGGGGCTTTGACGGATTGGTGGTAACCGACTGGAACTCTATGGGCGAGATGATTCCCCACGGTTTCGGTACCGACCGCAAGGACGTGGCCTGCAAGGCCGTGAATGCCGGCATTGACATGGACATGATGACCTTCGGTTTTATCTCCCACCTGGAGGAACTGGTGGCCAGTGGGAAAGTGAAGGAATCGGCCATCGACGAGGCTGTCCGCCGTATACTTCGCGTCAAACTACTTCTGGGACTGTTTGAAAATCCCTATGTGGATGTAGATGCCGGACAGGCCGTTCAATATGCTGAAAGTCACCTGGACGCTGCGCGCCGCACGGCCGAGGAATCGGCCATCCTGCTGAAAAACGACGGTATCCTCCCGCTCAAGGCCGAGCAGCTCCGATCTATTCTGGTTACCGGCCCGATGGCCGACGCTCCGCATGACCAGCTGGGTACCTGGAGTTTTGACGGCGAGAAGGCCCATACGGTCACTCCGCTCCAGGCGCTGAAGGAGCGTTTCCCTGGGAAAGTGACCTTTGTCCCGTACGGCTATAGCCGGGAAAAACGCGCCCGCTTCGACGATATCGTGGCGGCCGCCCGCCGTGCTGATGTGGTGCTGGTGTTCCTGGGAGAAGAGGCCATCCTTTCTGGCGAGGCGCACTGCCTGGCCGACCTGAACCTGATCGGAACGCAGAGCGAACTTCTCGTCGCCCTAAAGGCGGCGGGCAAGCCCGTGGTGGCCACGGTGATGGCTGGCCGTCCGCTGACCATCGAGCGTGACCTGCCCAACTGCCAGGCGATGCTCTATTCCTTCCATCCGGGAACGATGGGCGGTCCTGCGCTGGCCAATCTCCTTTTCGGCGATGTAAATCCCTCCGGAAAGACACCGGTCACCTTCCTCCGCACGGTAGGGCAGGTGCCGATGTATTATTCGCATAACATGACGGGACGCCCCTACAACAACGAGACCCTGCTTGCAGACATCGAACTGGAGGCGGGACAGACCTCGCTGGGTAACACCTCCTATTATCTGGACTATGGCGCCCGGCCGCTTTTTCCTTTCGGCTACGGTTTGAGTTACACGACGTTTGACTATTCGGACATCGCGCTGGATAAGGAGGCTTATCCGCAGGATGGCACGATTCGGTTGACGTTCGGCCTGACCAATACCGGTGCGTATGATGGCACTGAAGTGGTTCAGGTGTATGTCCGCGATCTGGTAGGCTCCATTACCCGTCCGGTGAAAGAACTCAAGCATTTTGAGCGCGTGCCTCTGAAAGCAGGGGAGAAACGCACGCTGGAAGTGCAGATCCCGGTTTCGGAACTGGCCTTCTTCGGCTTGGATGGCGTCACGAAAGTGGAACCTGGTGACTTCCAATTGTGGGTAGCGGGCGACAGCGCCTCCGGGCAACCCGTTTCATTTCAAGTATTATGACGGATGCGTCATATTTTTAGGTTAATTGTTTGGTTGAGCGTAATGCTGCTTTCGGTCTCTTGTCAGGAGAGTCCGAAAGCGGCGTTGCTCTCTGTTATCGTGGAGCAGGAGCGCGTTATCCTGCCTGCGAGTGGCAGTGAATCGTTCTACTTCTCCGTCGATGAGCCGGAGGCGGCATTTGACCTGGAAAAAGACGTAGTCCTGTATTTGGCGAAAGGGCAGACGCTTCTTTCGACCGACTTCCAACTGACGGCCGTGGAGAGGACAGAGACTCCGGGCCGTTACCGGGCCGTCGTTTCAGATCTGGGTCGGCGTGATGACTATGAATCCAGTGTCTATCTGGGCATTCGCGTTTCGTCCCTGGAGATGGTCCTTTCCCAGTCTTTCATCTGTGTGGCGGAGAACGCCGATCCGGCGACGCGTGTCCGGAAGACCGGGCTTCCCGTGCTGTATCTCGACACGGAGGGCGGCGCGGCCATCCGTTCGAAGACGGATTATGTGAACGCGACCTTCACGGTCCCTGACGCGGATTCGACGGTCTCTCTTGCCTGCCAGGTGCGCGGCCGTGGCAATACCACCTGGACCTGGCCCAAGAAGCCCTATCTGGTGAAACTGGACAAGAAAGCCCCGCTCCTGGGCATGCCGGCACACAAGCGCTGGATTCTCCTGGCCAATTTCATGGACCGCACGATGATGCGCAACCTGGTGGCCATGAAGGTATCCTCACTGACCTCACTCGACTGGACACCGCGCTGCCAGAGCGTGGAGCTGGTGCTCAACGGCGTGCATCAGGGCAATTACCTGCTCATCGAGCAGGTTCGTGTCGACAAGAACCGGGTGAACGTTGGCGACGACGGCTACCTGATCGAGTCGGACTTCCACTACGACAATGAGGTTCAGTGGATGGATCCTCACGGTCGCTGCAATGAGATGAAAGGCGGGATTCCGTTCGGCATCAAAAACCCTGATCCCGACGAGATCACACCAGCCCAGGTGCAATACGCCGAGGATTTCATCGGGGAGACGGCAAGTATCCTGTATGGCCCGAAATTTACCGATCCGGAGCAGGGCTATGTTTCCCGTATCGACGTCGCCTCCTTCATTGACTACTGGATTGTCTTTGAAGTGATGGGCAACCACGAGCTGGGCAATCCCGGCAGCGTGTTCTATCATTTCAAGCCGGATGGCAAGATGATCGCGGGCCCTTGCTGGGATTTCGACTGGGGCGTGCTTTCCTACAATTACAACCCCCAGGCCCGGACGGGCCTGGTCAATCGCAATGCCTGCTGGTATGCCCGTCTCTTTGAAGATCCGTCTTTTCAGGCGCAGGTGCGGGAGCGTTTTAGGGAGCTGCTGCCAGCGCTGCAGACCATCCCGGCCTATATCGATGCGATGGAAAAGATGCTTGAGCGTTCAGCTGAACTGAATTTCAAATTGTGGAATCCTGCCCAGGATGCTTCCCAAAATGGCGGTCGCATAATCAATGGCGATGAAAACATGTCGTTCCACGATGCCGTTGCACGACTACGCACCATCTACGAGGAACGCTTGTCGGTGATGCAAAGCAACCTATGATGAGAAAGGGTGCCGTTGGGCACCCTTTCTTTATTTAATCCGCAAGAAACTGTATCCGAAACGCTTGCAGGCGGCTTTTTCGAGCTCTTCCCGGTCGTCGGGATGGGCGATGGCAATCAGTGCGCGTGCCCGCTGGTCCATCCTGCGGATGACGCTTGTATCGTTGACCGGCGTGGCTATCGTGTCGCTTTGTCGAAGTTGTTGATGATATTATTCAAAAGAAGGATTGCAGATTAGTCATTTCCAATATCAACAATGAGCTCGAAATTAAGAGAATGTGGGAAGAGTAATAATAAGCTAGTGGTCCATGCTTTCTCTCTCTTACCAAATTTAGCCGATTGTTCCATATATAGGGGATAGGAATATATATCAAGATGATTATAAAGGAAGACGAAACCGTCCGGTGCCTTGCGATTGGGGTGCCGGGGGCTGCGTTGTCGGACTCTCACCTCACTCAACCATTTCTACGCGAACTTCGCTATCTTCCTGAGCGTCCCTATACTGGTCCCCGTAATCTTTCTGATGTTTCTCAGGCTGTACCCTTTCCTCAATAGGGATATGTCTTTCTGGTATTGTTCCTTATAGGATTCGTCGCTCTTCCTGTACGTGTCAGGGCGTCCCATTTTGATACCCTCCTTACGGCATTTGGCGATGTACTGGTTCCTTCCGCTCTCCATACGTTCCTTGATCGTGAGCCGTTCCATACTCGCGATTTCGAGCAGGATAGTGCATATCAGGCTTGCGACAGGGTTCACCTTTCCGTCGGGGTTCAGCGTTTCCAGGTTGTAGTTCTTGACATACAGGGACACTCCGTGTTCGTTCAGCAGCTGGATCACCTTCAGGGCCTCCAGCGTGTTTCGTCCGAGACTGCTGCATACAAGTTCTCATCGCTTTTAACGGTATCCAAAATGGGATCTACCTCGATTTTCGCCAAACAGGCGCATAGCTACTTGCAGCAGAGGTGGCTGGAGGGCATTTAACTTTGCGCCTAAGGCCGGGATCGGGCATAGGTGTCATATCCATCAGAATATCAATACTGACTATCAGCACGTTATGGGCTTTACCATTGCGGCTGTTTGGCGAAAATGTCNNAAGTCCATCTGAAAGGATGGACGGAGTTGAATTTTTCGTATCTTTGCCCCCGTATTATTAAAACATCACACGTATGAATCTTCGTGATATCAAGATTCAAAATAAAGAATTGTATTCTTCTATAATACAGACGAAAGAGTCCTTACAATGTAGGGGCTCTTTTTTTGTATTTACCCCGAATCAGGTCTGAATTTTCTGAAAGAAGTTACTATATTATTAATGTAATTCACATAAATAATTGGTAATCTTTAAGATGTTTTTGGGAGTAAAGAAATAGATGATGAAGGCAATCGGGCTAATACGGGTTTCAACACAAGCGCAACAACTCGAATCACAATCAGTGAAAGTAAAAGAAGCCATGATACGGGATGGCTACAAAGAGGATGAGATATTACTGATTGAGGATAAAGAATCTGGTTCAAAAATATCCGAAGAAGAAAGGTCGGGACTTACTAAGTTGAAACGTATCATTGATATGGAGCAAATAGAAGCCGTGTACGCCTACGAGGTTTCAAGAATATCCAGACTGTCATCTGTCGTCATTTCAATTAGAGATTAGCTGATTGCACGAAAAATCCAACTAATCATACTTTCCCCGCCGGTCAAACTGCTCGATGATGTAGGTAATATATCACCTGAAGCAAATATGTTGTTTCAGTTGTTTTCCAGTATGGCTGAAAATGAGACATATCTCAGAGTACGGAGAGTTACGCGTGGTAAAGAGAAAAAGAAAGCGGAAGGCAAATTGAGCAGTGGAAAGCCCATATTCGGCTATACTGTTAATAAAGATCATTACATTATCCCTGATCCTAAAGACTCAAAGATAGTACAAGAAATATTTGAAAGATATGCTAATCTTGAGAGCTCCGGGTCGATTGGAAAGGATATGTGGCTTCGTGACGCCCTATTTACTAAATCAACCAAGTTGATCTCTCATCAGACATATGTTTGTGGTATTCTGAAAGAAAAACGATATGCCAAGATTGACCCGAATTCAATTTATCCAGCAATTATTTCAAAGGAATTGTTTTACAAAGTTCAGAATATCCTTAAGTCAAAACCCGAGCATTTCGTTCGCATCGCCAATGCAATTATTTCGTAACTTTACAACATCCAATACTGAACGGAACGATGATTGACCAAGAAACCCGCGGGCGCATTTTGGCGCTGATCCATAAAGAGGTAGTGCCGGCGATCGGCTGTACGGAGCCGATGGCGGTGGCGTTGTGTACGGCACGGGCCGTCGAGCAGCTGGGCTGCAAGCCCGAGAAAATCGAGGCGCTGCTGAGTGCGAATATCCTGAAAAATGCCATGGGCGTGGGCATTCCCGGTACGGGGATGACGGGTTTGCCGATTGCCATTGCGCTGGGCGCGCTCATCGGCAAGCTCTCCGCTCTTTGCGGTTGTGTGGTGGCTAGTACGGGCAGCAGCGTGGGCATTGTCTATCTGATGGGCGGTGATTACGACCGCTGCTGTGCGGCTGTAAAGAATATGGTGGCCAACCTGACCGGCATGATCTGCGACGGTGCGAAGCCGTCCTGCTCCTTAAAACTTACCTCCGGCGTTTCGACCGCCATCCTTTCGGCGCTGCTGGCCATGGAAGGCAAGTGCGTCACTTCGCAGGAAGGCATCGTCGACGACGATATCGACCGCTCAATCCACAACCTGACCGCCATCGGTGCCGACGCCATGTGCATCACCGATGAAATGGTCTTGAACATCATGACTTCGAAAGGCTGCTGATCCTCCCATGCGTTCCGCCCGACCCATATTGCTTTTATTATCGCTGATGCTGGCCTTTGCGCTGTTGAGCGCTTGTCAACGTTCCGCCCGGCTGGATAGTTCTACGCGTCATCTGCTCAGTGAACTGGACGGCTATGTGGCGGCCCGGGAAGTCTATGTGGCCAAGAAACTAGACCAGATGGATGCGCTGCGAAAGCTCGTGGCGGCCACGTCCGACCCTGTCATGCGTTTTGAGACAGAGATGAATGTAGCTTCGGAGTATTTCTCTTTCTGCTTTGATTCGACGCAGCATTATCTCAAGCATTGCCAGGAGTTGGCATTGAACGAGTTGCGCGATCGCGACCGCTACAACCAGGCTTCCATCCGCCTGGGTCATCTCTACGCCAAAGCTGGCAGCTACATGGAAGCGTACAACCTGCTGTACCAGCAGATCGATACGACGCAGTTGTCAGAAGCCCTGATGACGGAATACCTGCAGGTCCTGTATGATTTCAGCATGGACCTGGCCGGGAATTCCGGCATGGTCGAACGCTTGAATATTGCGAACGCAGCTTCCTTCCGTCCGGCCCTGTATGAAAGGATTCCCCGTGATTCTGAGTCCTGGCGCACCATCCTGCGGGACGATCTCTTTTCACAGGGCCGCTACGCCCAGGCTGACAGTGTCGGGCGTCTTCTGCTGGCTGGCACCCGTCCCGAAGAGCATGCCTATGCCATCTATGCATTTTACTTGTCGGAGATCGCAGAACGGCAAGGCCGCCAGACCGACCGTATGGCTTGGCTGATCCGGTCGGCCGAGAGTGACATGATCAATGCCGTCAAAGACTATGCTTCGCTGACGATGGTGGCACAGAATATCCTGCCGGCCGATGTAGATCGTTCCTTCCGGTATCTGCGCATCGCACAGGAAGATGCTTTGTTCTACAACGCCAAACTCCGACCCTGGCAGATCTCCCGTTTTCTGATTGAAGTGCAGGATGCGTACGCGGCGCGTCAGATCCGCATGAAAAAATGGACAGACGCAACCTCCATCCTGATGGCTGTCCTCGTCCTGGCTCTTTCGGTGGTCAGCTGGTTCTATGTGTCCCGATCCCGGAAACTGACGGCGATGCAGAAGCAGCTAGAGTTAAGTAACGCTCGCCTGACTGCTGCCAATGCGGCGCTCAACGGCTTGAACGCGCATATATCTGATGCCGACCGTGTCAAAGAGCAGTTCATCATTTCATTTCTAGAGAGTTTCTCCAATCAGATTCATTTGTTCCGGAGCGAGGACAACCGCCTGCGCAACCTGGTGAAGCGGGGGAGGGCCGATCTGTTGCTCAAGGATGCCGCTTTCTCCAAGCGCTCGGAGAAGGCTCGCGAAGAATTTTACCGCACCTTCGATACGACATTCCTGGCCATGCATCCTTCTTTCGTGGAGCAGTTCAATGCCCTGCTGCAGGAAGATGCGCGGGTGTATCCGCCGCGCGGGCAACTCAATACGGAAATCCGGGTATTCGCCTTGATCCGGCTGGGTGTGGATGATTCTAAGCGGATTGCGTCCATGTTGGACTATTCCCTGAGCACCATCTATAATTATAAGGTCGCCGTTAAGAACAAGGCCCTCGGTGATCGTGACAGCTTTGAAGAACGCGTGAAACAGATCGGAAAGTAGTACTATTTCGCTCCTTAAGCGCTACTTTTCACACCACATATATGAAATCGAATCAGCTGAAAACCAGTTGATTCGATTTCATTTTTCACTACTTTTTTATTCTTGCGCGTACCAAGGCTTACATTTCTATCTAATTTTGTATTGGCCAAGAGCCAAAACCATGATTTTAAACAAATTTACTTTACATTTTTAATCAAAAACGCCCATTTAAACCTAAAAGCGTATGAAAAAATTTGCTGCAATAATCCTTGCATTAGGATTGAGCCTGGCAGCATGGGCGCAGAACGTCACCGTCAGCGGTGTCGTCCTCGACGATGCGCGCCAGCCGATTGTCGGCGCTTTCGTCGTCGAACAGGGAACCAGCAACGGTACGTCCGCCAACCTGGATGGTGAATTCTCCCTCAAGGTGACGCCCGGCTCCGTTCTGGAGGTTTCCTGCATCGGCTATGTGACCCGTACGGTAACGGTCTCGAATGAACAGCGGCTGGAGATCATCCTGGAAGATGATACCCAGATGCTGGA
>LXOW01317338.1_pt1 | contig 10434 bp, 10 predicted proteins | sample 1368591 | NCBI WGS metagenome assembly LXOW01 (sample SAMN04884650, study PRJNA319009) | bovine gut metagenome | isolation source: Cow rumen | host: Bos taurus | place: Italy: Legnaro (PD) | collected 2014-07-09
GGCATCGGCCGCGCCGTCGCCGCGCGGCTCGCGCGGGACGGGCTACGCCGTCGGCGTCAACTATCACGAGCGGAAGGACAAGGCGGACGAGCTGGTCGCGCTGCTGCCCGCGGAGGGCTGCGACGCGCTCGCCGTGCAGGCGGACGTCGCCGTGCGCGCCGAGGTGGACGCGATGGTGCGCCGCGTGGAGGACGCCTTCGGCCCGGTGACGCTGCTGGTGAACAACGCCGGCGTCGCGGGGCAGGCGCTCTTTCAGGACGTGACGGACGAGATGTGGGAGCGCTACTTTGCCGTCAACCTCAACGGCATGCGCCACACGATCCAGGCGGTGCTGCCGCACATGATCCACGAGAAGGCAGGCTGCATCGTCAATATTTCCTCCATCTGGGGGCAGCACGGCGCAAGCTGCGAGGTTACGTATTCCTGCACGAAGCACGCCATCATCGGCCTCACGCGCTCGCTCGCCATGGAGCTCGCGCCGTCCGGCATCCGCGTCAACTGCGTGGCGCCCGGCGTCATCGACACCGACATGGTCAAGGTGCTCGGCGACGAGACGCTCCGCGATCTTGCGGCGCAGACACCGCTCGGCCGTCTCGGCACGCCGGAGGACATCGCCGCGGCGGTGGCGTTCCTCGCCTCCGACGAGGCGTCGTTCATCACCGGGCAGGTGCTGACCGCCGACGGCGGGTTTTTGCCCTGATCCAAAGCGGAGTAAAACGAAAGCGCGGCGTTCGCCGCGCTTTTCTGCGTGATTTGGAGAGGCCCGCGCCCTCCGGGCGCAGGGACGTTTTCGACACCATTCCTTCTCTTTCCCTTCGAAAGAGAAGAAACGGTTTCGCGCTTCCAAAGAAGAGAAAGGGGTTTGCGGGCAACCTTATGCCGGAATAACCCGTAATTTGAATTGCCACTGCAAGCTGCCGGCTGCTCACCGGCATGACATTTCTGCAATTTGCAATGCCTGCCACGAACATTGTGCGAACCGAACGACGTACAACCTTCCGCGCGATGAAACGCGGGCGCGCTGGTGGAAATGAGCGAAGCGCCGCCTGTGGCGGATGAAGCGAGCGAATTTCGAGGCAGCGCCCCGCTTGCCGCAACCGAAGGGCAGCGGAAAGCGGCTGGCGCAACGGTGCAGAAAAGTCACTCCGCGCCGCAGCGCGGAACTCCGCTCACCCCATTCAAGAGGAAAGCGAAAAAGATGTTTATACTCCCGTGCTGCCGAAGCCGCCGGCGCCGCGCGCGGTGTCGGGCAGCGCGTCGGTCTCCTCAAATTCCATCGGGATGAACGGCAGCAGCACCAGCTGCGCGATGCGCTCGCCCGGCGTCACGGTGCGGGGCGTGTCCCCGTCGTTGTGCAGCGCGACGATCAGCTCGCCGCGGTAGTCGCTGTCGACGACGCCGACGCAGTTGGCGGGGCGCAGCCCCTCCTTCGCCGCGAGGCCGCTGCGGGCGAACACCGCGCCGAACGTGCCCTCCGGCAGCGCGAAGGCCAGCCCCGTGCCGATCTTCGCGGTGGTATGCGGCGCGACGGTCACTTCGCCGTCCGGGCAGGCGTAAAGGTCATAGCCCGCCGCGCAGAATGAGCCGCGCGCCGGCAGGATCGCGGCCGCGTTCAGCTTTTTCACTTGCACCTGTGCCATGGTCAGAACCCTCCTATGTTTTTCTGAACAGGAACAGTCCCAGCATCGTCAGAGCGTACAGGATCGGCTGATGCAGGACGTAGATCTGCAAACTGTGCCGCCCCACGGCGGCAAGACGCGGCGCTTTTGCATCGTAGAACCACGCGGGCAGGCGCCGCTCGCGGATATACTTCCCGGCCCAGGTGCCGAACAGGAACACGAAGATCCACGGCAGCAGCGGGAAATAATCTGCCGAGTAGAAATCCGGCGTCACCAACCCGAACATCCACAGGTGCGGCGTCGCGGTGGGGTAGCCATCGACAAGTCTCGCCGTGGCGAGCGTACCGGCGATTGTTAAAACGGGTATCGCCCACGCGGGGAGGCTCTGCCAGAACCGCTGCGTCAGGCCGTAGAGCACCATGCACAGGCCGAGCAGGTGCAGCACGCCGAAGACGATGGGCATGTCGATGAGCGTCGTCACGAGCGTGAAGACGAGCGCGATCGCCAGCGCACGGAGCCCGCGCCTGACGTTGCTGCGGGAGAAGTTGGAGCTCACGCCCGCGAGCAGGATGAATGTCCCCGCGGAGAGATAGTGGATCACGTTCCAGACCGGGTTGGAAAACCACACCCACGGAAAGCCGCAGAACGCGCAGAGGTCGTAGCAGACGTGGTGGACGACCATGACGATGAGGTCAAAGCCGCGGATGGCGTCGATCAGCTCGATGCGCTGCCTGCTCACGTCCATGGCGATCCCTCCTCTCGCAGAAGAACTCTATCACAAAACGAGATGGCCTGCAAGGAGTAATCTGCGCGGCTTTTTCCGGCAAATCGCAAATTCGCGCTTGAAAAATCACTTGCTTTTTGATACTATATCTAGACACAGACGGCGAGAGCCGGCACAACTCCTGCCAATTCTTCCGGAGGGACGTTCATAGATGGCACAGAATAAAAACGAAAAGCTTACAGCCAGACGCAGAAACAGCGACCGCAGCATGCGATACGCGGTGACGCTGCTGACCGTCGGGCTGCTCGCGGAATGGTACCTGCTCCTGGCAGACCGCTTTTATGCAAGAGGGAAGCTCGATCAGGTCGTCGGCTGGTACGACTACCTCGGCGTGATGCGCTGGGTCGGCCTCGCGGCGCTGGTCGTGGGGATCGTGCTGTTCATGCAGCGCGCACGGCAGCCGAAGCTGAAGCTGCCCGGGCTGGCGCTGGCCTGCTGCGGCGCGTTCTTCGCGTTCACGTCGGTCTGCATGCGCCATTTTTACCCCGTCAGCGTCACGGTCATGTGCGTGCTCGTCCCGGTGCTGCTGGTCCTCGGCATCGTGTACCTGTTCTATCAGACGGAGTTTCTGGTGGAAGCGGCGGCGCTTGCCATGGGGCTGGGCGCGCTGGTGCTGCTGGGGCGCTCCGGCACGATGGCGGTCAAGGCCTGCGCGCTGCTTGCGCTGGCCGGCATCGCGGTGCTGATCGTCTGCACGCTGCTGGCGAAGAAGAACAGCGGTGCGCTCCGCCTCGGTAAGGCGTCTCTGCCCCTGTTCGGCGTGAAGACGGATTATCGGCTGGCGCTCGGCATCCCGGCGCTGTGCTTCGTGCTGGTGCTTGCGGCGCTGCTCGCGCCCGCCGTCGCGTTCTACGCGACCTGGACCCTCGGCGTGCTGACGTTCGTGCTGGCGGTGTATTACACCATCAAGCTGATGTGAGCGCGCGGAGAAGAGCATACGATCGGATGGAACAAGAGGCCGGCGCGGCAGCGCGCCGGCCTCTTGTGCTTGTTCGCATATCTGTTTGGCGTTATGTAACCGGATCGTATGGCAATTTGACGATTTTGCTTCGGGGGCGGATCGACGCTTGCATTTCACCTGACTTTTGGTTAAAATAACGAATCAGAGGGGGATACCCTAAATCAAACTGGGAGGAATGCATATGAGAAACGGCAAGAAGGCACTGGCACTGATCCTGGCACTGGTTATGACGCTCGGTCTGAGCATCAGCGCATCCGCGGCTGTCACCGTGGAGTGGGATAAGGAGCAGTATGCGTCCGCGGCGACCAAGATCACGGAGGTTCCCGCCGACCTGAGCGGCAAGACCGTGATCCTGCACACCAACGACGTACACGGCGCTATCGGACAGTATGCCAAAGTCGCCGCGCTCAAGGACGACTTTGAGGCGGCGGGCGCGACAGTCCTGCTGGTCGACGCGGGCGACTACAGCTCGGGCGACCCCAACGTTTCGGTTTCAAAGGGCGCGGCCGCCATTGAACTGATGAACGCCGTCGGCTATGACTATGCGACGCTCGGCAACCATGAGTTCGACTACGGCTGGGACGTCCTTCAGGCCAATCTTGAGGACGCTGACTTCACCGTGCTCACCGACATCCTGTACAACGGCAATACCGCGTTTGACGGCAGCGCTCTGGTAAACCTCGAGGCTGCCGGTCTCAAGCTCGGCTTCTTTGGCCTGACCACGCCGGAGACCGCCACCAAGGCGCATCCGGGCAAGACCAAGGGAGTGACCTGGCCCGCCGAAGAGCACATGATGGCGACCGCGCAGACCGCCGTGAATGCGCTCAAGGCGAACGGCGCCGATCTCGTGATCGGCCTCACCCACCTCGGCACCGACGGGGAGAACGTCCCCAACAGCTCCCGAGACCTTTATGAGGCGGTGACCGGCATCGACTTTATCATCGACGGCCATTCCCATACCGTCATGACGAAGGGCGAGGGCGGCGAGCCGATCCAGTCCACCGGCACGCAGCTGGTGAACGTCGGCGTCATCGTTGTTGACAACGCCACCAAAACGATTGAGAGCAACTGCCTGTTCGACCTGGCGGATTACACCAAGGAGGTCGAAGCCGTCAAGGCCATCTCCGACCGCGTTGCGGCCGAGGTGGAGGCGGAGTACGGCGCGACCTTTGCCGTGAGCGAGGTCGAGCTGCTCGGCGCGAACAAAATCGCGCGCTATCATGAGACCAACCTCGGCGATCTGGTCGCCGACGCGCTGCTCTGGTTCGTCAAGGACGGCGGCATGGATGCGATCACCGTTCCCGCCGACCGCGTCATTTCTCTCACCAATGGCGGCGGCATCCGCGCGGACATCAAGACCGGCGACATCACCAAGAAGGCTGTCAACACCGTCCTGCCCTTCGGCAACACCGTCAAGGTCATCTATGTGACCGGCGCGGAGCTGCTGGAGGCGCTGGAGGCTTCCACCCGCTCCTTCCCCATGGGCGGCTTCCCGCAGGTCTCTGGCATCAAGTTCACCATTGACGACGCCAAACAGTACAATCAGGGCGAGATGTATCCCAACTCCACCTATTACGCGCCCAAGACCATTGAGCGCGTGACCATCGAAAACATCAACGGCAAGGACTTCGACCCGGAGGCCGTTTATGCCGTCATCACCAACGACTTCCTGGCCGACGGCGGCGACACCTACTATGCATTTGCCGCCTCCGACGCAAAGTTTGACACCAGCATCCCGATGGATGAGGTCGTCATGGACTACATCAAGAAGGAGCTGGGCGGCGTCGTCACCGCTGAAAAGTACGGCGAGCCCGCCGGACGCATCACCATCAAGCCCGACCCGCTGGCCGCCTTCAGCGACGTGGACGCCTCCCTCTGGTACGCCGATGCGCTGCGCTACGCCGTCGAGAACGGCATCATGAACGGCACGGGCGACGGCAAGTTCTCGCCTGACGGGGCGGTCACCCGCGGCACGGTCATGACGATGCTCGCCCGCATGGAGGGCGTGGACACCACTCCCGCCGAGGGCGAGGACTGGTATGACAAGGGCATCGCCTGGGCGGTCGAGAGCGGCATCTCCGACGGCACTCGTCCCGAGGCTGCCATCTCCCGCGAGGAGTTCGCCACCATGCTCTACCGCTATGAGAAGGAGATCAAGGGCGGCGGCTTCACCGGCGCGTGGATGTTCCTGCTGGAGAACCCCGACGCCGCCGGCATCAGCGACTGGGCGGACGAGGCCATGCACTGGATGGTCATGAACAAGGTCATCAACGGCGTGGACGCCGAGGGCACCCTCGCCCCGCAGAGCGGCGCGACCCGCGCGGCCGTCGCGCAGATGCTGCTCAACTACTCCAAGGCGGCATAAGCACAGCACAGAAAACAGCACAGACAAAAAGAAGGCTTCCTCCGGGAAGCCTTCTTTTTTTCGCGTATTCAGATCTCGCGGCGGCCCTCCAGCGCCCGCATCAGCGTGGCGTCGTCGGCAAATTCGAGGTGTCCGCCCACGGGGATGCCGTAGGCGAGGCGCGTCACCTTCACGTCGAAGGGGCGCAGCAGCCGCGCGAGGTACATCGCCGTCGCCTCGCCCTCGGTGTCGGGGTTCGTCGCCATGATGACCTCGTGCACGCCGCCGGCGGCGACGCGCTCGAGCAGCGGCTTGATCTCCAGGTCGTCCGGGCCGATGTGGTTCATCGGCGAGATCACGCCGTGCAGCACGTGGTAGCGCCCGCCGAACTCCCGCGCGCGCTCGATGGCGACCACGTCGCGCGGATCGGCGACGACGCAGATCACGCGCTCGTCGCGCTTGGGGGAGGAGCAGATGGGGCAGAGACCGCCGTCCGTCAGGTTGCGGCAGACGGGGCAGAAGGTGACGGTCTTCTTCGCCGTCACGATGGCGTCGGCGAATTTCTGAGCCTCGCCGTCGTCGAGGCTCAGCACATGGAAGGCAAGGCGCTGCGCGCTCTTGCTGCCGATGCCGGGGAGGCGCGCAAACTGCTCGACCAGCGCCTCCAGCGCTGCGGGAAAGTATTCCATGGCCGTCAACCTCTCAATTCGCGGATGCGCGCGGGGATATCCTCCGCGCCGTAGACCGCGCTGCCCGCGACGAGCACGTTCGCGCCCGCCTCCACGCAGGCGTCGCGCGTCCCGAGCGCCACGCCGCCGTCGACCTCCAGCTCGCAGTCGAGCCCGCGCTCGTCGATCCAGGCGCGGATCTGCGCGACCTTGGGCATCATGTCCGCCATGAACGACTGGCCGCCGAAGCCCGGCTCCACCGTCATCACCAGCACGATGTCGCAGTCGTCGAGGAAGGGGAGCACCGCCTCCGCGGGCGTTTTCGGCTTGACGACGACGCCGGCCTTTTTGCCCTTGGCGTGGATCGTGGCGAGCGCCGCGCGGGTGTTCTCCTCCGTGTCCGCCTCCACGTGGCAGGTCACGATGTCCGCGCCCGCGTCGCAGAACTGCTCGACGTAGCGCAGCGGGCGGTCGATCATCAGATGCACGTCCAGCGGCAGGGCGGTCGTCGGGCGCAGCGCCTTGACGACGGGGATGCCGATGGTGATGTTGGGCACGAACAGCCCGTCCATCACGTCCACGTGGACGTAGTCCGCGTCGGCGATCTTCTGGATGTCGCGCTCCAGATTGGCAAAGTCGGCGGAGAGGATCGAGGGGGCGATCTTGATCATGGCGGCATGCCTCCCGGTACAGATTTTAACCATATCATTATACCAGAGGCGCGGTGCAAAAGCAAGTGGGAGCTTCATTGTCAACCGTATTCGAAAAACGGTTGACAAACGGATGCGGCGGCGGTATAGTAAACCGTGCCTTGAAATGGAGGTTTACTATGAAGACGAAAGACATGATCCTTGTCGCACTGTTCGCGGCGCTGACCGCCGCGGGCGCGTTCGTCCGCATCCCGCTCGGCATCTCGACCGTCACGCTGCAGTTCCTGTTCACGATGCTCGCCGGCATCCTGCTCGGCGCGCGGCTGGGCGCGCTGTCGCAGGCGATCTACGTCGCGCTGGGGCTGGTCGGCGTGCCGATCTTCGCCTCGGGCGGCGGCTTCCAGTACGTGTTCAACCCGACGTTCGGCTTTCTCGTCGGCCTGATCCCGGCGGCGTGGGTCGTCGGCGCTCTGACGGAGAAGGACAAGTCGCCGAAGCGCGTCGTGCCCGCCTGCTTCGCGGGGCTCGCGCTGCTGTATGCGATCGGCGTGCCGTACATGGGCGTCGTCGTCAACGCCTACATGGGGAAGGGGCTGACGCTCTGGCAGATCCTCAAGAGCGGCATGCTGATCTATCTCCCCGGCGACTGCGGGAAGATCGCGCTTGCCGCGCTCGCCGCGCCGCGGCTGACGCGCGCGCTTGCCCGGACATAAAATTGCCGCGCCTCCCGTAAGAATCCCTTGCAAACGGTCCCGCCGCATGGTATACTTTTCCCGCAGCGAAGACTGAAATTTTTACAAGGAGGACACGACAATGAAAAAATGGGTATGCTCCGTTTGCGGTTACGTTTGGGAGGGCGAGACCCCGCCCGAGAAGTGCCCGATCTGCAAGGCGCCCGCGAGCAAGTTCAGCGAGATGAAGGAAGGCGAGAAGCTCGCCGCCGAGCATGAGTTCGGCATCTATGCCAAGACCGTCAAGAACAACCCCGACATCGACGAGGAGACCAAGAAGTACATCTTCGAGCAGCTCAAGTCCAACTTCACCGGCGAGTGCAGCGAGGTCGGCATGTACCTGTGCATGGCGCGCGTCGCCGCCCGCGAGGGCTATCCCGAGATCGCGCTCTACTGGGAGAAGGCCGCCTTCGAGGAGGCGGAGCACGCCGCCAAGTTCGCCGAGCTCCTGGGCAGCGACCTCGAGGTCAACATGACCGACAGCACCAAGAAGAACCTCGCCTGGCGCGTGGACTGCGAGTACGGCGCGACCAAGGGCAAGTTCGATCTCGCCGCCTGCGCGAAGAAGAACAACCTCGACGCCATCCACGACACCGTCCACGAGATGGCGCGCGACGAAGCCCGTCACGGCAAGGCGCTGGAGGGCCTGCTGAAGCGGTATTTCAAGTAAGCCATGGACTACGAGCCGACAGGAAGCCTGCCTCCCGAAGGCCCGGCGGCGCCGAAGCCCCGCGCCCGTAAGGCGGCCACGAAGAAGGAGTTTCTGCAGCTGCCGAGAAACAAAGGGCTGAAGGTGTGCATCCTGGCCAGCGCGATCCTCTGTTATGTTCTTGCAGGACTGGGGACGCTGGTTCTCGTGACGGCGATCCTCGATCCTGAAGTGAACGCTGTTGCAGAGATCGGTATATTATTAACCATCCTGATTTTGGGCCATTTGATCTTTGCCTTGCCGCTCGGCCTGGGCATTCATCTGCGTCAGAGCAGGGTCTGCGCAGTGCTTCTGCTTCTGCTCGCGGCGCTCGGCATTGCTTTGGACAGGTTTTTGGGATTCGAAATTGCCCTGATCAGCTGCGCTGTCGTACTGGCGTTGTATGGCACGTTCCTGCTGGAAAAACGATGGAGGGCATACCGGGATGCGGAGCCGTGGCAGAGCGAGGTGAGCCGCGCTTATGAAGAGCCGGATGCCGAGCCGACGATCTCCAGAAAAGAGTTTCTGGAGCTGCCGGAAAACGAAAAGCTGAAAAAGAGGATCCATACCAATGCGAACGCCTGCTATGTCCTTCTGGGCGTTAGCGCGGTGTTCTGCGCAATCTTGACTGCTGTGGAGTATTTGTCCGTTTCCGATCTTGTATTGGAAATGATCCTGCTGGGCGTTATTCTGACGCTTGTCGTTGGCGTACATAAGCGTCAGAGCCTTACCTGCGGTGTTGCGTTGGGTGTGATCGTGGCGCTTTCAGCCCTTCTTGCCCTGATTGAGGGAGAGAGCCGTGGCCTCAGCCTGGCCGAGCTTGCCTGCATCGGTCTGTTTGCGCAAAGCATACAGTTGGAACAGCAGCGAAAAAAATACTGTCAGAAACAGGCGCAGTCCCCCGGCGCACAACCGGAACCAAACTCTGATCCGAAAGGAGAAACACCGATGAAGTACGTATGCCCCTGCGGCTATGAGTACGATCCCGCGGTCGGCGATCCCGACAACGGCGTCGCCCCCGGCACCCCGTTCGAGGCGATCCCGGACAGTTGGGTCTGCCCGGTCTGCGGCCTCGGCAAGGGAGAGTTCGTACCGGCGTAACGAAACAGAAAAGAGCGAGGCGGCCGCCTCGCTCTTTTTTGCCTGTGCGGGCCGCGCGATCGCCGCCGGACGCAGTCTCTGCTCTTTTTGTGCACCCTGCCGGGATTTTTGTAGACAAGAAAGCGGCCTTGTGATATACTGCCTGTATCTATGAGTAAGTAAGGAGGAGACCCCTATGGACGTAAAAGAGATCCTGCGCCGCGTTGACCACACGCTGCTCGCTCAGGGGGCGACGTGGGAGGAGATCCGCCAGATCTGCGACGACGGCATGAAATACGGCTGCGCCTCGGTCTGCATCCCGCAGAGCTACGTGAAGCGCGCCGCGCAGTACATCGCCGACAACTGGCGCGAGAAGGGCAGCTGGCTGCCGGTCTGCACGGTCATCGGCTTCCCCAACGGCTACAGCCCAACCGAGGTCAAGTGCTTCGAGGCGGAGAACGCCGTGCTCGACGGCGCGGGCGAGATCGACATGGTCGTCAACATCGGCTGGGTGAAGGACGGCCGCTACGATCTGATCGAGGAGGAGATCAACGAGATCAAGGAGGCGTGCAACGGCCGCCTGCTCAAGGTCATCATCGAGACCTGCCTGCTGACCGAGGAGGAGAAGATCCGCCTCTGCGAGGTCGTCGCCGCGTCCGACGCGGACTACATCAAGACCAGCACCGGCTTCGCCGGCGGCGGCGCCACCCGCGAGGACGTGGCGCTGATGGTCAAGCACTGCAAGGGCAAGCTCGTCAAGGCGGCCGGCGGCATCGCCGACCTGAAGGACGCAGAGGACTTCCTCGCGCTGGGCGCGCAGCGCCTGGGCACGTCCCGCATCGTAAAAGCCGTCAAGGCGATGGAGAAATAAAAGGAGGAAACGACTATGGCCACTCCCCACAACAGCGC
>LXOW01456168.1_pt1 | contig 10434 bp, 9 predicted proteins | sample 1368591 | NCBI WGS metagenome assembly LXOW01 (sample SAMN04884650, study PRJNA319009) | bovine gut metagenome | isolation source: Cow rumen | host: Bos taurus | place: Italy: Legnaro (PD) | collected 2014-07-09
GGAATCCGCAGAAAACTTCTTTTGAGGAATTGGTGAGGATTATGGTGCAGCACGACATGAAGAAAGTGCGGAAGCTCTATCTCCGCGAACAAATGGAGGACTGATGTTAGTTGAAAGTTGAAAGTTAAGAGTTAAGAGTTAAAAAGTTAAGAGTGATGGAATTAAGTTCAAAGATTTATGTTGCGGGACATAGAGGCATGGTGGGAAGTGCCATTGTACGGGAACTGCAACGACAGGGATATACGAACATTATTACAAGAACCCACAAGGAACTTGATTTGACTCGTCAGGAGGCTGTGGAGAAGTTCTTCGCGGAGGAGAAGCCTGAATATGTGTTTCTCGCTGCCGCAAAAGTCGGAGGCATTGTGGCCAACCAGTCGGCTCTTGCCGATTTCATGTACGACAACATGATTTTGGAAATGAACGTGATTCATGCTGCTTGGAAGAATGGCTGCAAGAAGCTGGAATTCTTAGGATCGAGCTGCATCTATCCCAGAATGGCCCCTCAGCCCATGCCCGAATCATGCTTGCTGACTGGTGAGTTGGAAAAGACCAACGAGGCTTATGCTTTGGCGAAAATCAGTGGACTGAAATACTGCGAGTTCCTGAATCGTCAATACGGAACAGACTATATCAGCGTGATGCCCACCAATCTGTATGGCCCCAACGACAATTACCATCCGGAGCATTCTCATGTTTTGCCGGCTTTGATTAGGCGTTTCCATGAGGCGAAAGAAGCGGGTTTGGAATCCGTCACCTGTTGGGGCGATGGCTCCCCTCTAAGGGAATTCCTGTATGTGGATGATTTGGCAAACCTCTGCGTTTTCCTGATGAACAATTACTCTGGAAACGAGACGGTGAATGCGGGTACTGGAAAAGAGTTGACCATCAAAGCCCTTACCGAATTGGTGGCAAAGGTGGTCGGTTACACAGGCGCAATCAAGTGGGATACCACTCGTCCTAATGGCACACCGAGAAAGCTGTTGGATGTCTCAAAAGCCACCCAACTTGGCTGGACCTACAAGACTGAGCTGGAAGACGGCATCAGGCTGGCGTATCAGGACTTTCTGAATAATCCAATGCGAGCGGAGAGATGAAACTTGTAGAGCGAAAATATCTGTTGCCCTTTGTAGTAATCACGGTGCTGTTTGCGCTGTGGGGATTTGCGAATGACATCACCAATCCTATGGTGGCGGCATTTCAGACGCTGATGGAACTGTCGGCAGCGAAAGCTTCGCTGATTCAATTTGCATTTTATGGTGGATATGCTACAATGGCGATACCTGCTGCGTTGTTTATACGCAAGTATAGTTATAAGAAAGGCATATTGCTTGGACTGGCTTTGTACGCTGTGGGAGCCTTCTTGTTTATTCCGGCAGCAGCAAGGCAAAGTTTCACTTTCTTCTGCTTTTCGTTGTATATCCTGACTTTTGGTTTAGCGTTTCTGGAAACAACGGCCAATCCGTTCATTTTGAGTCTGGGAAGTAAAGAGAATGCCACCCGTCGTTTGAATCTGGCACAGGCATTTAATCCTGTAGGAAGTTTGAGTGGAATGGCGGTGGCAAGCATGATAGTACTGCCCAACTTGCTTAGTGACAAGCGCGATGCAGCAGGAAATATTCTCTTTCCGATGCTGAGTGAGGCAGAAAAAGCAGAGATAAGATTGCATGATTTGGCTGTTATCAGAGACCCGTATGTCATCCTTGGCATTGTGGTGCTCGTGATGTTTGTGGTAATAGCCTTAGTGAAAGTGCCAACAGGCGATGGACAACAATCAACAGCCACTAAAGGCACGCTAAAGCGTCTTTGGGGCAACCGAGTCTATCGCGAGGGCGTAATAGCTCAGATGTTCTATGTGGCAGCGCAGATAATGGTGTGGACATTTATTATTCAGTATGCTGATAATCTAGGCATTTCGAAAGCTACTGCACAGAACTATAATATTATAGCCATGTGCCTGTTCCTGACTGGACGTTTCCTTTCCACTTGGTTGATGAAATACACTGATGGACGGAGGTTGCTGGTCATTTTCGGAATAGGAGCGGCACTATGTTCGATAGGAGCCATATTGGTTGTTGGCAAAGTGGGTCTGTACTGCTTGGTAGGAATCAGTTTCTTTATGAGTTTGATGTTCCCGACTATCTACGGAACGGCATTGGAGAAAGTAAGCTTGGAAGATGCCTCATTGGGTGCAGCCTTCTTGGTTATGGCTATTGTAGGTGGCGCATTGATGCCCCCGCTACAAGGTATGATTATCGACTGCGGTACCATTGCCGGACATCCAGCCGTGAATGTCAGCTATTGTTTACCATTACTTTGTTTTATCATCGTTGCCATTTATGGCATTAGAGCCAATAGATATGCCTAAAAAAGTGTTTGTTTCGGGTTGTTATGACCTGCTGCATAGTGGCCATGTGGAGTTTTTTCGCCAAGCAGCGGAATATGGTGACTTGTATGTTGGCATCGGAAGCGATGCCACAATTTTGGGTTATAAACACCATAAGACTATATATTGCGAGCAGGAGCGGCTGTTTATGGTAAAGAGCATCCGTTATGTGAAGGATGCTTTCATCAATGCAGGGAGTGGGGTGATGGACTTTGTGCCGACAGTTGAGGCATTAAAGCCTGATATTCTTGTGGTGAACGAGGATGGAGGGAATGAGGAAAAGAAGCGTTTTTGCGAGGAACATGGAATAGAATACGTGGTTTTGCAACGGGTACCGAAAACAGGATTGCAGGCACGGTCGAGCACGGAACTGAAAAAGACAGAGAGCCGGATTCCTACGCGACTTGACCTCGCAGGTACATGGATTGACCAGCCTTATGTGAGCCAATATGCGCCGGGATGGGCCATCACCATCTCATTGGAACCCACGTTTGAGATAAGGGAGCGTTGCGGACTCTCGACTTCAACACGCAACATGATTAAGAAGATCTGGCCCTATCAGCTTCCGAATATGGACCCTGAGATGCTGGCAAAATTGGTATTCTGCTTTGAGAACGACCCGGAGAGGAGTGATGGGATTATTAGTGGAGCACAGGACTCTATTGGGATTTGTGTCCCTGGTTTGTGCAGACATTATTACAACAAACGGTTCTGGCCTGAGAAAATAGAGATTTGTAATGAGGAAGGGGTATTGAGTTGGCTTGAGAACCATTTGGTAATGATACCGATGGAACCTCGCAAGCCAGGATGTTCCGTAGTTGACGGGAAGGATATTACAGAGATGAAAGTTAAGGCTCTTGCCGCCGCTGCCGATCAATGCTGGGAAGCTATCATGTCGCGTGATTTGATGGGTTTTGCTGCGGCTTACCAGGCTTCGTTTGAGGCACAAGTGGCGATGTTTCCTGCCATGATTCAGGGCTGTGTGCCAGCTTACATCGAAAAGTACGGGAACCTCGTGATGGCTTATAAGATGCCTGGCGCAGGTGGTGGAGGCTACCTTGCTTGCGTGGTAGAAGATGCAGGAGATTTTGTATCGTCACATCCCGAAGCCATTAGATTAACTATTAGAAGACCTGGAATGTAATGAAAAGATATTGTCAGACACTTACGCTGGTGGATCATCCGGAGATGATTGCCAAATACATTGAGGCACACGCCCACGTTTGGCCGGAAATCATTGAAGGCCAGCGTGCAGTGGGTATTCTACACATGCAGATATTCCGTCATGGGCGGAGTTTGTTCATGATTATGGACACGGTGGACGATTTTGACTTTGAGCGTGATATGGATCGCCTCTCAAAACTCCCCCGTCAGGCGGAATGGGAAGCCTATGTCGCTCAATTCCAAGGCTGCTCGGCAGATGCGAGAAGCGATGAGAAGTGGCAGATGATGGAAAAAATCTTTGATAGTAAAGAGTGAACTAACGCAGTTGGCGTTCAACCTCTTCCATCAATTCAGCGCCTTCAAGATTGCGGGCCACGATGGTTCCGTCTTTGATAAGGGCATTCTGAGGAATGAAGGAAATGGCATATAAGTCACCAGCAGCGTTGTTCCATCCTTGTAGGTCGGAGACGTGGGTCCACGTCAGATTATCCTTTTCAATGGCGGCGAGCCAGGCTTCTTTGTTGGTGTCGAAAGAAACCCCTAATACATCGAAACCTTGTTCGTGAAACTTCTGGTAGGTTGCCACCACATCGGGATTGGCTTTACGGCAGTCGGGACACCAAGAGGCCCAAAAGTCGATGAGTAACAGTTTTCCTTCGGCAATTTGACTGAGCGTTATGGGATTGTCTTCAGGGTCGTTTTGGGTGAAATCGATGATAGGTTGTCCAGCTTGTACGCGTTCTTGCTTTTCCACGTATTCCTCTGCCATCTGCAGGTTCTTGGTGGTCAAGGTGCTGTCGGCATGATGGATGTTGTCAATCATCGTGCGGAGCTCGCAAGGGCCAAAAGCCCATTTGTAGCGATACATCACATAATGCGCCACAGGGTCGGTGGGGTTGTCCCAAATGAAATCAAAGCAATGCATTTTCAGGAGTTCTTCAGCATCAGCCTGATTCATTGTGCTGTCGGCTTCCAACTTGGCTTCCAAAGCGTTGTAGCTTTCAGTAAAGGCATTCAGACGGTCTTGCGAGGCTGAGCCCTTCACTACGATGGCGTTGGGGTTTTGTGCGTCGCCTTCAAGGGTCACATCTGCGTTGTCAGCAAAGAAGGTGTAGGGGCGACGCCAGCCCTTTAACATAATGCCGTACATCTCGTTGTCGTTGCTGACTGGTGTTTGCAGTACGGCATCCCAGTTTGCAATGACAGCCGAGTCAAGCACTTGACCGTCTTTTTGCAAGTAGATGGTCTGTCCATCCGCATTGGCAAGGTTGACGTTGACTTTGAAATTGTTTTCCTTATGGTTGCATGCGGAGATGCCAAGTGCGAGTGTGAGTAAGAATAGAAGATGTTTTTTCATTGTGAGTCAGGTGTTTGTTTATTATTCTCTTTTCTTTTCGGTCTTGAAGATATAAAGAATCATCATGATAAGGAATGTGGAAACAGGAACGCTCAGCACGATGCGGAGCAGGACTTGTCCGATGAGTTTGAAGCTGAATGATTCAAGGAAAAACAGCGCGAAATGGTGAATCAGCACCATAATCAGTACGTAACGGAAAAACCAGATTCCGTCCAATTGTCCAAGAGAGGGCTCCTGGATGCTTTCAAACTTTTGGTTTCCTGAAATCAAGCGGATGATGGAAGGTCGACAAAAAGCCATCAGGGTAGTGGCTCCTGCATGAAGTCCGGGTGTTCCTGTAAACAAGTCGATAATCAGGCCCAAGGTAAAGCCCAGCGCCAATATTTGCCATTTGGGAGTGTTGAATGGCAATAGCATGACGAAAATCAAATAGATATAGGGATGCACATATCCACCCAAACGGATGTGGTTGACGACCAATACCTGAAAGAGCACGAGTACCACGAAACGGATGATTTGTTGGACGGACTTATTCATGTCATTGGAGTTTAGCTTTGAGTGAATCGAGTTCGGGTTTGTGCAAATCCTTGATTACATAGACGTGCCTGAGGGTTGAAAAGTCGGTGGCGAACCGTATTTTTGCCTTGCTGAGTGCATCAACAGCGGTGGGGTAGAACTCCTCTACAGTACCTACCATCAGATCCTTGGGGAAGATATAGGAATGCGAACTGGTTAAGACGGTGTCGCCTGGTTGCAGGACGATGTGGGTCGGAATGTCTTCCACAATACCGTAGCGGTAATTGTTGGTTTGCCACTTTAGGCCTGCGATTTCCTGGTTGTTTTTGAAGCGCACCCCAACGATTGACTTGCTGTGCAACAGGCTCATGATGGAAGCGTAGTGACGGCTCACGTCTGTCACCACGCCAACGATGCCATCGGTTGAGATGACACTCATGTCACGCTCAATGCCGTCAACTGCACCTTTATTAATAATGATATAGTTGTTGACTTGGTTGGTGCTGTTGTTGACCACTTGCGCAGGGATATATTTATATAAGGTATCGCCTTTGTTCACGTCGTAGATGCAGGAAGCGGTATCATACATGATGGACAGCTGCTGTCGCAGCATAGCGTTTTCTTCCGCCAGTTGCTCATTGGCCGAATTGAGGTGAAAATAATTACTCACCTCGCTGGTCCATTCGTAGATTTTTCCCACGGCATCGTTGGTGGTATTCACCATTGTGTTGCGATGGAAGTTTTGGCTACGGGCGAGCAGCAAGACGGAAATCACTTCGAGCAGAATGAACAAAATGACGAAGTGGTGTTTCAGTATGAAACGCTGCAGATTATACATGCCTTATTTGATAAGGAATGTGAAGCGGTCGAAGTTCTTCAATGCAATACCTGTGCCACGGGCTACGGCGCGGAGCGGGTCTTCTGCCACGTGGATGGGCAACTTGGTTTTGGCGTTGAGACGCTTGTCGAGGCCACGCAGCAAGGCACCACCACCGGTGAGGTAGATGCCCGTACGGTAGATATCGGCTGACAGCTCGGGAGGCGTTTGCTCCAAGGCGTTCAGCACCGCAGTCTCAATCTTCATGATGCTCTTGTCGAGGCAGTGGGCAATCTCAGCGTAGTTGACGCGAATCTCTTTCGGGATACCTGTCAGCATATCACGACCTTGAACGGCATAGTCATCAGGCGGATTGTCGAGTTGCGGGATGGCGGCTCCCACCTCAATCTTGATGCGTTCGGCAGTGCGCTCACCCACGATGATGTTGTGTTGCTTACGCATGTATTCCTCAATGTCGGCAGTGAAGTCGTCACCAGCGATGCGGATGGACTTGTTGTTAACGATGCCACCCAAGGCGATGACGGCGATTTCAGAGGTACCGCCACCGATGTCGATAATCATGTTGCCAGTCGGCTCAAGAACGTCGATGCCGATACCGATGGCTGCAGCCATAGGCTCGTGAATCAAACGCACCTCTTTGGCGCCAGCTTGTTCGGCTGAGTCCTTCACGGCACGTTCCTCCACCTCAGTGATACCTGAAGGGATGCAGATGACCATCTTCAAGCTCGGAGGGAACAAGGTGTTTTTGAAATTAATCATCTTGATCATCTCACGCATCATGTACTCGGCAGCTTGGAAGTCGGCAATAACGCCGTCGCGCAACGGGCGGATGGTCTTGATGTTTTCGTGGGTTTTTCCATGCATCATCATAGCGCGTTTACCAACGGCGATAATTCTCTTCGTGTCGCGTTGCATGGCTACAATGGAGGGCTCGTCAACGACTACCTTGTCGTTGTATATGATAATTGTATTGGCCGTACCCAAGTCAATTGCAATTTCTTTGTTGAGAAATGATAATACTCCCATGTCAGTTCAGTTTATAATTGTCAGTTATCAGTTGTCAGTTTAGAGTTGATTAGTTGTTCAGTTGGAGGTATATTTAATGTCTAAAATGTCTGAAGCCCGTAAATACCATGCTGATTCCGTGTTGGTTGCAGCTATCGATGGATTCTTGGTCGCGCACTGAGCCGCCAGGTTGCACGATAGCTGTGATGCCAGCCTCGTGGGCCAGTTCGACACAATCGCTAAAGGGGAAGAAAGCATCGGAAGCCAAAACGGCACCACGCAGGTCGAAATTGAACGAACGGGCCTTTTCGATGGCTTGACGCAAGGCATCCACACGAGAGGTTTGTCCGATACCAGAGGCATACAGTTGCTTTCCTTTTGCGAGGACAATGGCGTTGCTTCTGCTGTGTTTCACAATCTTGTTGGCAAACACCATGTCTTCCATTTCAGCTTCAGTCGGTGCTTTTGTGGTGATAACCTTGAAGTCGGTCTCGGTTTCGGTGTGAAGGTCTCGGTCTTGTACAAGATAGCCGTTGAGGGCGGTTTTCACCATTTGCGGCTTATATAGGTCGTCTTTCAGACGCAGTACCACGCGGTTCTTCTTCGAGAAGAGCAGGTCGAGTACGCCTTCTTCATAGTCGGGTGCCACGATGACTTCTATGAACAGCTTGTTGATGTCCTCCGCGGCTTTCAGGTCGATGGGACGGTTGCACACCAACACACCACCGAAGGCTGACACGGGGTCGCCGGCAAGCGCATCGTTGTAGGCTTCTTTGACAGTCGGGCGGCAAGCGATGCCACAGGGGTTGTTGTGCTTCAGAATGGCAAAGGTGGGTTCATCGAATTCACGGATGAGGTTCAGTCCGGCATCAAGGTCAAGCAGGTTGTTGTACGACAATTCCTTGCCATGCAGTTTCTCAAATAGGGCATCGAGGTTGCCATAGAAGATGCCTTTTTGGTGCGGGTTTTCGCCATAGCGCAGGGTGGTGCCTTCTTCTTCGCAGATTCTCAGGGCTTTGTTTTCGTCTTCTTTGGCGAACCAGTTCATGATGGCGCTGTCGTAGTGGGAACTGACGCCAAAAGCATAGGTGGCAAAACGGCGGCGGTCGTCGATGGAAGTCTCAGCATTCTGCTCTTTGAGCAAACGGATGAGTTCGCCGTAATATTTCTGGGAAGGGACGATGAGCACGTCATTGAAGTTTTTGGCACCTGCACGGATGAGCGAAATGCCACCAATGTCGATTTTCTCTATAATCTGGGCGGCATCGTCGGTAGTGGACACCGTTTCCTCNNCCGCCCAAAATAGACGGATATCCCGTAAGCGATTCAACGGTTTTCACGCTCGGGTCTAAGGGTTTGATAAAGTCGTAGGTGCCTCCTGTGGAGTAGATTTGCACTCCATTTTGCTTCAACAGGTCTACGATAGTGTCAATACCCGTCTTATAATATACTGATATTAAAGCAGTTCTGATTTTTTTCAAGGGTGTAGAATTTTACAAGTTTTAAACTGCAAGATTACAAAAATTCTAAAAACGGAACAACAATAAGGTGACAATTTTTTAAGTCATTGAATCATAGTTGATTAAGAACTTTTTTTCTTGAATATTCAAAATTATTTGGTTGCATTGTGATTTTCCTTATTTTTACGGGTTCAAAATTGCTTGGATGGAATCAAAGTGGATTTTACATCAATCGGTTGACAAACAGTTGGTTACCGAAATGACCAAGGCTCTCAATGTTGATGAGAACCTTGCCACTTTGCTTGTCCAACGCGGAATTACGAACTATGAAGAGGCAAAAGTCTTCTTCCGCCCATCGCTTTCTCAGCTTCATGATCCTTTCTTGATGAAAGATATGGACAAAGCCGTTGACCGTGTGCTTCAGGCTATACAAAACAATGAAAAGGTTTTGGTCTACGGCGACTATGATGTGGATGGAACTACTGCGGTTGCGGTGGTTTACACCTATCTCAAGCCATTCTTCAAGAAAAAGAAAATCGAGTTCTATATTCCTGACCGTTACGAAGAGGGCTATGGAATCTCTTATAAAGGCATCGACTATGCAGCTGAAAACGGCTTCAAACTGGTCATTGCTTTAGATTGTGGCATCAAGGCTGTGGAGCGTATCGACTATGCCAACCAGCGTGGCGTTGATTTCATCATTTGCGACCATCACCGTGCCGGCGATGTGATTCCTGCCGCTGTAGCCGTGCTCGATGCCAAGCGCCCCGACTGCCATTATCCTTATGACGAATTGTCGGGTTGTGGCGTGGGCTTCAAACTCGTTACAGCCCTTTCCATGAAAGGATTGGGCACCATCGAGAAGGTATACGAACTGCTCGACCTGCTGGCAGTAAGTATTGCAGCGGACATTGTTCCCATCACAGGTGAAAACAGGGTGTTGACTTATTTTGGCCTGAAGCAATTGAACAAGAAACCTCGTCCTGGCATTGAGGCTATCTTAAGACACGCCAACATCTACCGTCGCGAAGAAGACCAGCTTGAAGAAACTGAAAACGTATTGACCAGAGAGTTGACGGTCAGCGATTTGGTGTTCCTTATTGGACCACGCATCAATGCAGCCGGACGTATTGCAAAGGCTTCCGACTCGGTACGCCTGCTTGTTGCCGACAAGAGAGAACATGCCGACAAGTTGGCTGCTTCCATCAACGACCTGAATGATGAACGTCGCGAGTTTGACAACCGTATCACGGAGGAAGCGTTGGGTATGATAGCTGAGGACCCGCAGTTGCGCAACGCCAACAGCACGGTGGTATACAACGCCAAATGGCATCGTGGGGTTATCGGTATCGTGGCTTCACGCCTTACTGATTATTATTATCGCCCCACCATCGTTCTTACTCGTGCCAATGGCCTTATCACGGGGTCGGCTCGCTCCATTAAGAACTTCGATATTTACGATGCTATCGACCATTGTTCCGACCTGCTGGAACACTTTGGAGGACACAAGTATGCTGCTGGTCTTTCTATGAAGCCGGAGAACTTGCCCGAGTTCTGCCGTCGTTTTGAGGAATATGTCAGCGAACATCTCGTTGATGAAGACTTTGTTCCCGAGCTTGAGGTGGATCTGAAAATCAACTTCAGCGACATCACGCCCAAGTTCATGCGTATCCTCGATCAGTTTGCTCCCTTCGGACCCGGCAATGCA
>LXOW01142475.1_pt1 | contig 10433 bp, 5 predicted proteins | sample 1368591 | NCBI WGS metagenome assembly LXOW01 (sample SAMN04884650, study PRJNA319009) | bovine gut metagenome | isolation source: Cow rumen | host: Bos taurus | place: Italy: Legnaro (PD) | collected 2014-07-09
TCCTGAGCGAAGCGAAGGATCTATTCTTTTTTCAATTCAACCGCCGGGTTCGTCCGGGCGGCCTTGAGGGTCTGCCAGAGCACCGCCAGGAAAGAAATCACCAGGGCGATGACGGCGCCGACGACGAACACCCACCCATATTCTTCAATCCGGTACCAGAACTGGCGCAGGTACCGTTCGGCCAGAACAACAGCCACAGGCACACCGACCAGAACGGCGATACCGACCAGGATCATGTATTCCCGCACCGAGCGCACCGTCTCCGAGGTCACGCTGCCGCCGAAAACCTTCCGGACGGCGATGTCCCGCGTCTGCATCCCGGCGTAGTAAGCACTCATGGCGACCAGGCCCAGCAGGGAAATCAAGGTGGCCAGGGCCATGAAGAGCTCGATCAGGCTGATGAAATTGCGCGTCGTCTCGAGGCCCTTTTCGAGCAATTCAGGGATATACCCGTAATGATCCGCGTACTCATCGCTTCCCGTAAGCCGGAAGCTTTCCTCATGGCCGATTTGCCTGAGTTCGGCGCGCACCTCGTCATCCAGGCGGTTCAGCTTCAGGATCACGTTGGAATAGTTCTCCAAATCGTCGATCGCCACTACGCCGACCTGGTTGCCATCCACCTCGGACGCACCCTTGACGGCAAAGTCCTTAATGATTCCGCCCACATGGAATCCTTGATTAAAGAAGTTGAATGCTCTGGGCAGTTCCTGATTCTCATCATCAATGGAATAGATCCTGGCTGCCGATTCGGTAAACCACAGGGATTGCAGTCTTGGGGTGCCGAAATCCTGGACGATCTCAAATCCGAACAGGTCGAAAGCGTCCGCATCACATTGAAGCTCTCCGATGGTATATTTCTGCTCATCCACAAGCGTAGAGATGAACATGCTGAGGTGCCCCGGATAGCCCGTACTGGTGGCCATCTTGTCCACATAAGGCTTGGCGGCCAGGACGTCTTTCCCCACTGTTCCGCTGGAAATGAAGAACAATCCCTCGACATCCGCCCCCATCGGCATGTTTGCAAGATGATTATACTGCAGCTCCATCACCAGCGCCAGGGATATGAGCGCCACGGTGATGACGTTCTGGATGATAATGAATACCTTGGAGAATACCGTCTTGGTCTGCCGGCGCTGCTCTCCCTTGATCACGGCCACGGGGTCGTAGCGGGAGGTCATCCACGCGGGAACCAGCCCTGAAATCAGGCCGAAGACCATGGCCATCAAGGCATAAACGCCCAGGTAAAGCGGCGAAGCGGACACTTCCAGCCCCACATCCCCGGCCATATATCGGTTGAACATCGGCTCCAGGGCCTTGGCCAGCAGCCAGGCCAGCACAAAGCAAACCAGAACGAACAGGATGGACTCCGAGACATACCGCCACCAGATCCGGCCCCGGGATTCGCCCAGGGTGGAGCGGATGGCCATCTCCTTGGCCCGCTTCCCCGCCAGGGCGACGCTGAGGTTGATGTAATTGAAGAGGGCCGAAGCGAGGAGCAGGATGCCGACGGCGATCAGCACATAGACCAGCGTGGCGTTACCCTGTTTCGTGACATTCCCCGCCTTCTGGAAATACAACTCCGTAATGGGCGTGGTCAATGACCTTTCCGGTTTAAGGCTGGCATACTTCGAAGCGAATTCCTTTACCACCACGGTGTCAATCAGCGTCCTGACGGCCTGGTGGTCAGCGCCTTCCCGCAGCCGAACCAGCACCAGGTCCACCGGGATGGTAAACTCTGTCGTGGAAGGGGCATCGGGTTCCCTAAAGGCGCAATAGATATCGCCCTCTTTCAGGAGCGAACGCTCCGGCACGCGGAGAATGCCTCCAATCGTAACGGTGTCGCTCCGGATAACGAGGGGTTTTCCCAGCAGGTCCAGATCCGGCGAGAGCCGCCTGGCAAACGTCTCGCCCAGGATCACCTGGCTCCTGTCCTGAAGCACGCGCTCGTCCCCGGCCAGGAATGTCGGCGGCAGGAATTCAAAAATCTCCGGATCAACCTCATAAACGTCGGGGGTACCCTGAATCCGCTGGCCATTGAACTGGGCCGGACGACCATACATGTAGATTCTTCCCGCCGCCTCCACATCCGGGACACGGTCCTGCACGACGGCCATTTCACCCGGCCAGGCAGACTGTCCCTCATCCTCCCGTCCGCTCGTCAGCGCGTAAAGGCGTTTGTGGTCCGGTGCTTCCCGGGTGATGCTGATTTGCTGCCAGGCGTAGCAAAAGATGACAACCACGAACGCCAGGCTCACGATCAGCCCCGCCGCCTCGATGGCGGTGTATAACTTATTGCGGGAGAGGAATTTAAAATAACTTTTCATATAGATTCTTCGGTCCCCTTCGGCTCCCTCAGAATGACAACACTGTCATCCAACAACACTGTCATCCTGAGCGAAGCGAAGGATCTATTCATTTTTAAGCGATTCCACAGGATTTGCCCGGGCGATGCGGAGGCAGTTCAGGACCACCACGGCCAGGACGATGGCGAGCACCAGGACGGTGCCGCACACGAAGAAGAGCGGACTGACCGGAACCTTCTCTGCGAAGTGCTCCAACCATTTGCGGGCCACGAAGAAGGCCCCTGCTGAGGCAGCCACGGCCATGACCAGGCTGAGTTTCATGATGTCCGTCGCGAAGACGCGCAGAATGTCGCGGGTCGTGGCGCCGTTGATCTTGCGGATCGCCATCTCCTTGGAGCGGCGCAGGCTCTCGTCGCGGACAAAGCCGATCAGGCCCAGCAGCGCGATCAACAGGGAGAATACGGCGCCCAGCGCCATCGTGTTGCGCATCTTCTTGCTGCCGTCATACGCCGCACGCATGGCCTCCTCGTAGGAAATGATCTCGATGTCCCGGTCCGGCAACGCCGCTTCCAGCGCCTGCCGCACCTTGGGCAGGGAGTCCGGCTGCACCCGGAACAGGATGTGCGGCAGCCAGGACGAGCGGGAACCGACCTCGCCGTTAAAGAGGACGCTCGGGCGCGGATCCATGTACTCCAGGCTGCCGATCAGGTAGCTCCGGTACACACCGGAAATGGTGAAGTAATACGGGATCGTGTCGTCGTCCGTCTCCGGGCCGTGGCCGGTGACGTACACCTGCTTGCCCACGGCGCCGTCGCTCCAGTCGGCGAAATCGGCCATCCGGGCCACGAACTTCTCGTCCACGGCGATCTCCAGGGAATCCTTGGGGGCGCAGCCGTCCACGAAGCGGATGTCCATCAGCTCGTAGAAGCTGTCGGAGCATTCGTACTGGTCGGCGACGTTGAAGAGTTCGCGACGGTCTTCGGGGAGATAGATATTGTCTCCGCTGGAGCCCTCGTACGGCAGGTTGTAGCTCGCGGCCGCGCCGCTGACCTCCGGAAGGCTCTGGAGCGTCTCCACCGCGCGGGCCTGTGCCGCCCGGTCGCCGTCGAACATATTGAAATAAAAGAGATTCGCGTAATTGTATCCCGGGTCGCTGTTGGACACCATCCGGTACTGCCGGCCGATGATCAGCAGCATCACCACCAGGAACACGTTGATGAGTACCTGCACGCCCAGCAGCCCCAGCTTCCAGCGGCGGGAGGCCTCTGTGTAATTCTTCAGCGCGGCATAGACCGGAATCCGCTGGTAGAGCTCCGCCGGAATGACGATCGAGATGACCAGCACGAACAGAATCACACCCACGATGGCCAGGACGCTCTGCGTCACCAGCAGCGTCTGGAACGGCACGCCCAGCAGATTCTCCACGAGGCTCCGGCCGACGAAGATGATCGCGGCGGCGAGCACGAGCGAGAGGACGATGTGCAGCAGCGCCTCTTTCGTCAGCATGGCATAGATATGCCGGCTTTCAGCGCCGTAGCATTTCCGCACGCCCACTTCCTTGGAGCGCTTCACCAGGGAGGAAATGACGATCAGGATGTAGTTGAGCAGAGAAATCAGGATCAGCAGCGCAGCCACGATCGACAGCAGGATCACCTGGGTCTTCACGCGCGGATTGGAGGTATGCAGCGTGCTGAACGCCTGCAGGAAATACCGCAGTTGCAGGCCCATGGCCTCCATTTCTTCCATCGGCTGGTGGGCCTCCTGCATCTTCCGGATGCCGTCCGCGAGGGTGTTCGGATCCACGCCCGGGAACAGCTTCACGAAGCCGTGATAGCGGTCGTTGCCCAGCCAGTTGTCGGTGCTGCTCTTGTTGTACGTATTCATCGCGAGCAGGATGTCGAAGTCCAGCGAGCCGTTCTTCGGAAAATCCTCGTACACGCCCTCGACGGTGGCTTTGAAGTCCACCTGGTCCAGGTTGCAGATCTGCTTGCCGATGCACTCCTGCACGCCGCCCAGCTTCTCCGCGAACGAGCGACTCACCATCACACAGCCCCACTTGCCCAGCGTCTTGGTCGGGTTGCCGGCCAGGATCGGCCGGTCGAAGACCTTGAAGAAGCAGGTGTCGGCACAGACCATCGTGGCCTTCAGCTTATTCCCTCCCTCATCCAGATAGGTATCGCCGCTGAACACGCCGGTGTAGCGGGTGCCGGCTTCCACGCCCGGGACTTCTTCCATGAAGCCCACGGCCACGGCGCCGCTCACCTGCCCGTAGTCGGCCTCATCGCCGTTCTGCGCGTACCAGGTCCGGATGGAATACACCCGGTCCANNCCGATACCCAGGGAAAGGACCTTGATTAGAATATCTGAGTTCTTCTTCATTTTCAGATTCTTCGGTCGCTTCGCTCCCTCAGAATGACAACACTGTCATTGACAACACTGTCATCGACAACACTGTCATCCTGAGCGAAGCGAAGGATCTATAATTCGTTTTTGACGTCGGAAACAATCTGGCCGTCGAAGAGGTCGATCGTGCGCTGGGCGCAGGCGGCATCCTTCTGGGAGTGCGTTACCATCACGATGGTCGTGCCCTCGGCGTTGAGTTCCTTGAGCAGGTCCATCACCTCCTTGCCGTTCTTGGAGTCGAGGTTACCGGTGGGCTCATCCGCGAGAATCAGCTTCGGACCGGCAACGACGGCGCGGGCGATGGCCACGCGCTGCTGCTGACCGCCGGAGAGCTGCTGCGGGAAATGGCCCGCGCGGTGGCTGATGGCCATGCGCTTCATGATGTCCGTCACCTTGGCCTTACGCTCGGATGCGCTGATGTTCAGGTAGCGCAGCGGGAGCTCGATGTTCTCATAGACATTCAGTTCGTCGATGAGGTTGAAGCTCTGGAAGACGAAACCGATGTTGCCCTTGCGGAACTTCGTGCGCTCCTTCTCCTTGAGGCCACCGACCTCGGTGCCGAGGAGTTCATACGAGCCGCTGGTCGGGTTGTCCAGCAGGCCCAGGATGTTCAGAAGGGTTGATTTGCCGCAGCCCGAAGGGCCCATGATGGCGACGAACTCGCCGTCCTTAATTTCGAAGGAAACACCATTGAGCGCCGTGGTCTCGATCTCTTCCGTCCGGAAGATCTTGGAAAGGTTGGATACTTTAATCATAATTATTTGTAGTTTAATTGTTTATTCTATTTAGATTCTTCGCTGCGCTCAGAATGACAGGGAGACGTCATCCAGGGTATTGTTGTCATTCTGAGGGCGTAGCCCGAAGAATCTATTCTTTCTTCAATGCCTCGGCCGGATTTGTCCTTGCCGTCTTGATGCTCTGGTAGAGTACACTGATCGCGGCGATAAAGGCAACCGCCAGTCCGGCGAGGACGAATATCCACCAGTACAGGTCAATCCGGTGGCCATAGCCGGAGAGCCAGCGGTTCATGATGAACCAGGCAATGGGTACGCCGATGACGAAGGCGATGCCCACCAGCTTCATAAAGGAAAGCACCAGTTCACGCAGCACGCCGGAGTAATCGGCCCCGAAGACCTTTTTCACCGAGACACTGCGGATTTCCTGCTGCATATAGTAGGAACTCATCGCGAAGAGCCCCAAGGCACTCACCAGGATGGACAACAGCGTGAAGATGAGCACGATGTTCAGCACCCGGCTTTCATCGGCAAAGCCGTCTGCAATCATTTCCTCGATATACTGGGCTTCGAAGAGCCGGTCCGGGAAGACCTCCGCTGCAATTGCTTCCACTCTTTTGATGGCGTTATGCTTGTTGCCGGACGTTTTCACCAATAATGTCCAAGGGTATTGATCCTCAGGCGCTTCTCCCCAATTCATAATCAGTGCAGCGCTTTGTGTGGCTTCAAGCGGACGAATCTTGAAATCATAGTAAACGCCCCCGATAACAACGGCTCCTTCGTGATGAATCGCCGTGAATTCCTGGGCCGACTCCTCAATGCCAATCTGCTTGAAAGCGTATTCATTAAGCCACCAGCCTTTACTGTGATTATCCTGCTTTTGTTTAAGGCCCAGAATGCTGAAATAGGCGTCATCTCCTTGGATTTGCTGGAAAGAAACCCAGTGATCATCGGCTATTTCAACCGTTTCATTATTGGTGCCTCCCAGCGGAATCCCGTTGCCCATTCCCACTTCTTCTACACAGGGTTCTGCACGGAGACGGTCCAGCAGCGGACGAAGTTGCGAGACATTTCCATAAGCGTTGTCAACAACCAGTATATCCTTGGTATTATAACCCAAATCCGCAGTAATCATATGACGGATCTGCAGCCCCATGGTCAAAGCGCTCACCAGCATCACCACGCTCACCACATTCTGCACAGCAATAATGACCTTGCTATAGACCGTTTTGGTTTTGAGCCGGAGAGTACCACGTACAATTTCGATGGGCTGAGCCTGTTGAATCAAGAGGGCCGGGACGATCCCGGAAAGGACACCGAGAATGACGATGAATCCCAGTACTAATAAGACATTCACAGGAGTAATGGCCTTGAAAATGGACACCTGATACTCCAGGATTTGCGATGCAAGCGGAGACAGAGCCTCAGCCAGCAGGATGGCCAGCAGCATCGACATTCCACAGATGAGGGTGCTCTCGGAGATAACCTTCAGGAAGATGCTGCGTTTGTCGGCACCCACCAGGCGCCGGGTGGCCATTTCCTTGGCCCGGAAGCCCGTCAGGGCAGTGGTCATGTTGATATAATTTAGCACGGCAAACGCCAGGAGCAGCAAGCACATCGCCAGCAGCAGATTCACGAAACTGCGGTTCCCAAACTGAATGGTCTCTGTCCAATCCTGGTTACCGTCTTCCAGGAAGTACATATCCTTCAGCGGAATGATCCGGACTTTATCGTATCTATACTTATAGATCCAGAAGTTCTCCTCCATCCAGTCAAGCATCTCACCCTTTTTTGCCAGGAGATCCGCCCCGGGATAGGCCATCACAAAGCAGATGCCGCCTCCGGCGTTACTCATATACTCATTGTGGGCCGTGTTCGTTTTCGGCTCCATTTCGCCCCGCATCAGCACATCCGGCGCTTTTAGGATGGAGTTGCCGAAATCCTTATATATGCCGCAGACGGTGAGGGGAATCTCCTGGTCCCAGTTGAAGATAATTACTTGTCCTACAGGATCTTTATCTCCGAAATGAGCATTGGCAAACTCCTGGCTCACCATACAACGGTCCCAGGAAACGTTCCAGTCGGATTTATTTCCGGCCACCAAATCATAGCTGAATATATCGAAGAACGTACTGTCAGCGGTCATGGCGCTCCCATAGACCATTTCGCCGTCGATCGTATAAGGTGCTGCTCCCGCAAAGTTTGCCACACAGCAACCCTTTTCTATCTCAGGGAATTGAGTCTTTAAGTGCTTGTCCAGCCAATAGCCCATGTCGACAGACTCTTCATTGGCAACTACATAGATCCGGTCGGCTTTCTCCTGGAAAGAATCCGTGGACAGTTGCCGCTGGATATACGCCGCCAATAGGAGCACAAATGCCATCGACACCGTCAGGCCCACAAGGTTGATGGCCCCGTATAACTTATTCTTTTTAAGGAAGTTCCAAAAACTTTTCATCGTGATTGTCATTCTGAGCATTCCCTTGTCATTCTGAGCATTCCCTTGTCATTCTGAGCATTCCCTTGTCATTCTGAGCGAAGCGAAGAATCTATATTCCATTCTGCCGCCAAATCTTTCCTTTCTGGATTCATTGAATCTATCAAAGCATCTTTCTTCTTTCTGACCCACCCCTTCAATTGTTTTTCTCTAGCGATAGCTTGTTCAATATCAGAGAATGATTCAAAGTAGACAAGCTTTTTACAGTTGTACTTTTGGGTAAAACCTGGTATCAAACCGGATTTATGTTCAGAAACTCTTCGTTCTAAGTCGTTAGTCACACCAACATAGATTGTTGTGTTATTCAGACTAGACATAATGTAAGTATAATATGCGTTGTACATATATCAATTATAGATTCTTCGCTTCGCTCAGAATGACAGTATAAAGCAGAATGACTGTTTAAAATACCAAAACGTCCGAATCGCCATAAGTATCATACCCCGAGGTGATGACCTTCTCGCCGGACTCGAGACCTTCCAGGACTTCATAGTACTGGGGATTCTGCCGGCCGATGCGGATCTCGCGCTTGACGGCCTTGCTGCCGTCCTTGCTCACGACATAGATCCACTTGCCGCCGGTCTTCTGGTAGAAGGTGCCGCGCGGGATGATAACCGCCTCCTCGGGCTGGCCGAGCTGGAGGTTCAGGTAGTAGGTCTGGCCGCTGCGGATGTTGTCCGGCTGCACGCCGTCGAACTTGAAGTCGGCCTTGAACTTGCCGTCGCGCACCTCCGGATAGACCTTGCGGATGAGGGTGGAATAGGTCTCGCCCTGGCGCTCGAACGTCGCTTGCAGGCCTTCCACGACGCGGTCGATGTAGTGCTCGTCGATCTGCGCCTCCACCTTGTAGGTGCCCACGGAGTTGATCTGGCCGATCTTGGTGCCGGCGGCGATGCTCTGGCCCAGGACCACGTCCAGCAGGCCCAGTTCGCCGTCGATGGGCGCCTTCACGATGAGGTTGCTCTTGCGCTTGCGGATCATCTGCATATTGAGGAGCATGCTCTCCAGGCTCTCTTCCATCCGGTTGATCTGGGTGCTGCGGTACAGGCTGTCCTGGACGGCGCGCTCGCGCACCAGGTCATATTTCTGCTTCGCCAGGCGGTAATCCTCCTCGGCCTTCAGGTACTCCTCGCGGGCGATGAGTTTGTCCTCGTAGAGGACCTTCTGCTGCTCATAGCTGCGGCGCAGGCGCTCCACCTGGATGCTGTATTCCAGCACGTTCTGGCGGACGTCCAGCTTCTGCTGCTCCATGGAGATCTGCGTGTTGCGCTGGATGTTCTCCTTCTCGGCCAGGTCCGCCTCGGCATTGAGGATCTGCATGTCCAGGTTGTCATTGGTCAGCACCAGGATGGCGTCGCCGGCCTTGACCGGGGAGCCCTCCTCGATGAGGATCTTCTCCACGATACCGCCCTCCTGGGGCGACAGCTGGATGGTCGTCATCGGCTGCACGCGGCCGCTGATGCGGATGTAGTCGTTGAACTCACCCCGCACGGCGTCCGAGATCGTCACGGTATCCTTGTCCACCCGCAGCGTCTTGTTGTTCGGCCGCGCGATCAGGTACACGATGAACGCCAGCAGCAGGGCGCCCAGCCACCACGGCAGGGCCTTTTTCGTGAACGCCACGCGCCAACCGGTCTTCTTCTCGATAATCTTATCCATAATAGATTCTTCAGTCGCCTTCGGCTCCTTCAGAATGACAAAGGGGAAGCATCCTGCACATCATTGTCATCCTGAGCGAAGCGAAGGATCTTATTTATTGGTTAACATATTCTACTCCATTATAATATCTCACCACCGCCTGCTTGATGAGGTACTTGAACAGGCTGTTCATCTCGTCGGCCTGGGCCTTGAGAAAGTTGTTGTTCGCGGTCTGGAACTCCAGCGGGGAGATGAGCCCCTGCTCGAGCTTCTTGAGGTTCAGGGTGTAGGCCTCGGCCTGCACCTCGGCCTTGTGCTGCGCCTGCTCGTAGGCGAGCGCGGAGCCGTCGCGGTCCTGGATGGCCCGCCGCACCTCGCTCTCCACGTCGCGGCGCTTCTGGTCAAGCTGGGCCGTCGCCTTGTTCAGGGCGTTGCGCTTGCGCGAAATGGCAGACTGCCGGCTCATGCGGTTCCAGATAGGGATGGAGACGGAGAGCTGGAGGTACTCGCCGCCGTTGTTGCGGAACTGCTCCCCGAAAGGCGCGGTGGACGCCCCCTGGTAAGAATAGTAGCTGGTATTCCAGCCGGCGTAGAGGCCCAGGGAGGGCAGCAGCTGCCACCTGGCGGTGTTGAGCTCCCGCTTGGCGTTCTGCGCCTGCCAGGAGGCGATTTGGACGGCCGGGTTGTGATCGAGGGCGAAGTCCACTATAGATTCTTCGGTCGACCCTGTCTCCCTCAGAATGACAAAACTGTCATCCTGAGCGTTAGCGAAGGATCTGAAATCCGTCACGATCTCCAGCTCCTCGTCCAGCGGCCAGAACATCAGGTCCGCGAGGGTCATCTTCTGGTCGTTGTAAT
>LXOW01185284.1_pt1 | contig 10433 bp, 7 predicted proteins | sample 1368591 | NCBI WGS metagenome assembly LXOW01 (sample SAMN04884650, study PRJNA319009) | bovine gut metagenome | isolation source: Cow rumen | host: Bos taurus | place: Italy: Legnaro (PD) | collected 2014-07-09
ATTGGGAGATTGGCAATCGTGCGGCTGACTACGACGAGCTCATCCATTGGTGGAACAAGCATATAACGAAGAGCGATTTGTACATTGGTGAAGACGTCGAGCGCACCGTGAAATTCTCCGACCCGAAAGACCCCAACAGTCATCAGCAGGCTGCCAAGATGTCGCTCCACCAGCAGCTGCCCCGCGTAAAGGGTACCGTGCTGTGGTATGCGAAGGCCGCTGTCGATAATGTCGGCAATTACGGCACCAATCTGCGTAAGGTCTATTGGCGCACGCCGGCTCTGCAGCCTGTCATGGAACACATCGACAAAAAGGCGCCCAAGAAGGTTCGCAAGGTGAAGCGCTTCGATTTCGACGGCCAGAACGTGTTGATGTGGTTGCCGCCCAAGAGCAAGGACTGGAAGGATGAAGCCACGCGCTATGCCGTCTATCGTTTCGAGAAGGGCGAGTCGACGAGTAACCTTGACGGTGCTCACCTGAAGACCATCACCGCCAATCCTTTCTACGAGGTGCCTGCCAACGAACAGCTGCCGTGCGTGTACATTGTCACAGCTCTCAACCGCTTGCAGAACGAGAGCAAGGGCGTAAAGGCGAAAATCAAGAGGTGAGAGGTGAGTAGTGAGAGGTGAGATATAAAAAGAGGTCCTATTTTAGGGCCTCTTTTATGTATTTCGGGGTGTAGCCTTTTTTGCTCTTGGCTACGGCCTCGGGCGTTCCTGCCGTGAGGATGGTGCCGCCACCGCGTCCGCCTTCGGGGCCCATGTCGATAATCCAGTCGGCCAGTTTGATGACGTCCAGGTTATGTTCGATGATAATCACCGTGTTGCCTTTGTCCACCAGCGTTTGCAGTACGCCCATCAGGATGCGGATGTCCTCGAAGTGCAGGCCCGTTGTTGGTTCGTCGAGGATGTACAGCGTCTTGCCCGTATCCTTCTTCGACAGTTCCGTGGCGAGCTTTACGCGCTGGCTCTCACCGCCCGATAGCGTCGTTGAAGGCTGGCCCAGTTTGATATAACCCAGTCCGACATCCTGAATGGTTTTGATTTTCCGCAGGATGTCCGGCACGTTCTCGAAGAATTCGCAGGCCTGGTTGATGGTCATATCCAGCACGTCAGCTATCGACTTGCCTTTGAATCGCACCTCCAGCGTCTCGCGGTTGTAACGCTTGCCGTGACATTCCTCGCACGGCACTTGGATGTCGGGCAGGAAATTCATCTCAATGGTCTTGTAGCCATTGCCGCCACACGTCTCGCAGCGACCGCCCTTCACGTTAAACGAGAATCGGCCGGGCTTATATCCGCGAATCTGCGCCTCGGGCAGGTTCACAAACAGACTGCGGATATCCGAGAACACGCCCGTATAGGTTGCTGGATTCGATCGCGGCGTCCGTCCGATGGGACTCTGGTCGACGTTCACCACCTTATCAATATGCTCCAGTCCTTCGATGCTTTCGTAGGGCATCGGAGCCTGCAGCGAGCGGTAGAAATGCTTCGATAGGATGGGGTAGAGTGTCTCGTTGACCAGCGTCGATTTACCCGACCCCGACACGCCTGTCACGACGATGAGCTTGCCCAACGGAAATTCTGCGGTGACGTTCTTCAGGTTGTTGCCTGTGCATCCGCGCAGCACCAGTGATTTGCCGTTGCCTTCGCGGCGGTAGGTCTTGTTGGGGTCGGCAGGCAGAGTAGGGAGGGGGATGCGCATCTTGCCATTCAGGTATTGTGCTGTGATGGTGTCCGTCTTCAGCATCTCGTCGATAGTGCCCTGGAACACCACTTCGCCACCTTTGCGCCCAGCCTTTGGACCGATGTCGACAATATAGTCTGCCTGTCGCATCATGTCTTCGTCGTGTTCTACGACGATGACCGTGTTACCCAGGTCGCGCAGTTCCTTCAGCGACGTGATGAGCCGTTGGTTGTCGCGCTGGTGCAGTCCGATGCTGGGCTCGTCCAGAATGTAGAGCACGTTCACTAGTTGGCTGCCTATTTGCGTCGCCAGACGGATGCGCTGACTCTCGCCGCCCGACAACGATGCCGACTGGCGGTTCAGTGCCAGATAGTCCAGTCCCACGTCGAGCAGGAAATCCAGTCGCGTGCGTATCTCCTTCAGTATCTCTGCGGCAATCTGCTGTTGCTGGTGGTCCAGGTGCTGTTCACATTCGTCCAGCCATGCGCGCAACTCGTTCAGGTCCATCGTTGCCAGTTCGGAGATATTCTTGTCCCAGATCTTATACGACAGCGCCTCGCGGTTCAGCCGCAGGCCGTGACACTCGGGACATTCCTTTTCGGCCAAAAACTGGTCGGCCCATTTCTGTCCGCCTGCCGTGTCGTCGTTCTCCATCACTGAGCGCAGGTATTTCACCACGCCGTCGAAATCCACGAAGTAGTCGCTCGACGTGTGCACCAGATCCTTGCTGATGCGCACAGGGTCCAGCGTGCCGTAGAGTATCTCGTTCATCGCCTCGTCGGGAATGTCCTCAATGCGCGTTTTCAGCGTACAGTCATACTCCTGCAGAATGGCGTCAATCTGCCAGAATATCATCTGGTTCTTGTATTTTCCCAACGGTGCAATACCGCCTTCATAGATGGTATGCTTGCGGTTGGGAATCACCTTGTTGATGTCTATCTCGTTGATATATCCCAGTCCCTTGCAACGCGGACAAGCCCCTTGCGGTGAGTTGAATGAGAAGGTGTTAGGCGCTGGTTCACTGTAGGAGATGCCCGTCGTGGGACACATCAGCCGACGTGAGAAGTAACGCACCTTCTCCGTGTCGTAATCCATCACCATGATGAGCCCTTCGCCCTGCTTCATGGCAATCTGCACGGTCTTCTTCAGGCGTTCGTCGGCACCTTTTACGGCCATGCGGTCAACGACCACTTCGATGTCGTGATTCCTGTATCGGTCCACCTTCATGCCCTGCGTCAGTTCCTGCAGTTCACCGTCCACGCGGATATGCAAATAGCCTTTCTTCCGCATGCTCTCAAACAGCTCGCGGTAGTGACCCTTACGCCCCTGCACCAGCGGCGCCAGTATCAGTATCTTCCGTCCCTGATAGTCGTTCGTGATCATCTCGATGACCTTCTCCTCCGTGTATTTCACCATCGGCTCGCCGGTCTCGTAGCTGTATGCCTTGCCGGCACGCGCAAAGAGCAGACGCAGATAGTCGTACACCTCTGTCGTCGTGCCTACCGTCGAACGCGGGTTCTTGTTCGTTGTCTTCTGCTCGATGCTGATGACGGGCGACAGTCCCGTAATCTTGTCCACGTCGGGACGCTCCATGCCTCCGAGGAAGTTGCGCGCGTAGGCCGAGAACGTCTCGATATAGCGGCGTTGCCCTTCGGCAAAGATGGTGTCGAAAGCCAGACTCGACTTTCCGCTTCCGCTCAGTCCGGTGACGACTGTCAGCGAGTTGCGTGGAATCTCGACGTCGATGTTCTTGAGGTTATGTACGCGTGCACCCCAGACGTTGATTTTCGTATCGCTCATGGTTTATTGTTCCGAGTTGGTCGTGTCGTCGTTATGGCGTCTTATCAGGTTCACGTCGCGGCGGATGTTATATTCCTTGCCGTCGGCTCCGCGCGCATTCACCAGTACGAAATAGACGCCGTCTTTCACTGGGCTGCCGTTGTATGTGCCGTCCCAGCCTTCGTCAATATTCGTCCATTCATACAGCTTCTGACCCCAGCGGTTGAAGATGTACGCATGAAATTCTACGATGCTCTTATAACCGCCCGTCTTGCCGTGCGGCTTCGCGCGGTAGATGTCGTTGTGGCCGTCGTCGTTGGGCGAGAAGGCGTTAGGCATCTCCAGATGACTTTCCGATATGGTCACATTGATGCTGGCCGAATCCACCACCTCCTCCTGATATCTCACTATCAGCGTCACCTTTGTCAGTCCCGACTCCGTGAAGGTATGTTCGGGATTCTCTTCGTAACGCACATACGTGTTCTGGCCGTCCACGCCGTTATGCACGAAGCGCCATTCCAGCGTGCTGCCCACTTCGAGGTCGCTTGCGTTCGCCTCGAAACGTACAAGCAGCGGTGCTTCGCCTGTTACAGAAACCGAGTCCACCACCTCCTCTCCGTCCTTTGTGTAATATGCCTTCGGATTGATGGTGGCCCACGCTGCCGCTGCCGCCATCACCAACGCCATTGTCAATAGGGTTCTTATCTTTTTCATACTTCGTTTTCTTATGAGTCAGCCTGCAAAGCTGCGGTTAAGCGAAAGCCAAGCAAGTTCACTTGCAATTGGCCGAGCGTGAGCAGCTTCGCACGCTTTTGCGTGACAAAGCTGCGGTTAAGCGAAAGCCATGATGCTCGCATCAATGGCTGAGCGTGAGCAGTTTCGCGGCGTTTACGCCGCAAAGTTACGGAAAAAATTCGAGCCCACCAAACGATGAGCCCGAATTTATATGTATGAGCTTTCCGGCGAACGCCCTGCAAAAGACAAAAAGATAAAAAGATAAATCTCTCGCAACACCTTTATTTAGGGCTATTAAACATTGGGTGCCCAGATTTCTGAGCACCCAATGATTGTATGGAGATGTATGGATGATTTAGGGGTTAGGATTCGTGGGAGTCAGCGTCCAGGTGTCGTTTGTATTTGTGGTCTTTGAAATTACAAAGTGCAGGCCCCCGTAGTTTTCGCCGTTAGTAAGTGTGTCCCATTTCAAGCGGTTGTACATAGTCACAGTTCCGAACTTCACCATGCCGCAAGAGCCGTCAGAGCCACGTCCGATACTTTCGTTAGCATTCTCCCCCTTTATCGCAGTAACGCTGGTAACTGTATTCTCGATGGTGATGTTGCCGCATGACCCACCTTCGCCACTGCCGATGCCGGCAGCTTTAGAACCGCCCGTAGCCGTGACGGTGCCGCCATTGATGGTGATGTCACCGCAATTACCGTGGTTGCCGCTGCCGATGCCCGCAGCATTTACGCCGCCTGTGGCCTCGACGGTGCCGCCGCTGATAGTGATGTTACCGCAAGTATATTTACGATCAGAGGTAGATACATAGCTACTGCCGATGCCGGCGGCATTTCCGCCGCCTGTAGCATTGATGATGCCACCAGCAATGACGATGTTGCCGCTGTCGTACCGGCTATTTGCGCCAATGCCGGCAGAATTTTGGCCACCGAAGGCATTGAGAGTACCGGTGCCCCGGATGGTGAGCGTGTATTCATCATCGCCCTCGCCCGTGTCGTTGTGAGGCACGAAGATACCAGAATATTCATAAAACAATCCCCTCATTCCCCTCACGGTATTCGTCGTGCCGTCGGCCAGGTTGATGGTGGCATTGCCCAGGCATGTGATGCCGGCATATTCACCTGTCATTGCTCCGTCAGCATTGATGCTCACACCGCCCAACCATACCACAGCGTTGTCGGCAATGGAAATCTGCGCTTCCGAGCCGAGTGTGCCGTAAAGGCAGTCGTAGGTCTGAGCCGTGTAGGCGGTTGTGACGTTTGCCAGATTGACGTGTGATAGCATCGTATAACTCTTCATGCCTGAATTATAATCGGAAACAAAGATTCCGTCGGAAGCTGCAGAAGCATGAAGACCTGCGTCCTTCCCGTAAAAATCACCGTTTTTATCCTTGAACACATAATACGCTCCGTCGGCAGCTTCGGTCACCGTGCTGCCCTCCACATTTGCCCTTACCAGCGTGTATGGAGCATCCGAGGGGTTCAATGCCTTAGGAGTATTATTAATCTCATCAAGAATACCATTGATATTGAATTCTGTCGACAAGTCAAGCTGGTCGCCCACATTGAGGTGCGTGCCAACAGGCAGGGATGTGCTGTAGGTCTTGAACGACTCCGTCATCCTCATGGCCAGCGAATAGATATTGTTGGCAGCATAGGTGATGTTGGTCAATGACTTTGCGTAGTGCTGCCCGTCGTTAGCGGTGGCAGTCATCTCAATGGCAGCATCAGCCACGGGCATCATGGCCACGTAGATAGGACTTATAAGATTCGAGCGACTGATGCTGTAGTTATACGTTCCGTCGCTGATGGTCAGGTTCGTGATGGTAGTGGTGATGTCCTGCGTGCCGTCGGCATTCTTGATGGTGAAAGCGCAGATGGCCAGTTTGTTGGCCAGTGTGATGGATGCAGGCAGCGCATAGCCAGTCAATGTGCCATCGAAGACCGCGAGGTCGTAATCGCTAAGCTCACCTTCGTAGCCTTGCTGTCCTGTTTGCAGCATCCCAAGGGCGATTGTGCTTGCATCGTCGTTGATGGTCGCGCTGGTGCTCATAGGAATATTAGCCATCGTGGCAGGATAAATCATGCGCAGCTGACTGTCCGTTGCAGGGTCTTCTAACGCTACGTAGATAGTGGCAGTCTTGCCATCGGCACTGATGTCGTCCTGGGTGAGCTTTTCACTGAATGCCGCCTTTGTTTGGCCGCTCGTGTTCTTATACACAAAGCTGATCTGGTCGTCCACTTCAAAGGTCTTCACGCCGGTCGTGACATCCAGTGCGCGGGTTCCGGCGCCGCCATCGAGGTTGACGGTCGTTGTCAGTGTCACCGTTCTCTTTCCACTCTCAGGCTGCTGTAGATCGTCGTTGTTCGAGCAGCCCGTCATTACTGTGCCCATCAATGCGAGGGCAGCTATGCTAAAATATCTCATTGTCTTTGTCATTGCTTCTTCGATTTAATGGGTTCATTGTTCTGTCGCAGGATTTACGTTGTAGTCCTGCAAACCACCTTGTCCTTGATTCAATGGCGTCAGCGTCCAGGTGTCGTTTGCATTTGTGGTGGTTGAAATTACAAAGTGCAGGAGGCCATAGTTGTTGCCGCTATTAGGTGTCGTGGTCCACCGAGAGTCGTCGAACATGGTCGCAGTTCCAAATTTCACCGTGCCGCAAGAGCTGCCTTCAGAGCCACGTCCGATACTTTCGTTAGCACCCGCCCCCTTTATCGCTGTGACGCTGGTAACTGTATTCTCGATGGTGATGTCTTTGCAGTAGCTGGAATTAGTTCCTGCGCCGATGCCGGCAGCACCTTCGCCACCCGTGGCGGTGATATTGCCGCCATTGATGGTAATGTTGCCGGTCTGACCGGAGTCAGCGCCTGCGCCGATGCCTGGGGCAAATTGGCCGCCCGTGGCGTAGATAGTACCGCCGTTGATGACGATGTCGTCGCAATAATTAATGCCACCGATGCCGGCACAGGCATTGCCGCCTGATGCAAGGAGCGTGCCCGTACCGCTGATGGTGAGTGTTGACCAGGTAGTCCCGTTGTTCAAAAAGAGGCCGGCGTGGGCATCGCTTGAACCTCTCGTCAAGTCGTTCGTCGTTCCCTCTGCCAAGATGATATTCGCCGTGCCGAGACACTCGATGCTGTTGATCGATGCTCCTGCGTGGTGCGTCATACCTGCCAGTGTCACCGTGGCTCCAGCAGCTATCTTCAGTTTGAGATTGCTTGCGAGTGTGCCCGTCAGTATATCGCCATCCTGGGCCGTGTAATTGGCGTTAATGTTGCTAAGGTTGACTATTTTTGTTCCAGGTATTACGGTGTAGGTCCAGGTAAACGTGCCGTCAGAGTTGTCCGAGCGGGCGCTGCGGGTGACGGTGTAGCCGTCGGCGGCCAGCTGGGTGCTGACATCTATTTCGTCGGTTTTATCATAGTCGTTGTTATCAGAAGAATAGTTTGTTCCATAGAGACCACACCAATTGGCCTTGTCACTGGTGACGGTCAGCGTACCGTTGCCGCTCAGCTTCAGGTTACACAAGGTTGAGAAATTAAAGGCTGAGACACAACTGCCGTAATTCTTGCAGGTGATTGTGTTGTCGCCCGAAATATTGAGGGTGAGGCTTTCATACGAATATATACAATCATACTCATCATCATATATAGCCGTGAGACCACTTATGTTAATGGTGTTACCAGCTTCGCTATACAAAACAAAACCGTATCCAGTGCTGGTGCCGCTTATGCTCATATTGATGCCCGTGCCAGTTCCTGCACTGGATATCGAGGGGCTATTGATTTCAAAAAATCGGAGGGCGCCAACAACTGCCAGCTCGCTGTCCTTGCCACCATCGCTGCGGCTAAGCGTGGGCTTCACAAGCTGCAACACGGAGGCACCGAGGTCGATGGCGCTGCTGTTATAGTAATACTTGCCGTTCACGAATCCAGTGCTGGGGGCATTCTTAGTCGTCGTGTAGAGCTTGTTGTCGGCATCTACCACCTCAAAGGTCAGCACGTCACCAGCCGCTACGCTCTCGTCGATGCAGAGCGCCACGTAGATGGGATTAGTGGTGGCGCTGGACAGGATGACGGGAATATCTGTGCAGAAGTATCCAGCAATAAGAGGTTTATAAAAATTTGAAAGCGCATTTTTCATAGAGGAAATAACGAGCGACTTCACGTTGACGGGGGTGCCGTTGCTGGTGAACTGGAAGCGGAACATCGACTGCACGTTCTGGAAGTGAGCCGTAGTCGTGGTAGTCAGCACGCCGCTGCCTGTATAGCTGTCCACCGTCACCGTGGCCATTGCACCGTCGGTAACGCCCGCCGGTGTACCGTCCTGCGAGTCGTAATCGAAGTTGCATAGGGTCTTGTCGCTTTCGTAATTGCTTAGGTTGTAGAGCAGCACGAGCTCGTCGCCAGCAGCAATGTCGCCGGTGAGTGTGCCTTCAAGGTCGCAGGTCTTACCGTCGGCTGAAGGTGTGAGGTAGCCCGTAAGCATCGCGTCCTTCTTCTGGTTATAGACATAGATTTTGTCTGAGGTTTTGAACGAGCTGACGGCGGTAGGATTTTCCGTACCACCCGCATCGAACGTCACCGCACGTGTTTCCGCGTCGTCGTCCATCGAGGCGGGGATGCTGACGGTATAGGTTTGTGCCTGAGTGGTGTTTGGTTCGGCCACCATATCCTCATTCGAGCAGGCAGTGAAGCTGCCCAGTGTAACGGCTGCAGTTATGAATGTAGCAGCCAGACTATAGATAAAATTGAGCGTTGCTCCAAATTGCTCACGCTCGGCATAGCTCAAGCGAGCTTGGCTCTGCTCTCTCTTAATCGCAATTTTCGTTTGCATTGTCTTTACTGTTTATAGGTTCATAACTTGGATTACCATTCTTCCGGCAGATAGTCCGGCTTGCTAGCCTGCAGCAACTGCGGCCCCTGCCTCAACTCGTACACCCGCATCTGCGGCTTCTCGTACACTCGTTTCGTGTTCGTTTTCGTTGTCATTTTTTTGTTTATGTTGTTGATTTCGGATGCAAAGTTACACATTTTTTTGATAACAGTCGCCTTTCGGCGAGAAATCTTTCAAATCATTCAAAATCTTACAGCAATTTAATCCGATCTATCTCTCCTGTAGCATCAACGTAGTGGTACCACTCGCTATAAAGGCCTTCGGGACTGAAATTGATAAGCATGCCGTAAGGTTTACGGGTGATACGAAGATAACTCCAGAGCTGCTGACGGTGCGGTGTGTCGATGTGTTTGATTGCCTTCAGTTCTAGGATGATGTCGCCGTTTATAGTAGGTCGAGGCGGTAGTCCTGATCCAGACGTACGTTATCCCAATACATTGGGACGAAGACTTGGCGCTCCACGGTGTAGCCCTTCTGCTCCAACAGATACTTCAGCGCTGCCTCATAAGCAGACTCCAATAGTCCACCGCGCCATTTTCGATGTACTTTCATTGCCTCTCCTGCAATATCTTTGAAGAATTCGTACCTCTTGTTGTATTCTGTTATTGCGTCCATATTGTTTTTATTTTAGTCTGCTTCGCAGAGAAATCGTTCAAATCATTCAAAATTGTACATTATCTCTTTATATTATTTGTCAGATTTGGCAGATTTCTGCCCGATAGGGCACTCTTATTTTTAGTCTGCTTCGCAGAGAAATCGTTCAAATCATTCAAAATCGTACATTATCTCTTTATATTATTTGTCAGATTTGTCAGATTTCTGCCCGACAGGGCACTCCCTAAATTTAATTTCAGACGCAAAGTTATACATTTTTTTCGATAACAGTCGCCTTTCGGCGAGAAATCATTCAAAATCGTTCAAAAACTTTTTATATTATTTGTCAGATTTGGCAGATTTGTTGGATTTCTGCCCCGAGAGGGGCACTCCATTATTTAAATTTCAGACGCAAAAGTACAAAGAAAATTCGAGCCCACCAAATGATGAGCCCGAATTTTTGTTTGCGTTTCGTTTATTTTTTGACTAACGTTTTGAGTTTATCAACGTAATAGTCGAGGCCGAAAATCGAACCTGCGAGTAGGAACGCCTGTCCTACGTAGAACAACAAGCCGTTTGCCACGTCGTCAATCTCTATGACCTGGTAGGCCACAAGGCAGATGCTCGAAAGGATGAGGCATACTGCGCACGCGTATTGGATTTTCTTTGTGGCGTTCATAGCTTATAACATTGTGGTGCCTGCGCCGCCTGCGGCTCCGCCAGCAATGGCCAAGAA
>LXOW01362957.1_pt1 | contig 10433 bp, 7 predicted proteins | sample 1368591 | NCBI WGS metagenome assembly LXOW01 (sample SAMN04884650, study PRJNA319009) | bovine gut metagenome | isolation source: Cow rumen | host: Bos taurus | place: Italy: Legnaro (PD) | collected 2014-07-09
ATGTTTTAACACGCATTGGAGGCCACGTGGGCACAATTGCGGACCGCAAAGATACGATTAAAATCCTGATTTTCAAAAAATTTTCAACAGTTTTATCAACAACTCGGGTAGTTTTCCTATCTTTGCACTCCAAGGCAGAATACCAACTATTTGGTATTTTTCAAACGGCTCCAAAGCCGTACCTTTGCCGTCTGAAAAACCTATGAGAAAACTAGCATCACTTTTACTTCTGGTCTTCATGACCCTCCCCGCCCTGGCCGCCCCGGTGCGGGTAACGGGTAAGGTAGTGGAAACCGGCAGCAAAGACCCCGTGATAGGCGCCGTAGTTCGCTTGGACGAGAACTACCTCTGGGCCGTCACCGAAGAGGATGGCACGTTTGCCCTGAGCGGCGTGCAACCCGGCTCCTACCAGCTGGAGGTCTCCTGCCTGGGCTACTTCACCTACCAGAAAAGCCTTAACGTCCGTAATAATATAGAAGGTCTCACCGTTGAGCTGTCCCTGAGTTCCCTGGCCCTGAATGAGGTGGTAGTCACCGCAGAAACCGCCAAAGACAACCTCAACACCACCCAGACCATAGGCCGAACGGCCCTGGACCACCTCCAGATGAACAGCATGGGCGGCATCGCTGCCCTTCTGCCGGGCGGTAAGACCTTGAATCCCGACCTTACCACCGACAATGCCTTCTCCCTGCGCTCCGGCGGCTCCGCCGTGGGCAACGCCGCCTTTGCCACCGCTGTGGAAATCAACGGCGTCCGCATGGGAGACAACGCCAGCTTCGGCACCCTGGCCGGCATTGGCACCCGCAGCCTCTCGGTAGAGAACATCGAGTCCGTGGAAGTCATCACCGGCGTCCCTTCGGCCGAATACGGAGACCTGGGCAGCGGCCTGGTGAAGGTGAATACCAAGAAGGGCCGCTCGCCGTTCAACCTAGTCCTTTCGGCCAATCCCCGCACCTACGAGGTGTCCGTATCCAAGGGCTTCGATGTGGGCAAGGGCATCCTAAATATAGGGGCCGAATGGGCCCGCGCCACCAGCAAGCTCACTTCCCCCTACACCTCCTACACCCGCCGGGGCTTCACCCTGGACTACACCCGCACCTTCGGCCGTCAGCTGCGGCTGGAAGCCGGCATCAACGGCAACATCGGTGGAATGAACTCCTCCTCGGACCCCGACGCCTTCTCCAACGAATTCACCAAGGAGCGGGACAACCTCCTGACCCCGCACTTCAAGCTGGTCTGGCTCCTCAACCGCAGCTGGGTCACCAACCTGGAGCTCAAAGGCAGCATCTACTACCACGACCAGCGGTCCCACTACCATAAATACAATTCCTACGGATCGGCCCAGCCGGCCGTGCACGCCGAGGAAGAGGGTTACTGGATGGCCCAGGCCCTCCCGTTCACCTTCTACTCGGACCTCATCTCCGACTCCCGCGAGCTGGACTACGCCGCCTCCCTCAAATACGACTGGCTGCACTACTGGGGCTCCGTCAAGAACATCCTCAAGGCCGGCGTGCAATGGAAAGCCGATGGCAACGTGGGCCGGGGAGAATGGTACGAAGATCCCGCTCTGGCGCCATCCGGCTATCGGCCCAGACCTTATTCCGACTATCCCTACATGCATACCCTGGCAGGTTATCTGGAAGACAATGTCACCATTCCGGTGGGCCGCACCAGTCTTGAGCTGATGGCCGGCCTCCGCGTGGAGGATGTGTTTATCAAGGGGACGCAGTATAAGAACCTCCGCATCTTCTCACCGCGCGTGAATGCCCGCTGGAAGCTGAGCGAGAGCGTTTCCCTCCGCGGCGGCTGGGGTATCGCCGGCAAGCTGCCTTCGTTCTACATCCTGTACCCCCGCCAGGAATACCGCGACATCCAGACGCTGGGTTTCTCGCATGGAGATTCGGCCTCTTATGTCTATTACACCATGCCCTACAGCACGGTCTACAACCCGGACCTCCGCTGGCAGCGCAATATCAACTCCGAGATAGGGGCCGATGTGTCCCTGAAGGGCTTCAAGCTGTCGCTGGTGGCTTTCTCCAACCTGACCAAGGATCCCTATCAGCTGGGAACCGTATACGAACCGTTCTCCTACAACGTAGTGGGCCTTCCCGCCGGTTATACCATGCCGGCGAACCCCAACGTGATACTGGACAGCCAGACCGGAGACATCTATTTCCAGGACGAGGACGGCTACTATGTGCCCGGAGAACGCAAAGTCACGGACCGCACCTTCGCCGCTTCGCGCAGGCAGGAGAACGGGGCCGATGTACAACGCTACGGCGTGGAGCTTACGGTGGACTTCCCCCAGATCAAGCCCCTTTACACGCAGCTGCGCCTGGATGCCGCCTGGAACCACACCCAGTACCACTCGGACATCCCTACCTATTACTACCAGGTGGGCTGGTCGCACACCTCGCTTCCCAACCGGTCCTACCAGTATGTGGGCATCTATCCCGGAGGAACCAATGTGTATAACGGCCGCATCACGGACAACCTGGACGCCAACCTCACCTCCATCACGCACTTCCCGCGCGCGCGCCTGATTATTACGGTACGGCTGGAGGCCGCCCTGCTGCGCAACTCCCGCTACACCTCGGACCGCGCCTTCCGCGTGGGCGAGGCTTCCAACGAGCCCCAGGGAGGAAGCATCTACGACGGGAATTCCTATACCGCCATCTATCCTTCGGCCTATATGGACCTGGACGGAAACGTGCACCCTTGGACGGAAGAATCGGCCCAAAATCCCGAGCTTTCTCGCCTGGTGCTGCGTTCCGTGAACATCTATACCTTTGCACAGGACGGCTATAACCCTTATTTCAGCGCCAATTTCAGCGTCACCAAAGAAATTGGAAACCATGCCTCCGTGTCGTTCTTTGCCAACAACTTCACCAACTCCCGGAAGTATGTTACCAGCCGCGCCACCGGCGTGAGTGCCATCTTTACCCCTAACTTTTATTACGGAATCACATGCAGAATAAAGTTTTAGCCCTGTTAGCCGCCATGACCGTGCTCCTGACAGGTTGCATGGAAATAGGCACCCCGTACGAAGGCGATATCCACCTTATAACCATCCGCGCCGTATATCCCGAGGGGTATGAGGTCCACGCCGGAGCCAGTGTTACCATAAAAGGCATCTACAACGATGCCGTCTACTCCCTTACCACCGGAGAGGACGGCCTGGTTTCCACCAATGTGGCCAACGGCCTGTACAGTGTCTCCGTTCAGGAGCGAAGCGGCAACCACCTTTTCAACGGCAGACTGGACAAAGTGGTGGTTTCCGAGGAAAACGTGAACGTGGACGTGAACCTGTTCCATTCCATAGCCGGAAAACTGGTGATCAAGGAACTCTACTGCGGCGGTTGTCCCAAACTGCCCGAGGAAGGAACCTATCAGAGCGACCAGTATCTCATTGTCCACAACAACGACCAGTATACCGCTTATCTGGACGGACTGTGCCTGGGCACGCTCTCTCCCTACAACAGCAACGCCTCCAACCCTTGGATAGACGCCCAGGGTAACCTGCCGGACTTTGCTCCGGTGATCCAGGCCATCTGGAGAATAGGCGGAACCGGCACCTCCTTCCCGCTGGAGCCCGGAGCCGATGCCGTCATCTGCCTGCGGGGCGCCATCAACCACGCCGCCCAGTATCCGATGTCGGTGAACCTCAACAAGCCCGGGTACTTTGTCTGCTACAATCCCGTTTACTTCCCCAACCCCACCTACCATCCGGCTCCCGGGGACCAGATAACGGAAGACCATTACCTGGAAGTGGTCATCAAGACCGGCCAGGCCAACGCCTATACCCTGTCCATCAATTCCCCCACCCTGATTCTCTTCCGCCCGGAAGACGGGACGGATATCCACGACTATGTGGCCCAGCCTGAGCACCTGGTGCAGGTGCCCGGCAGCGCCATCGACCGCGTGGTGACCATCCCGCTGGACTGGATCATAGATGGCATGGAGGTGTTCAACGGCGGATCTTCCGACAACCGCAAGCGCCTGCATTCAAAGATAGACGCCGGTTCCGTTTCTATGAGCGAAACCTTCAAGGGGCGCTCGCTGATGCGCAACACCGACTTCGATGCCACCAGGCAGATGGGCTTTGAGGTGCTGAGTGATACCAACAATTCAACTTTAGACTTTTATGAACGCGAAGTACAGTCTCTCCATGAGTAGGAAACTCCTGCTTTTTGTGGGCGCTGTCCTTTGCGCCCTGCCCCTGAGCGCCCAGGAAGTGTGGCGCGAAGGAAGAAATATTGCCGGCCTCTCCTTCTACGAAGGCATGGACGCCCAGGTTCAGCTGGGCAGCTCGTACACCTCCGGAGAATTCAGACGTCCTTCAGATGCCTCCAGGCTCTGGCAGGGCGGCGTAAACGCCAAGGCCGAATCGCACTACAAAGACATTGTGTTTGTGGGCGCCTTCCAGTTTGACGTGAAGCACGGAGAGGGCATGATGGGTTCCATGTTCACCACGCCCGAATTCTACCCCATTGACGTCCTGGAGTTTACCCCAGGTCCCAAGACCCGCCAGACCTATGGTGTGGGCGGCGGCATGGTCTGGATCACCCGCTCCCGCTGGGTTCCCGGCTTCACCCTGCAGTTCCAGGGCATCAACTACTCCAAACGCAAGGACCTCCGGCACACCACCTATCGGCAGGAGGTGAACTTTGCCCCGTCCATTCTCTACAAGGGAGACCGCTGGAACTTTGGCGCCACCCTCATCATGGACAAGAACTCCGAGTTTGTCCAGGCCGAACAACTGGGCGCCGCCACCGCCGATACCTACTACGCCTTCCTGGACAAGGGTAAACGCTATGGCGTCTTTGAGGCCTGGGACGGCAGCGGCATCCACCTGAAAGACCCCGGCGTGGACCGCCTGGCCGTAAACCAGGCCATCTGGGGCCTGGCCTTGCAGACCTCGCTCCGGGAGACGTTCTACGCCGACATGGAGTACCGCCATTCCTTCGGCCAGGTGGGCGAGAAAGGATACACCTGGTTCCGCTTCCCGGGTCAGGTATTCCGGGCCAAAATCCTTTGGAACATAAGCGGCAAAAAAGGCCTTCACACCCTTAGGGCCGATCTGAATTGGGAAGGGGTCGACAACTACGAATCCGTGATCGACCGTGTATCGTCTGGCGGCGTCACCACCCCTGTAGAATACACCAGCAACCGAATTTACATCAAGCGAAGCATGGAGTTCGGGCCTTCCTACACCTATGAAAGCAAGGCCGGCTGGAAAGTGGGTGTGGCCACCAGCCTCAAAATGGACATTGACCGGAGCACCTCCATGTACCCCTACCTGGCTCTCGACGGTTCCTCTGTAATTAACGTGGCCCTCAATGGAGAAATCCCCCTGGGTCCCGTCACCCTTTCGGCCGAGATTGGCTACCGCATGGAAGTGGACGAAACGCACCAGATCATTGATACGGATGAGTCGGAAGAGGGTATAGTTACCGTCCCCTTCCGCCTGGTGGACTGGTGGTACATGGAAGAGGAGTTCAACGACATTATGCGCCTTTCCGGCACCCTCAATGTCCGCTACGACTTTACCATCCGCAAGCAGAAGTTCTTCGTGGAAGCCGGCTGCACCACATTCCACGGCTTTGGAGTAACCATCCTTCCGGGCAGCAACCGGCAGACTACCCGTTTATCTATAGGTTATAAATTTTAAGAGCATATGAAAAAAGTAGTAATTCTGGCCGCCGGCCTTCTGGTGCTGGCCGCCTGCGGGAAGAAAGAAGAGCCCGTGGTGGAGCTCTTCAACGTTCGCATTTCCCCGGTTCTTACTAAAGTGGCCGAAACCACTTTTGACAGCGGAGACGCCATTGGCGTAAACATCAGCCGCGGCGCCACCCCCTACGCCACCAACGACAAGCTCATCTACGACGGGTCCGAGTTCTCCGGCAGCCTTCAGTGGTATGCAGAGGGAACCGACCAGGCTACCATATGGGCCTACTATCCCTATAGCGAGACCCTCCCTACCAGCTTCACCGTGCAGGCCGACCAAAGCACCGGCACCTCTGCCTCCGACTTTGTGGCCGGCATCAAGGAAGGTGTGATTCCCAGCGCCCATGCCATCACGATTCCCTTCCAGCACAAGCTCACCCGCATTGTCCTCAATGTGACCAACAATGCAGAAGGCGAGCCCACCGCCATTAAACTGAAGGGCGGCAAACTCACCGTGAACGTGGCCTCCGACTTCAGCGTTTCCCTGGATGAAACGGCTGCCGCCGGCACCATCACCGCCTTCAAGAAGAGTGCAACGCAGTATGTTCTCATTGTGCCGCCCCAGACGGTCTCCTTTGTTGCCACGGTGATCACCGCCGGNNGAGAAGCTCTCCGAGGGCTACATCCTCTACCACGAAGACAAATACACCGTGGCCAAGATGAAGGACGGCAAATGGTGGATGACCCAGAACATGCGCTATGTTCCGGAAGGCATTACCGTTGGGGACAATCTCAACAATGTCACCGCCGGCGTGTATTATCCTCTGGTACTGAAAGAGGATTTGTCGGCCGCCGAGTTCTCCAAGAATATCGAAGTCATCACGGCCCGTGGTTATCTGTACCAGGCCGAAGTGGCCCTGGGCCTGAAGATTGGAGACATTAAGAGCGTTGAAGACGCCCAGGCACTGGAAGGTGCACAGGGTCTTTGCCCTAAGGGCTGGCACGTTCCTACCGCCGACGACATTCTGGATCTTGTAGGAAAAGCCGTAGCTCCGTTTGACAACAGAACCAGCGCTCCTTATTTTGATGGAGCGAACGGTTCCATGGCCCTTCTGAATGCCGATGGCTTCAATATGGAAGCCTATGGTGCCGTCACCATTCAGGACAACACCAAGACTTCCGGCACTTTCATGGGACGCATGGCCAACTACGACCACCTCACTTCCGGTATGTTCTGTGGTTCCACCATGGGTCTGAAGAAATCGGGAACTGACATCGTTCCGGATGTTACCTATAACACCTCCGGCGATGCCACCTCTGGTCTTAAGAATATCAACTTCTACGGCTTCATGCCCATGACCAACAAGGCTTCGGCCGACCAGTACACTTGCAACGGCACCAAGGTAAGTTACCGCATTGCCGCCCCGCTCCGCTGCGTACGAAATGAGTAAAAAGTGGATCTTAACGCTCCTTCTCGGCCTGTGCCTCCTTCCGGGGGCGCGGGCCGATGAGGGAATGTGGCTCATCCAAAGCCTGGACCGCGCGCTGGAAAAGAACATGAAGGCGCGGGGCCTCAAGCTGGGAGCCCGGGAAATCTATAACGAGGAGGCCGGCGGCCTGTCGGACGCCATTGTGTCCCTGGGATTCTACTGCACCGGCAGCATGATTTCCGACGACGGCCTGCTCATCACCAACCACCACTGCGCCTTTGGCCAGGTATCGGAGCTCTCCACCCCCGAGCACAACTACCTGGAAGAGGGATTCTGGGCCCAGGACCGCTCGCAGGAGATTCCCCTGAAGGGAGAGACCTTCTACTTCCTCAAGAAAGTCCTGGACGTGACGGACGAGGTGGAAGCCCTCCGTGCCTCCCTGGAGGCCCAGGGCAAACCGGCCGGTTCCCGGCGCCTCTCCTCCATCCTGGAGAAGAAGTACTCGGAAGAATACGGCATGGAGGCCAGCCTCAACGGCATGTGGTCTTCGGCCAAATACTACCTGTCCTTGTACGTCACGTACAAAGACATCCGCCTGGTGGGCGTGCCGCCCGTGTCGGTGGCCGCTTTTGGTGGAGACGAGGACAACTGGGAGTGGCCGCAGCACAAGGCCGATTTTGCCCTTTACCGCATTTACGACGAGAACGGGGAGCCCCTGCATCCCGCCCGTCACCTGCGCGTTAGCCCGAAGGGTTACCGGAAAGGCGATTTTGCCATGGTCATCGGCTACCCCGGCCACACCAACCGCTACGCGAGCGCGGCCGAGATTAACGAGGAAATCAACGTGGAGCGTCCGGTGGAAAACCGCCTCAGAAGCCGTCAGATGGAGATTATCCGCAAATGGATGGACTCCGATCCGGCCATCCGGATGAAGTACTCCGAAGCATTCTTCAACCTGAGCAACCAGGCCGAACTCCAGGAAGGGGAGGCAGACTGCGTGCACCGCTTCGGCGTAATAGAGCGCCGTCGCACCTGGGAAGAGGGCCTTGGCGCCGCCAGCCCCCAAAACCGGGAACTGCTGGACAGCCTCAACGCCTCCTACAGCGCCGCCGCCCCCTATGAGCGCCTTAAGGTCTTTTACCGGGAACTCCTGGTTCGCAGCATGCGCCTGGGCCAGTGTCTCATGCGCATGGGCGGAGCCGGACGGGACGGTTTACAACACCAGCGGGATCTTTTCCTGCAGGGGCTGGACCAGACTGACGCCCGGGTAGAAAAGGAGCTCCTGGCCTTTTCCGTAAAGGAATTCCTGACCAATATGCCGGAGCCTTACCTGGCCCCCATCCACCGCGAACTCAAGGAACAGTTTGGAACCAACTACGAGGCTATGGCCCAGTGGCTCTGGGACCACTCCTCTGTGGCCCAGTTTGGTCAAAAACCCAATGAAGAGGTTGTAGCCGCCTTCACCGGCAACATAGAAAAAGACGCTTTGTACCGTTACATCCGGGAACTCAGCATAGCTAGCCTCAACAGCGATCAGGACGCCCAGGCCCCCAAGCTCCGCAGCCAGCGACAACAGTATATCCTGGCCCGCTACCACTATCTGGAGCAGCAGGGCGTACCGCAGTACCCCGACGCCAACTCCACCATGCGCCTCACCTACGGACAAATCCAGCCCCTGGAGCCCTGGGACGGGGTATACGTGCATTGGCAGAGTACCGCCCGCGGATTAAGGGAGAAATACAATCCTGATGCCCACGACTTTGCCTATCCCCAGGCTTTCAAGGAGGTGCTGCCTCCGGCCGACTTCCCCGTGAACTTCCTCACGGATCTGGACATCACCGGCGGCAACTCCGGTTCGCCCGTGATGAACGCGCGCGGAGAGCTCATCGGCCTGGCCTTTGACGGCAACAAGGAGTCCCTGGCCGGCAACTATGAGTCCGTGCCCGGGTACAACATGTGCGTGTGCGTAGACATCCGCTACGTACTCTGGGTCATCCGTTACCTGGGAAGACAGGAATATGTATTGAAGGAACTGGGCTTATAGACGCTCAATATCCGCCCAACCGAATCTGGCGGGATACAGCCAGGCGCGGGAGGTGTGCTCCATAACACCGTTATCCAGGGAGATCTTGGGGCACTCGGCATAGGCGCGCTCCACAAAACTGCGCTCTCCTATGTGCTCCTGCCAGCCCTTGAAGAGTTCCGTCACTTCCGGGAGGTATTGCTCCATTTCGGCCATGATGGTGGCGGCCTTCCAAATGAAGATACCGCTGTTCCAGAAGAACTCGCCGGTCCTTACAAACACCTCTGCCAGCTCGGCGGAGGGTTTTTCTGTAAAGGTCTTCACCTGCAGGGGGCCGGCCATAAGATGGGCATTTCGGCCCTCTTTTACCTGGATATAACCAAAGTTGACGTCCGGGGTCTTGGGAACAATGCCCAGGGTCATGAGGACGTCGTTCTCTTCCACGTATTGGCAGGCGTCCGTAATGGTTTGGGCAAAGAGGGATTCGTCCCTAATGTAGAGGTCCCACGGGGAGGCCACTATCACGGCCTCGGGATCCCGCACCAGCAGGGAATAGGCCGCATAGGCCATACAGGGTGCCGTTTTACGGGCATGGGGTTCTACCAGGAGATTTTCTTCCGAAAGGAAGGGCAGCACCAGGCGGGCTGTATCGGCATAACGTTCCAGGGTAATGACCAGGATACGGTCTTTGGGAATAAAACGGCTGAAACGGTCGTAGGTCATCCGGAGCTGGTCGGGCGTTCCCGAACCATCCGCCATGATGACGCAGTATATGTGTTGATCCATATAATTAAACGTACATAGGAATCCAAGCCTGAGGGAAGTATCTGACTATGGTTTCCTCTCCGTCAAAGAGCACGGAAACCACATCGAAGAACACTTCTTTCCCAGACATATTCTTCTTGGTGAGGTATTGTCCGGCTGCTGCCGAAATGCGTTTCTGCTTAACTTTGTTAACCTGGTCCAGGATGGTGGTGGTAACCGGCGCTGTACGGGCCTTTACCTCCACAAAATGCAATCCGTCAGGAGCTTTGGAGACAATATCCAGCTCCAGATGACCCGAATGCCAGTTGCGGTCCAGGATTTGGTGGCCTTGGGTTTCCAGGAAATCGCAGGCCATCTGTTCTCCGGCCTGGCCGATTCTGCTGGTTGTTAACACATTCATTGGTTTGGTTTTAGTCAAATTTTACTACCGTCACGCCCGAGCCTCCCAGTTGGATGTGCTCGTCTTGTGCGGAGCTTACGCCAGGAACGGTGCGCACGTACTTTTGGATTTCCTCGCGCAACGCGCCTGTTCCCTTACCATGCAAAAT
>LXOW01414180.1_pt1 | contig 10432 bp, 8 predicted proteins | sample 1368591 | NCBI WGS metagenome assembly LXOW01 (sample SAMN04884650, study PRJNA319009) | bovine gut metagenome | isolation source: Cow rumen | host: Bos taurus | place: Italy: Legnaro (PD) | collected 2014-07-09
CGTCTCGTGGGCTCGGAGATGTGTATAAGAGACAGGCACACTGATCTCCATTGTGGTATCGGCTGTGATACGGAGTTGATCCGCCAATACCAATGCGCGGCAATCCGTATGGTTACCGTGTTCCTGCGGACGCACATACGGCACATATTCCCGATCGGCGTTGGATTCATGCCAGGCTATCATGCCGTGGTGACACATATCACGGTAACTCTCCGATGGACCGTTGCCGAAATAGCGAAACGCGCTTTTTTCATACGGTAGAGTGAAAGAAAAACCCAATCGTGGCAGCCAAACGACGTTTTCGCGGATTTTTCCTTTTACATGTACGGAGAGTGAACCGTCCTCGAAAAACTCGTAAGCCAATGTATAACGGAAAAACGGCGATCGCGAAATACCGGCGGCGGAACAGGTGAAAACCGCACGATTGTTTTCACAACAAACGTCATAGACCTTTGTAAAGACACAGTCAAAGTTTTCGCCCTGCCAAATGGTACTACGATCCCAAAAAGGCACCATGCGGGCATCATTGTCCGTCGGCGCGCGGAAATAGGACAATACGGTCGGTTCTGCCAACAGTTCCTCGCCGTTTTTGCGTATCGACGTCAAAAACCCGGTCTGCTTCGAGAGAACGATCTGCCAATCTTCCCCTGTCGCTGTTATGGTAAAAGGTTCCTCCGTCAGGCGCAAAGGAACCGATTGTTCCATATGCAGACGTTTCACCGGAAGTTCCTCCTGCAAGCAACCGTATTCGGTTCCTGCCGCATCAAACATACGAACCGTCAGAAAACAGCCGTACTGACAGGCTTTCGGCCATTCGGCTGTGGGGGTAACGGTAAATTCCTCCTGCGGGTTGGTGTTGACCTTGATAATTCGTTTTTCAATACTTTCGCCATCCGCAGTGATCTCATATTCAAATGAATACCCGTCAAAAGACGTAAAATCAAAGCAGTTGCGGACGATCAGTCGACCATCTTCCCAGGCAATGCGGAACGGTGCGTAGGCGTTTTTGATTTCCAGGGAACCCGCTTTGAAACTGCGGTCTGCAAAAACCATCCCGTCACAGCAAAAGTTACCGTCATGGGTGAGTTCTCCGGGAAAATCTCCGCCGTATTTCTGTGTGCCGTTTTCCAGCACAACATGATCCGCCCATTCCCAGATACAACCGCCGATCAGTTTTGGATACCGACGAATGGTTTCCCAGTAATCCCAAATGCCGCCCGGACCGTTTCCCATGGCATGGGCATACTCGCATAAGAAAATCGGCTTTTGAATATCGGCGCCTTGCGCCCAGGCTTTGATTGTTTTGACCGAAGGGTACATCCGTGAGTAAAGATCCGCACATTGCTGTTTTCCCGCACGGGATTCATCTTCACAATGCGTCAACCGCATGGGATCGCGTTCCTTTAACCAAGCCATCATGGCTTCCTGATTTCGACCGAACCCGCTTTCGTTCCCGGTTGACCAAATGATAACGGAACAATGGATCTTATCCCGCTCATAGGCGCGTTCCATACGTTCTACAAATTCTTTTTTCCAAACCGGATCGTTGCAAAACCAATGATCGTTTTCCACATCAAAACGGTAATCCACATTGGCATACCGGCGCAAATATCCGTGAGTTTCCAAATCGGTTTCCAAAATGACATAGAATCCCATTTCATCACACAGATCCAGCATCTGTGGAGACGGCGGATAATGCGCAGTCCGAATCGTATTGATGTTCAGTTCCTTCATGCGCGTCAAATCCAACCGCAGATCCTCTTCGCTCATCGTCCACCCGGTCAGCGGATGTGTATCGTGATGATTCACACCTTTCAGTTTTACGGGCGTTCCATTGATGAGAAGTTCCTGATCTGAAGAAACGGAAATCGTCCGAAAACCGATTTTGCGGGTGATGATCTCCCCTGCCGCCAAAAACTTCACCGTATACAGAGAAGGCGTCTCTGCCGTCCACCGTTTCGGATCATTAACGGTGAGTTCCGCCGTGCGTTCTCCGCTTGCCGTCCCTAAAAGTTCTTCACCATCATATAACTCGACCGTAAACGGTGCGTCCGCCTTACAAATCACCCGGTTTTCCCGCGTGCGTATATCCAGGTCGAAGACATGACCATGAGGACGGGAAAGCACATAAACATCACGAAATATTCCGTGAAAACGGAAGGCGTCCTGATCCTCCAGATAACTTCCGCAACACCATTTACGCACCCCGATTCGCACGACATTGGTCCCCGATCGCACAAAATCCGTGATATCAAATTCGGCAAACAGCCGGCTTCCCTGTGTAAATCCCACTTCGGTGCCGTTTACGGTGATTTCGGCATGCGAAGAAACCCCTTCCAACACCAAAAAGGTATCTCGCGCTCCGTCTTCCAACACAAAGGTGCGTTCGTAAACGCCCATCGGATTGATGTCCGGCACATACGGCGGATCACACGGAAACGGATAATTGATATTCGCATAATTCGGATGCTCATATCCCTGCAACTCCCAGCAAGAAGGAACCGGAATGGTTTCCCATTCCGTAATGTCGGGCACCGCATCGCCGTTTTCAAAAAAAGAAAAACGCCACTCTCCCGCAAGCGGAATAATCTGTGCGTCCCCACCCGGAAGATACCAACTACGGGGCTTGCATCTGTTTTCACTGGTGCACTGCGGATCTTCGTACTTTCGCATATAAAACCTACCTTTGTTTTTAAAAAAACAGCCGGAATGTCACCATTCCGGCATAGTATCAATGCTTATAGAATGTCGCCGGGGCATTTAATCCGTCCGAACAGGAAACACCGTATGTTTGATTTTGGCAAGAATCGGACGAATTCTTCGCTTCCAAAGATAGCGGAGCGGAAAACTCCAAATATTACATCGCACATAAACTTTATATACTTTACTTTTTTCACAATCGTAATATTTGCCGCTCCGATAAAACGACTTTAAAACCGCCACGACCCATTCTTTCGGCACATGCTCTTTTCGGAGTAAATTGTCCCCCCGAATGACATAATGGTCATCCCGCACCTGCAAAATCCGATGCAAAACCAGTTTGCCGGACGGCAGGCGATACAAAGGAACATCATATTTCTTTAAATCACCTTCAAAGGAAGAAAGAACGATCATGTCGCGGCGATGGCGAAGCATCGGCCACATACTGATCCCGGAGGTACTGGCGACAACCTGCCCCTCCGCTTGCAAATGCTCCTCTATGTTGCCGGAACTTTCGATCATTGTGCCACTTCCGCCTTGATCAACTCCGCGACAAAATCCTTTACGGTTGAGCGGATTTCTTCTTCCGTAGCATCCGGATATTCTTTTATCATAGCCGTCACGATCTCTTCTTCGGTGACTTCATCTTTCAACATATTAAAAATAAAGGCACCGGTTTCGTTCATTTTAATAAAACCGTTAAACGCGGTCATGTCATCTCCGACCGCGACCGCGACGATTTTATCCGCCACCTCATTGGTCACAAAATTGTATTTCAGTTTCATCAAATCACCATTCCTGTATTTCCAGAAGTTGCTCTTATTCTACACGATTTCTTCCTGCTTGTCAACGAAGAAATCAACTTTTTCAATCAAAGAGTCGGTCTTTCAGAGATAAACCACTTTTGCCCTGCCGGCATAACAGAATCCCCTGAACCAACAAAAGGCTGTCTCAAACGAGACAGCCTGGTCATTCAAAAATGACGCGGTTCAGGCGATTAAGCAAAAATTTTCTTTGCCGAATAGGCAACTGCCAACGCACTGATCAACAGCAAAGCCGCAACCGAAGCCGTTTGGGTGCCGGTCTTGTGAGAAGTTTCTACTTTCTTATCGGAAACCAACACAAATTCGCCGAGTTCCGGGAATTCCGCCGTCATGGTGTCACCCTTTAAAGTCGGTTTGATGGTAACAATGGTACCGTCCGCTTTCTTAAAAAGAATATAATTGTTATTTGAAGAACTGATGCCCGAAACCTTAAAGGAAAGAGTAGCCGGAAATGTGGGGTTGCCGGCGCCGGACAAAACGGCTTCTGCAATATCCACAATCTTCAAATTCTTGTTCTTTGTTTTCTTGATCAAATCCTTGACTGCGCTTTCAAAAGTTGCAGGAGTGGCGTTCACCGGTTCCACAACATCGATGGAATAAGAAGAACCATCAATATCAATCGCCGTAGCGGAAGCGGCAATGATTCCTTTTCTTTCGGGCGACGGACGCGCAGAAACGACCATTGCAGTAGCCGTGACAACCATTACGACTGTGAGTAAAAATGCGAATACCTTTTTCATTTTGAATGTTCCTTTCAAGAATATTATTGTTTTTTATAAAATACATCTAAAAGCAATAAATACAACTGATTTTCATCTGCCTCGAAGGTTTCATAGAATCCGTCAAATCCGGACGTTCCCTGAATACTTCGAAACTGAACATCGGTATCCTTTGCTTCGGATGCAAAATACGCAACGCTGGTGACGCTTACATTGGTCACGGTTTTCGACGCGACCTCTTTGTACAGCGTGACCGGCAAAGACAGATTCTTCAGTACGGCGCTTTTCGCCTGTGAAACAAAACTCTTCAAAAAAGTTTTTTGTCTTTCCAAACGCGGTTGATTGCTTTCGTTACGAAACTGCAAATAATCCAAAGCCGTTTTTCCGGTCAATACCACTTCTTTGCCCCTTTTAAAAGTGCGATTGGCCCGCGTCATGTCTTCATCAATGGTGACCCTTACGCCGCCGACCGCATCCACGATTGCAGGCACCGCATCCATATATACCGCATAATAGCCGCTGATCGGTACCCCACAAAGGAAATCGGAAACCGCTTGAACGGTCAACTCCGCGGATTGCGTTGGTGTCTTCCCGTAAGAATAGGCCATGCAAATCTGCTGTTTTTGGGTCGAAAGATAGCGATTGTCGATATCATAAACCGCCACATCTGCCATGGTATTGCGTGAAATTGCCAATACGTTGGCATGATTCGTGGCTGTATCAAGTGAAAAAAAATAAAGGGCATCCGCCTGATGACTGGTATTGGTCTCAGGATCGGCTCTGTCTATCCCAATCAACAAAAGATTAATCAAGTTGTGATTATAGAAATATGCCTCGCCCTGATAATACGCATCAGCATCCTCCGGCATTTCTTCGGTATCGATCGAAGGCAATTTCGGATTTCCCGATGCTCTTTTGCGAAGTTTTCCTTCTCCGATTTTTAAAGCCACAAAAGCCGCAGCCGTTAGTGCAAACAGAATTGCCAACACAACGCACAACACGATCAGCAATTTTTTGCGTTTCCGTGGTTTTCGGTGACTGATCGGAGAAGACGGTTCCCGCGATCCGGCAGGTTCCGTTCCCTTAGCCGCGCTGTTATTCGGCAGATCCTCTGGTGAATTGTCCGCTGCTGTCACTGATCAACACCCCCTGAACCAAAAAGCGTTTCGTACCGCTGGCTGTACAGGTGGAAAGCGTGATGATCCGATCATTTTCCGTAACAGAAAGATCACTGTCGTAATAACGGTTAATCCCCTGTTTTTCCGAAATCATTTTCAAATACGCCGTACGTTCTTCCATGTTATTGAAATCGTATGCGCAAAGAATGTGCCGATCATCCCAAATATACACAGCGAAGATCTCGTACTTCAAAATCCGACCCGGCATGTAAATGTTGATAAACTTGTTTTTCTGCACATAGGACTGATTTTTGTACTTTCGCAACGTGCCGAACATTGTTCCGTCCACCGTGTTGTGGCCGTAAATAACCGTGTTAAAGTCGCTGAAATCGGTACTGTTGTAATAGTCGGTAAAAATGCTACCGTACCGGGCGACTTCGCCGGTAGGCGAATGGTTCAAATAGTAATCAAAACTGGTTTGACTGCAAAGGATCGGATAATCGATCACGGTTCCGGGAATGTTGATCCACGCATACGTATCAGGATTGATCCGTTTAAGTTCCACAAAATCCACCGGCGTTTCCACATAATGAAACGTGGGGTCCTCCGATGTGCCTTCCTGTTGCGAGGAAGTGACTTTCGAACGCAGATCTTCCATCTTTTTGCGTTGTACCGCTAAAATACCAAAATAGACTAAACAGCCGATACAACACAACACCGCAACGACGAAGACGATTTGCCAAACCCGTTTTTTCTTTTTCGCTTTTTCCGTTGGGATACACTCCGTCCTTTTAACGATACTATTCGTATGATGATTATACTACACACCTATACAAAAGTCAAGATAAAAACAGTAAAAAATACAGCAATCTGAAAAAAAGTTGAATGTGCATTTTTTTGCCAAAAAAAGGTCTGCTTGACCGGAACAATCAATCAGACCTTTTAATTATGAACGCCGCTATTTTAAATCACCCGTACGCGGATGACACCTTCGATATTCTTGATTTCATCCGCCACCACAGAAACATCCGCTTTGCCGATGTCCAACATGGTATAAGCGTAGTCCCCGCGGGATTTATTCAACAGATTTTCGATATTCACATTGTCATTGGCAAAAATGCCGGTGATGGCGGTCAGCATATTCGGAATGTTTTTATGAATGACGCAGACGCGGTTTTCGCCGCTACGCGGCATGGTGATCTCCGGCAGGTTGACCGAATTGACAATGTTGCCGTTTTCAATGTAGTCGATCAACTCTCCGGCCGCCATGCTCGCGCAGTTATCTTCCGATTCCGGTGTGGACGCGCCCAGATGCGGAATCGCGATCACGCCGTCCGTATCCAGCACATCGTCGGACGGGAAATCTGTTACATACGCCGCCACTTTGCCCGATTCCAGCGCCGCTTTCAATGCGTTGTTATCCACCAAACCGCCACGCGCAAAGTTGAGGATCCGCACGCCGTTCTTCATTTTTGCAATGGAATCCGCGTTGATCAAATTCTTAGTGGAATCGGTCAGCGGTACATGGATCGTGATATAATCACATTTTTCGAAGATTTCATTGATGTCAAAAATATGAATAGCGTTATGCGTCAAATTCCAAGCCGATTTCACTGACAAATACGGATCATAGCCATATACTTTCATTCCCAGAGAATTTGCGGCATTCGCCACCATAACACCGATGGCGCCAAGACCGACCACGCCAAGGGCCTTGCCCTTGATTTCCGGACCGCCGAATGCGCCCTTGCCTTTTTCCACCATTTTGCCGACTTCGGCGCCGTTTCCTTTCAGGGTTTTTGCCCATTCGATACCCGAAATCACGCGGCGTGAACTGATCAACAACCCGGCGATCACCAATTCCTTAACGGCATTGGCATTTGCACCCGGCGTGTTAAACACAACGATTCCCTGTTCCGAACAACGGTCGATCGGGATGTTGTTGGTTCCCGCACCCGCACGGGCAATGGCTTTCAGCGTTTTGGGAAACTCCACGTCATGCAAGGCGGCGGAACGAACGATCGCGCCATCGGGATTTTCCACTTCATCGCCCACCGTATATTTGTCGTCAAACTCTTGTAATCCGACTTTAGAAATCTTGTTATAGGTTTTGATCTTATACATTACGCGTTTTCCTCCTCAAACTTCTTCATAAAAGCGACCAGTTTCTCTACGCCTTCCACCGGCATGGCATTATAGATGGAGGCTCGCATACCGCCCACCGAGCGATGTCCTTTAAGGTTGACAAAGCCGGCTTTTTTCGCTTCGGCCACAAACTTGGCGTCCAGTTCATCGCTGCCGGTCACAAACGGTACGTTCATCAACGAACGGTCTTCCGGCACAACGGTTCCGCGGAAAAGTTTGCTCTGATCAAGGAAATCATACAGAATGCGGGCCTTCTTCTCGTTGTGCGCCTTCATAGCCTCCAAACCGCCCATCTTTTTGATCCACTGAAAGACCAAACCGGCAACATAAATGGTATAGCAGGGCGGTGTATTGAACATGGAACCGTTTTCGGCATGCGTACTGTAATTGAGCATGGTAGGCGTGATGTCCATGGCGTTGCCGATCAAATCTTTGCGAATGATGACAATGGTCACACCTGCCGGAGCCACATTCTTCTGCGCACCGGCATACAAAACACCGAATTTACGCACATCGATCGGCTCAGACAAAATACAACTGGAAATGTCCGCCACCAGCGGGATGTCCCCCACATCGGGAAGTTCGTGATACTTGGTACCGTAAATCGTATTGTTCATGCAGATATGCACATAATCCGCTTCCGGATCAAAATCGGCACGGGTCGTCTTCGGAATATAAGAAAACGTCTTATCCTTCGAGGACGCCACTTCACGGGCGGCGCCGTAACGTGCGCCTTCCTTGTAGGCCTTGTTTGCCCATTGACCGGTAATGATATAATCCGCCTTGTGGTTTTTGTTCATCAAATTCAGCGGGATCATCGCAAACTGTGTGGAAGCGCCGCCCTGAAGGAAGAGCACTTCATAGTCATCGGGAATGTCCATGATTTCCCGCAGATCCGCCTCTGCCTGCTTAATGATCGCGTCATACTCTTTGGAACGGTGGGACATCTCCATGACCGATTGACCGGTCTCACCGTATTCCAACATTTCCGCCGCGGCGGTTTTTAAGACTTCTTCCGGCAACATCGACGGACCGGCGCTGAAATTATAAACTCTTGACATATTATTCCCTCCAACACGGTCAAAGCGACCGCTTTTTAAACTGTAACCCATTATATTCGGTTTGAATTTGTTTGTCAATAGGTTTGTTAAAATAATAACGATGTTTTTTGATTTTTTTTAAATTTTGCCGAAATTATTGTTATTTTTTTAACAATCAATCTTTATGCCGCCTTCCTTCCGTAAAGTATGGCAGTTCTCACTTCTTTGGTGTCAAGTTGAAATCAGCACATTCCCGATATGATTTGTGTGATCGTGAGGTTTTTAAAATCAGCCGTCAGGAAAACAGAATTTCTAATTGACAAATAAAATTAACAGGCATATAATAATACCGTAAACTCCGTCGGATAGAGGCATTGCGCTCTATGGAGCAAACAATTTTTCCGGCGGAGTTTTTCATTTTTAACCAAGAGGGGGATTTATCATGCCGGAAGAAATTTTGGAATTGATCGAAGGGAAACAATACGCCCGATTACGACAACAACTTTCGGAGATGAACCCCGCTGATATTGCCGCCATTTTAGAAGACATTCCCGAACGCGAACTCCCCGTGATTTTCCGCATTTTGCCCAAAGAACTGGCGGCAGAGGTTTTCGTGGAAATGGATACGGAGATGCAGCAGATCCTCATTGAAGCCTTCAGTGATAAAGAATTGCGGGACGTCATGGACGAGTTGTTCATGGACGATACGGTCGATATTATCGACGAGATGCCCGCTACCGTTGCGAAGCGTATTTTACAGCAGACCGACGCCAAGACCCGTAAAATGATCAACCAATTACTGGCGTATCCGGATGACAGTGCCGGCAGCATTATGACAACGGAATACATCGATTTAAAAAAGACCATGACGGTGGACGAAGCCTTTGACCGTATCCGCACCATCGGGGTGGATACCGAAACCATCTACACCTGTTATGTCATTGACCGGAGCCGTCGACTGCTCGGCATTGTTTCGGTCAAGGATCTGCTCCTGAACGAAAAATCCCGCGTTATCGGGGATATCATGGACGAAAATATTATCTTCGCCAATACGTTGGACGATAAAGAAGAAGTGGCGGGGCTTTTCGAAAAATACGATATGCTGGCGCTTCCCGTGGTGGATAAAGAAAACCGTCTGGTCGGCATCGTCACGGTCGACGACGCGATCGACGTCATCCAGGAAGAGGCCACCGAAGATATCGAAAAGATGGCGGCTATTCTTCCTTCGGACAAGACCTATTTCCGTACCGGTGTTTTTGCCACTTTCCGTTCGCGTATCCCGTGGTTGTTGTTGTTAATGATCTCCGCCACCTTTACCGGCGCGATCATTTCCGGGTTTGAAGCCAAATTGACGATTTTCCCCGCCCTGATCGCCTTTATCCCCATGCTGATGGACACCGGCGGAAATTCCGGCAGTCAGTCTTCGGTCACGATCATCCGCGGTATCTCGCTGGGCGATATCGAATTTGCCGATCTTCCGCGTGTGATCTGGAAAGAGATCCGCGTTGCGTTTTGTTGCAGTTTTACTCTGGCGGCAATCAATTTTATCAAATTGCTGACCATCGACGCCCTTCTTCTGCACACTTTTGATCCCGGAAAACAGGTCTTTGAAATCGCCGTTGTCTGTTTAACTCTGTTTTTCACCGTCATCGTTGCAAAACTGGTGGGATGTACACTCCCGATCTTGGCAAAAAAAATTGGTTTCGACCCGGCTGTCATGGCAAGTCCTTTTATCACGACGATTGTGGACGCCATTTCCCTTTTCATTTATTTCCGCATTGCGATGTTGGTTTTGGGAATTTAACCGTTTACACTGAATATACAAATCATGACTACCGGCTAAGCCGGTAGTTTGCTCTGCGGCTATAAGCCGCTGTTACTGGCTG
>LXOW01242631.1_pt1 | contig 10431 bp, 6 predicted proteins | sample 1368591 | NCBI WGS metagenome assembly LXOW01 (sample SAMN04884650, study PRJNA319009) | bovine gut metagenome | isolation source: Cow rumen | host: Bos taurus | place: Italy: Legnaro (PD) | collected 2014-07-09
CAACAACCACACTCCAACCATAACCCAACCACGACTCAACCATCCTTCGTGTCGAATCCAAGAACGATTTCGACACAACCATCCCACATCCGTGATTCTCCAACTCAACCACAACCCAACGAAAGTCTACTGTGGCATTTTACTGTGGCACTCGGGTGCGGCCCTGTTGTCACCCGCAGAGAACTTCACTTCCCAGGACTCACGACATAATCCATGTTCGGGATTGACACACCGTCCACGTCGGTCGGCGCGTCGTTGTAGTTGACATACATCTTCGCGCCATTCGAGTAGGTAATGCGAAAGAGTCCGTCGGCAATCTTCTCGTGGCGGTCCATGAACGCGAACTGGAGCGAGTTGCGGCGCATGTACTCGTCATGCCCTTCCTTCATCCACCTGACGCCCTGGCGCATCTTCTCGTCCGTGGTCGCCTCAAGATCCCATGTCCCCATGCTCGGCGGCCTGCCAGTCACGAACCAGCTGTGCCAGTAGAATGTCGGACGCCCTCCGAACTCCGCGAGCTTCAGCGCATACCGCCTGTCGGGATTCGCCGGACAGTTGATCATCGTGCGGAACGGCGTCGACACGATTATCCCGTGATAGACCAGCTGCCACAATGGAATGTAGCCGTCCACCATCTCGTTTTCTGGCGGATCGAACGGCTTGCACCACTGCACGGTGAGCGCCGATTCGCACGTCCGCGAGCAGAAGTCGTACGCGCCCTCCGACGCCGCGCCGCCAAACGTCTCGCCGAGCTCGCGCATGATGTTGTTCTCCCACACGGCTCGCTGTCCGTTGTTGAGGCGGTGGCGCACGTCGGGGCAAGGGAAAAGCGGACGCGACGTCGTGACATCGACATAGAACATGCCGCGGAAACCGAGCGTCGCCATCTCGGCGCACTGCTTTGGGCAGAACCTTTCGTACGCTCGCTGCGGACACATCGTATAGAGCCGTCCTCCGCTCCACGACGTTTCGCCGCGTTTGAGCGTTCCGTTCGGATTCTTTTCGATGACATACTCCGAATCCCATGTGTCGGCAATCATGTAGCAGTCGCGGAATGACGAGTGCCCGACGACCTGATACCCCTTAGACTGCGCGTATGCGACCGCTTCCTTAAGCTTCACCTCCCCGCCGAGCGAAGGCTCGACCGGAAATATCTGCGGATATGCGCCGTCATGCCCGCCCTTGTTCCATCCGACAAGGCAGAACTCCGCTCCGCCGACGCCCTGGCGAACCGACTCGTCCACGACGTCCTTCACGCGGTCGAACGTAACGACCGCCTTGACCGGCGGCTCGTTGCGCGCGACCTGCTCCATCACGGGACTCGGCGCGGGCTTCCACGCCTGCCGGATGCGCACCTCAATGTTCGTGACGGCGTATGCAAGCGCGGAGTTCGACTTGACCTTCTCCGCGAGCGGAACCGCCGCGCCGCGTTCGAGCTGATAGGCACGGTAGCACCTCGCGATGCCCGAGTAGTCAGCGTCGTCGCCTTTGAGGAAATGGTAGTCGATGCGAATGTCCTCGTAGAACTCGATGTCCCTGTCGGCTGAGAACACTGCGCTCTGCGAATAGGCTCCGTCCTTGGCCACCACGGAAATACCGAGCGAATATGGCATTCCAGTCACAATGGCACAGTACGTAAGGTGCGGCGTTTTCATGCCGAACATCGGCATAAAAATGCCCCAATCCTCTTTCAAGGAACCGTTGTCGATACGATATGTGCCGTATGTGTTGTTCGGCATCACCCAGTAGCCATCATCGCCCTTCCGCGCCGAGGCGAAATCGGGCGTCACGGTGACGCTCTTGAAGTTGGCCGGGACCTTTTCCTTCGGCCACACAAACCGCACGAGGCAGTCAGATTCCATAACGTCAACTACCTCAGTCGTCTTGGTTCCATCGAGAAAAGCAGTCTCAACCGAGAATGCCGCCGCAAGAAGCACAATACATGTCATACTGGCGACTCCTTCCTGATTCCATCTTCCATTCTTGTATACACAACTTAACCCTTACTTTCTCACTGATGATTCCTGCAACTCAAAGAAGGGAAGACATGCGAGTGATGCTGCAATCTTAATCATAGTTGGCCCAGCATAGATCTGCCCGTCGCCCGAGCGCCACTTGCCAGGCGGCAGGACGACCTTACGCGACATTGCACCCTTCTCCATCACAGGCGCGACAAGGAGCTTTTCACCCATCATGAACTCGTCCTTGATGTCTGCATAGCCAAGCCCAGGGAAGCAATACTCAAGGTTCCTCATCATCGGCTCGCCTGACTTCGCGGACTCCTTCGCAAGTTCCACAAAACGCGGTGCAAACCGCTGGCGCAATGCCACCACTTCACTGAAGATGCGCTGATGCTCCGCATCAAGCACCCGCCACGGCGAAGCCGATATCTGCATCATCGGACAAAGTGCGTGCACCTGAGCCGAGCGAATGAAAAGCTCTGCGTCAAACGGCGCTCCCGGAAGAAACGCAGTCCACGATCCACCACCGATCATGTCGGGACAAATGAACGGGCACCCCACAAACCCAGCAGTAAGCATATCTGGGATCAGCCGACGAAGGGCTTCCCATGAATGATCCTTGTCATGAAGCCGCATTATTACGGGTTTTCCAGCAAAGCCGAATCCGTTCCTATATTCGCTCCCCTTGTATTTGAGCGCAAAATCCCCGTAAAGCGCACTCTGCGCCGTTGGCGATGCGGGAGCGTCGTGAGCAAACGTCTTCGGCGCATCTCCTTCCAGACCAACACATCCAGCATAGTACCCCACGTTCCCGGCATCAAACTTGAATCCATCCACACCATAATCTTTCATCAACCGCTCCAGCTGCTCGTCGAACCAGGCGACGGCGTTCGGATGAGTGAAGTCCAGGAGTGCGCTCGCACCGTTCCACCACCTGATCGCCGCAGGAGAAGGAACATTGCCATAGCCCGGCTTGAGCGACTCGACGAGAAAGCCGCCCTTCAACGGATACCCATTCACGTCATCTGGGTTTTTGCCAAACGCAATGCGGCGATAGGCAGGGGTGTCCATGGAGACAAACGGACACATCCAGAGAAGCACCTTGAAGCCCATGCCGTGAAGTTTGTCCACCATCCCCTTCGGATCGCTGAAACGGCGCATGTCAAAGTACCACTCGCCGTAGCCGTGCTGCCATGTGTCGTCGATCATGAAGACGCCTGGCGGAAGTCCGTGGTCAAGCATCGACTTCGCATAGGCGAGAATGTCCTTCTCGTTCTGATGGTAGGTAAGCTCAATCCACGTGTTGTACTGCGGAGCGGAAAAGTACAGCAGCTCCGGCTCTTCGCCCGTCGGCGGGAACCAAGTCTTCGAGCCGTAGCGATACGCCTCGCCGAGATTTCGCCCCGCGTCCTCCTTGAGAATGATTTCGCCCTTGTCGGACTCCAACGCAATTTCGCCGCCAGCAATCTTCACGCCGACCGGCTCCGCGCACCAAATCGCCCGCCCCTTGTCGGAGCAGAGGAACGACAGCGACTGGTGCCCGTAGTTGTCCTTGCGCAGATCGCATTCGAAGTCCGTCTTCTCCGTAAACGGCATCTCCCGCCCGAACGCGTTGCATAGCCCCCACCATTTCTCGCTTTGCAACATCTTCACAGAAAGCGAATCCGCCCTCACGCAAAGCGAAATCGCCACCGTCATTCCACTAATTCCGGCCAGGATTAATTGCTTCAATGCTTGCATATCATTTAATCCTATTGCCTTACATCTCTTTCTCCCACGTCCTCCGACCGTCTAAACACGACTCCGGGATGCGACCCGGGACCAAGTTCTTTCCCATCGAACGACATGCCACCGATGTAGCACTCTCCACCACAAGAGCGGACTTCATTGTCAATGAGGTCGACATTGCGAGAGCAACCGCCCTCCATCCATTGAAATTCGGGTTTAATCACAATGGCCGTGCACACTGTCTTTTCAATGACATTGCTTGCGACAAGGCCCTCTGACGCCTTAATCATCAAACCTCTCCCACGCGTAGAGCCAAAATGCGAATTAACTATCCGGAATCCATTGCCCATTCGACGGTTTGATATAATGCAGCTGCCTGGCGGCATATCGGCCTGACCGTCTAATTTCAGCCACCACGCTCTTTTCAATCCGTCCCCTATTCCGTGCGTGAACTTCCATTCCCCTATCAGACGTCTCTCGTCATCCGTCGTTTCGCCGCCTTCCGCTATCCCAACCACGCGCACATCAGCAGAAGTCTTTCCGTCAGCCCTGAATATCTGACAAGAGTCGCCCACGTCGATACACAGTTTGCCACAGTATGGCAAAATGCGCAGCCTGTCCCCTTCCGTTCGAGTAACGACAGCATAGAACCCGGAAATGTTCACATTGTCGTCGCAGTGGTACTCGAACCGACAATTCTCGATTGCCGGGCCGACATAGTCACGGCGCGCATTGAACGCATCGTGGTTGCCGCTTCGCAGACGGCGGAAAGCGCGCTTGCATGTATCATCTCCCTCGGGACAACGCACAAGGCGGCAGCGGCTGTAGGCCGTTGCCGTGCAGTCCACCTCATTGAATCCGCAGCCCATCGGCGTTGAGTAAACCGTCACGTTCTCGATGCGGCAGCCAGAGCAACGTGCAAGATTCAACGCATCGCGTTGCCCCCTATCATCCTTAACGCTCCAGACGCAATAGTCTCCAATGTCTCCAATGCGATTCCTCCCTCCCGTGATGCGATAAGTGCACTCTCCAGTCCGCAGTATCTTTATGCCGTCAAGGGAACGCATAGGGTTCTTAAGCTCCTGCGTTTCCGCGTCATACACCTGAATCGGCCAGAACATCCGCGAAAGCTCGGCATCGTCAGGCAACGGGTATCCCTCGACAATTCGGACATCCCAATTCTTCTCTGCATCGACTTTTTCAATGACAGCCTCGGTGAACGGCAACCTCCGATAGTCGATAGTCACGTTGCGCAGCACGACGTTGGTTGAGTCGGACAGATTGAACATTCGAGTCCTCCGCCCACCATTGAGTCGCGAACCCTGAAAGTCTATCGTCACGCCATCAAGTCCCGACAGATCGAAATAGACACGCTTGTCCGTGTCGATTTCGTAGACCGCCTTCGGGACAAGAATCGTCTTCTCGCCACGAGCAACCTCGGCGCTCACCAATTCCATTGGATCGAGTGGCTGCGACAGTGTTGCACATCCGGCAACCACTCCACCCAATGCGGCCAAAAGCAAAGGGGCGCATGCAATCCGATAAAACCAACTTTCCATGTCACCCAACCTCATGTTCAACGCACCACAATCACAAAACCGTTTATGGCGTGCGCGATGAGGGCACCGTCCGAGTACAAGACCTCAACCTTGCGCGCCACAACGCCATCAACGGCCACTTTCCATGTCTTGAGATTGTCAATATTCGACACGTTGGACAAAGTGAGTGGCAAGGCATATCGATTGGGAAGTTCGCCGACAAGACCGGTAATGTTCAGCACTCCGTCCTCAGCCGGACGGAACTTGACAATCGTACCGCCGCCCGAAGGCACATCGACCGTCAGCGACTTGATGGAGATGTTCGCGTCGGGAACACAGCTTAAGTCAAGAATGCCGCCATCGTCCACACGGACTGTTCCCGCACAGTTGAACGCATTATCGGCCGCAAGGCTTCTCCAGCCGAATGGCTCCCCGTTGTTGAACCATCCATATCCTTCCTTTTCGGGGTCGCTGCTTGAGGTGGCCTCGCGAGAGTAAATGTCTCTCTTTGTCCGCTCGTCAACTGTTCTCCATGTCGTCCCGTCGACACTCGCCTGAACTTCCCAAACCGTCAACTTGTCCTGAGTCCAATCCTGCAACAGCGAATACCCGACAAGCGGCGACGTCGCGCCATCTCGCAACCTTATGGTAAGCGTCACCCACGAATTCTGGCTGTCGAGCGACAACCCCATGTTCTCGTTGATGATTACACCGCCCCACCCCCATCGCGTCGTAAGGCCGTCCTTCGAGTAGACGCAGTTTCCGCTGCCACGAGTCTCATTCACAAATATCAGCCCATTTTGACAAGAATACATGTATTCCCCCGGGCCCAAAGACGATGCTGTTGCCGCAGACTCGTTCAGGACGTAGTCGCTATCTACGCCGCTTGAAGTGCGACTGAATTCGCCTATGCCGTCTTTCGCGCGCAGGACAAGGTAGTTGAGACCAAACGACAGCTTGTTTGCGCTCTCCTTAAAGATAAACCTTAAATATCGGTCAGACAGCTCTGCCGTATAGAAATCCACTCGATTCGTCATCCCGCCGCCACCGCTTATGTGCAGTTCCGCACCCGCCGCAACAGCAATGTTCGTAGCAGAAAGACATCCTCGCGCTACCTTCAGGATGCCGCTATCAACCGCCACAGAACCAAACTGCGATTTCGTTGGACGCCAGAGACGTTCCTCAGCAAGAATGTTCCGTGAACCGTTCTCGATGCTCGCCGTGCCGCTACGCACCGTAAGGGACTTCGCCCACTGATTGGAAAATACTGCGGTTCCATCTCCCGCATCAGCAGCAAGGGCCAAAGGCCTCGTACCCGCCCCGAGGACAAAGGAGCTTGTACTGGCCCCATGCGTCAATGCGTTGAACGCAGTATTCCCTACGATTTGCCCTTCCAGCACATCAAATCCCGCGACATCAGGTATCTTGTCAATTGTAAGCGTTCCGGCTCCCGTCTTGCCAAGCCTAATATTCGAGATGGCGTTTGCGGCGAAGTTAATTTTATCACCAATCAGTCCGCTTAGGATGGCATTCGTCTCGACATTGATTATTAGCGTGGCCATGGTCGCCGAGGAATTTGTTATGACATTGAACTTGCCAGAAGTGCCCTCGTAAGAAAGTCCGTTAACAGTCACTGTCTTGCCGTTTAGATCAAGCGTAGTCGGATTTTCGGCATTTACCAAATCAGGATTGGAAAACACAATAGGCCCTGTCCCAGATCCAAAAGGAAGGATGTTGTCTGTCCCAATGGTGAAGATAGCCTTTCCGCGCAGACATGTCCTACCGGTATGATTCCAGAGGATCTCACCTCCTTCGTCGGTCGAAAGTGTGACGACAACCTTGCTACGGGCGTTCAGCATAAAATCGCCAGCACCATTTGTCTCAAGCTTCCCAACTCCCTTGAGCAAAGTATAGCCTTGATTATGGCTACGGAGCTCAATCGGTTTCCCCTCCACGCTTTCCAAAACGATGCGAGCGCCGTTTTCCACCGTGAAACTGGTCTTGATCGATGAATCCTCGTTCATGAGCCAATGTGTTCCGCCCTCGAACAGAATTCGTGCCGCTACGTTCGGATTGCTGTTTTTAACGTTGCGGAAGGACGCTGTTCCATTCGGCAGCAGCCGCGCAATGTCCATCACGCCGTCAGCGGCTTCCGCGTTGGCGGCCAGAATGACATCCGTGTAGTGGCCGACAGTTCCGATGGCATTTGGATACGACCTTCCGATCACCATATCGACTGCTGAACCCCCAGCAAAATCAGGAGCCGTCAACGAAGACACGATGATAGTGCCGCCTTTCCCGCTGAATGTCATTGTCTGCCGAGTCTTGACAACCCACTTCGCGCCGTTGGTGACGACGATGGTGACGGGGTGCGTTGCGGATGCGCCGATTGCAATTGACGAGCTGTTCGTAAGACAGGCACCGTTCGCACCGTCGATTGTCAGGTCATCGTTGACAGCAACACTGTTATAGTATGTGGCAGACTCCGCCGCCGTCATAACCTTGGGCGAACCTGCCGAAACCGTTAAGTCGGCGGCGCTTGCAACGCCAACGGCAGTCATTGCCAGAGCGATGGAAAATGCGGCAGTCCCTTTAGCAGACTTCCGCACACGGTTTGATTCGTTCATCATTGTAATTGCCCCTCTTTGTTGGCATGGTTAAATTCATTTTCCGTCTGAGACAAACACTCGGCGCACGGCATCCAGGTAGCCGAACTTGAAATGCGTGTCTGGTTCAAGGTACGAGCCCTCAGTCCACTCGTTCCATGAGTTCACCGTAATCAGCTTCGGCATAGGGGCTTCGATATTCGAGTCAGCCCACGACTTGATACAGCGAGCAAAACGCTCGAAATCTACTGGATTTGAATTCCGCACGATTCGTCGCACCTCATTGGCGGGATACCGCGCATTCGTATCCNNGCGCATTCGTATCCCAACCGATGGTGAGATTCGGGAAGAATGTCGCCCCAATTCCCTTCGCGGCATCCCTGTAGCCATCTTGAATTCCAAGCCACATCTCTCCCCATTTGGGATAAACCAGTTCCGGTCTGGTTTTGTCGTTGATGCGATCCCATGTCCCGTCGTTCCAACTATAGCTCGTTACTGAATCAACGCCGAGCCCGGATAAAGAATCCTTCATTTCGGTCAGCATCCATCCTCCGACAACTTGTAGATGCACTCCAGGGAATCCCGCCTTCTTCACCCGTTCGCGAAGGTATTCTATTCGTTCCTTCGCCTTGGCAAGCCCATCCCATTCAACAAAGCCATTGACCCGGAAGATGGAAAGAACTGGTTTCCCGTCGATTCTATAGTAGTTCGGGCGGGTGAAATACTGAGATATCCAACGCTCCACAATTTTCTTGAAATCGTCATCCGAAACCTTTGCTGGCCATATTACGTCCTTCTTCCCGCCCTCGGTAGACATCTTGTTGTTCCAAAGACCGGTCACATCGTGGTTCGCCCACATGATGAAGAACTTCATCTTGCCGTTGTTCTTCGCGCCGAGGAAGCCCTTGTCGAGCGCGTCCTCGAGGAACGGACGCCCGCCGTACCAGTACCAGTCGTAGATGAACACGTTGACGCCGTGCGAGACCGCGGCGTCGATCTTCTTCTCCACGACCTTCGGGTCGGCCTCGTTCTCGTAGCCCCAGAGCGGCACGAGCGGCTGGCGGTGCCCTTCCCACTTCGGGACGGCCTCGCGCACGTTCTGCCATTCGCCGTCGCCGTCTGCGAAGATGCCGAGCTCCGCCCAGCGCGGATCCGGCTGGTAGGCCGGCCATACATACGCGGCAATGTCGTACTTCGCACCGCCGTCCGCAAAGGCCACGAAAGCGGCGGCGAGCGCCGCAGCGAGAACAACTGGTTTTGTAAACTTCTTCCTCATTGCGCGGCGATTTTACCACGCGTCAAGATTTCAAGTCAACGATTTTTGGTTATTTTTAGAGCAACAAAAAAGTTGACTTTTAGGAACATCTGATTTGACTTTCGCGCAAGGGTTATGGTATTCTTTTCGGCAATGAAGCGCATAAGGAGAGTTGCGATAGTCCTGAGGATGTCGGGGTCGGCTGGCCGCGACATCCTTTCGGGCGTGTTCCACTTCACGCGGATGCACCCCAACTGGCACACGCGGCTCTTCCAGATGCCAAGCGAATTCACGCCCGACGCATTCCTCGCCGAGAGCGCCGTGGGGCTGGACGGCATCATCGCGAGCGAACCGGGTCCGGACGAGACTGCGGCGCTCGTGCGCGACTCGAAGATTCCGGTATCGTTCATCGGCGACCCAGGCCCCGTCCTCTCGACACGGCGGAACGGAATCGCCTTCACGCGCAACGACGACGACCAAATCGGGCGCATCGGCGCGAGATACCTCGTGTCTTTAGGCGCACACCGCGCGTACGGATTCGTCCCCACGACGTCCCGCCAGTACTGGAGCGATTCTCGCGAGAGGGGCTTCACCGAGGAACTTAAGCTGCGCAATGCAGAGCCTGTCGTGTTCCGCTCGCCCGGAGCCGCCGGATCGCGCGAAGATCTCGCCGCGCTGAAGGAATGGCTCGCCGCCCTTCCGAAACCCGCCGCAGTGATGACGGCGTGGGACACCCGCGCAACACAGGTGCTGAATCTCTGCCAAGAGGCCCGCATCAAGGTTCCAAGGCACATCTCCGTTCTCGGCGTGGACAACGACGAACTCCTGGACGAATCCTGCGTCCCGCCGCTTACAAGCATCCTGCCCGACCACGAGAAGCTTGGCTATGCGGCCGCGCGCGCGCTGGAACGACTTATGGCGGAACGAGTCCCAAAGGACACAAAGCCCTTCCTGATACGTCCGGTGAAAGTCGTCGAGCGAGAGTCGGCCATCGCCTCAACGCCAACGAGCCATCTCCTGTCGAGCGCACTCGAGTTCATCCGCAAGAACGCCGTCAAGGGCATACGTGTGGATGACGTCGCGAAGGCGCTCGGCATTTCGCGCCGTCTCGCGGACCTCAGGTTCCAGCAGTTCAGCGGCGAGACGATCAACGAGGCGATCACGCGCCAGAAGCTCGACGCCGTGAAAAAGCTACTCGCGACCACGGACCGCCCGATCAAGGTGATATCGGAGGCCTGCGGATACACCGACCTCGCCTACCTGAAGACTCTCTTCAAGCGTCGCTTCGGCTGCACCATGCGCGACTGGCGCCGCCAGAACCACGAATAGCCATGCCGAAACCG
>LXOW01308653.1_pt1 | contig 10430 bp, 6 predicted proteins | sample 1368591 | NCBI WGS metagenome assembly LXOW01 (sample SAMN04884650, study PRJNA319009) | bovine gut metagenome | isolation source: Cow rumen | host: Bos taurus | place: Italy: Legnaro (PD) | collected 2014-07-09
GGGGGGCGACTCCGATACTCTGTGGAGGAACGGGCCTGTATATCGAGGCGGTGCTGAAAGGGTACCAGTTGTCGCCTGTGCCCCAGAACCCAGAGCTGCGCCAACGACTGGAGGGTAAGACGCTGGAGGAACTGACGCAGATGTTGGTAGAGCTGAAAGCGAAGAATGGTTCGACGATGCATAATAAGACGGATGTGGATTCCTGCCAAAGGGCCATCCGTGCCATTGAGATAGAGGAGTATAACCTGCATACCCCCACGCCCAAGCGCGAACTGCCTCCTATCGACTCGTTGATTATCGGTGTCAACATCGACCGTGAGGCACGACGCGAGAAGATTACGCGCCGCCTGAAGGCTCGTCTGGAAGAGGGTATGATAGACGAGGTCAGGGGACTGATGGCTGAGGGAATACCTGCGGAGGACCTGATATACTACGGACTGGAGTATAAGTTCGTGACAGAGTATATCACAGGTCAGCTGACCTACGAGGAGATGTTCAAGCGACTGGAGATAGCCATTCACCAGTTTGCCAAGCGACAGATGACCTGGTTCAGGGGGATGGAGCGTCGCGGATTCACCATTCACTGGATAGATGCGATGCTACCTATGGACGAGAAGGTCGGCGAGATACTACGGCTATTTGCCCCCTAAGTTAGGGGGCGCAGGGGTCTGAACAAGCGCAGGCTCCGAATAATCATCATAGAATGGTCTGATTCGCTTGTTCAGACCCCCATCCCCCTAACTTAGGGGGTGTATGCGATGGAACAAAACAAATGGGGCATCCTGTATTGCCCGAAAGGAAATGCTTCGAAGCAGCGTCAGAAGATACAGGCCGTGCTGGACCAGCGTGGCGTGGAGTACGACTGGGTTCAGAGCGAAACGACAGACAGTGTGGAACGACTGATGAATATGCTCATCCACAATGGGTATAAGACCATCATCATTGTGGGAGGAGACTCGGCGTTGAATGATGCTGTGAACTGCCTGATGCAGGTAGAGAAGCAGGTGCGCGACGAGATAGCATTAGGAGTGATTCCCAACGGGGTGATGAACGATTTTGCCCGCTATTGGGATTTCAAGGAGGGGAATCTGGAACAGACCATAGGCTGGCTCATCAAACACCGTATTCGTAAGGTTGACCTGGGATGTATCCGTTATAATAATAAGAACGGGGAAGCCTGCCATCGGTATTTCCTGAACTGCATCAATGTGGGTTTGATAGCTGACGTAATGAACCTGCGTCGGCAGACCCGTTCGCTGCTGGGTTCACGAACGCTCTCTTTCGTCGCTTCCATTTTCCTCATGATATTCCATCGCATGGATTATAAGATGCATGTTCGTATCAACAGTGATACCATCAACCGCAAGGTGATGAACATGTGTATCGGCAGCGGTCCAGGGTACGGACTAACACCAAGTGCCGTGCCTTATAATGGCATGCTGGATGTGTCGGTGGTGTATCATCCAGAACTGCTTCAGCTCTTTGCCGGGTTCTGGCTCTTGCTGACGGGACGCTTCCTGAACCATCGCAGTGTACATCCCTATCGTACCAGAGAAGTGGTGGTGGAAGAAAGCAAGAAGGCAATGGTGGGAGTTGACGGCAGACTGCTGGGAACTCCTGTGGGCTCCTATCGCATTACTGTGGAACAAGAGGTTGTCAACTTCCTGATACCTGATTAACCGATTTCTGAGATTCTGATGAGTTCCTTCTCATTAAGAATGGTGATGCGACGACCGGAAGTCTTCACTAGCTCTTCCTGTGCAAAAGCAGAGAGGGTGCGAATGGCATTGCTGGTTGTCATGTTGGAGAGGCTGGCCAGGTCTTCACGACTGGCTGTAATGGCCAGCGTCTGTCCGTCCTCTGTAAATCCAAAACTTTTTTCCAGACGTATCAGCGTTTCTGCCAGTCGTCCTCTGAGGTGCTTCTGGGTTAGGTTGACCGTGCTCTCCTCTGCTATGCCTAAATAGAAAGCGAGCTCTTTCAGGAAATAGATGGAAACGGCATTGTTCTGCGTGATAATCTTCTTGGCAACAGGCAATGGGATACAAAGCAGAATGGTTTCCTCCAAGGCATAGGCATCTGTGGTGTAAGGTTGATTAGCAAACGAAGAACGATAGCCAAAGAACTCTTTGACCCTTACCATGCGTGTGATTTGTTGTCGGCCACCAACACCTTCCTTGCTCAACTTGACATTTCCCTTGACAATACAGAAAATACAGTTAGGTTCATCTCCCATGTGGTAGATGACTCCATTTTTCCGACAAAGTCTTGTCTTGATAGAGGTGAGGAGCAACTGTTGCTCTTGTTCAGTGAGAAGATCCCAAACATCAGACAACGTTTGCCTGATACTTAGTATGTCATTTTCTATTTCTCTTATCATCCCCGAGTTTTGTTGTATAGTTTGAATTGAGTGTGCAAAAATACGAATAATCTTCAAAATATCCGCCAATTTGTAGTGAAATATCTTCTAATTGCAACAAAAATGCATCATTTTTTAAAAAAAATCTAAATTTATTTTGTCGTAACAATGAAAATGCGTACTTTTGAGGGGAATATAAAATCTAAAACGAAGTGAAACCTTAAAATAGGAACTATGAGTTATTTACGATTAGAAAAAGCGGTAATGACCAACTTGGAGGAATCCCTCCGTCGTGAATTGCTTCGAACAAACCGTTCGGGTGCCTATAGTGCATCGACTTTGGTGGACTGTAATACTCGAAAATATCATGGTTTGCTCGTTGTTCCCGTACCAGAACTTGACGATGAGAACCACGTCTTGCTTTCGTCGCTCGACTGTACGGTAGTTCAACACGGTGCTGAGTTTAACCTTGGACTCCACAAGTATCAGGGTAATAATTACAGCCCCAAGGGTCATAAGTACATCCGCGAATTTACGTGTGACGTTGTGCCTACCACGCTGTATCGCGTTGGTGGCGTGTTATTGAAGAGGGAGACTATCTTCCAGGCTTATGAGGACCGCATCCTCATTCGCTACACATTGGAGGATGCCCATTCTGCTACTACGCTGCGCTTCCGTCCTTTCCTGGCTTTCCGTTCTGTTCGCCAGTTTACCCATGAGAACTCGACAGCAAGTCGTGAGTATCATGAAGTGGACAATGGTATCAAGACGTGTATGTATGCAGGCTATCCTGACTTGTACATGCAGTTCAACAAGAAGAACGAGTTTGTTTTCCAGCCAGACTGGTATCGTGGCGTTGAATATCCTAAGGAACAGGAGCGTGGCTATGCCTCCAATGAGGACCTGTATGTGCCCGGATACTTCGAGATGAGCATCAAGAAGGGCGAGAGCATTATCTTCGCTGCCTCTACGTCGCCCATCAAGAGTAATACGCTGAAGACTGTCTTCCAGAAGGAGATAGACATTCGCCAGCCTCGTGATAACTTCTATCACTGTCTGGTGGCTGCTGCTCATCAGTTCCACTTCCGCGATCGCCGTAGCGGCAGTTCGCCAGAACATCTTGACGACAGTGACGACCGTTACCTGCTGGCTGGTTATCCTTGGTTCAAGGCACGTGCCCGTGATACGTTTATCGCACTGCCCGGCTTGACGCTTGCCATCGGAGAACAGGACTACTTCGAACACGTGATGAAGACTGCCGAAAAAGGACTGCGTGAGTTTATGGAAGAAAAACCTCTCAGCGTAAAAATCTATGAGATAGAGCATCCTGATGTACCTCTGTGGGCAATTTGGGCCATCCAGCAGTATGTCAAGGATGCCGGACGCGAGAAAGGCTATAAGATGTATGGCAAACTGGTGAAGGATATCGTAAAATATGTAGCCAGTGGAGGTCATCCGAACATGCGTCTCGATGATAATGGGCTACTCTATGTCAATGGACGCGACAAGGCGGTTACGTGGATGAACTCAACAGCCAACGGTCGTCCTGTAGTCCCCCGCTCAGGTTATATCGTAGAGTTCAACGCTTTGTGGTATAACGCCTTGAAGTTCTGTGCATCGATGGAAGCTGAGTTTGGCGACAAGAAACTGGCTGACAAGCTGGAGAAGAGTGCCGAGCTCTGTAAGACCTCGTTCATCGAGACCTTCCTCAATGAGTATGGCTATCTGCTCGACTATGTGGATGGATCGATGATGGACTGGAGCGTTCGTCCGAACATGATTTTCCCTGTGGCTTTCGACTATTCGCCGCTGAATCAGGACCAGAAGAAGAACGTGCTCGATATCTGTACGCGTGAGTTGCTGACACCGAAGGGACTGCGTTCGCTGTCGCCTAAGAGTGGAGGCTACAACCCGATGTATGTAGGTCCTCAGACGCAGCGTGACTATGCTTACCATCAGGGTACTGCCTGGCCTTGGCTGGGTGGTTTCTACATGGAAGCCTGCTTGAAGCTCTACAAGCGAACCCGTCTTTCGTTCATCGAACGTCAGTTGGTGGGCTATGAAGATGAGATGATGTATCATGCTATAGGTACTATCAGTGAACTGTTTGATGGCAACCCGCCATTCCACGGACGAGGCGCTATGGCCTTTGCCATGAACGTGGCAGAGATTTTGCGTACACTGCAGCTCATGGAGAAATATACGTATCAAAAATAAATAAGGAGGAGAAGCTATGAAAGTTTTAATGTTTGGATGGGAGTATCCTCCTCACGTGTTTGGTGGACTGGCCACTGCAAACTATGGTATCTCACAGGGCTTGCATGCTCAGGGTGATATGGACATCACGCTCTGTCTGCCCAAGCCTTTTGGTGATGAAGACCGTTCTGCCTGTCAGATTGTAGCCATGAATGCTGTACCTATTGCTTATCGTGACGTCTCTCCAGAATATGTCCGTGAGCGAGTAGGCAACATTATGGATCCTGACCTCTATTTCCGTCTGCGTGACCATTTGTATGCCGACTTTAACTACATGCATGTCAATGACCTTGGCGCGATGGAGTTTGCTGGCGGCTATCCTGGTAACCTGCATGAGGAGATAAACAACTACTCGATTATTGCCGGTGTGGTAGCTCGCACGCTCGACTACGACATTATCCATGCTCACGACTGGTTGACCTATCCTGCTGGTATCCATGCCAAGCAGGTAAGTGGAAAGCCATTGTGTATCCACGTGCATGCCACTGATTTCGACCGTTCACGTGGTAAGGTGAATCCTACGGTTTACTCGATCGAGAAGAATGGTATGGACAATGCTGACTGCATCATGTGTGTATCTGAGCTGACCCGTCAGACGGTTATCAATCAGTATCACCAGGATCCGCGTAAGTGCTATACGGTACACAATGCGGTATATCCGTTGCCAGAGGAGTATCAGGCTATTCCTCGTCCAGACCATACAGGTAAGGACAAGGTGGTAACCTTCCTCGGACGTATTACGATGCAGAAAGGTCCTGAATACTTCGTTGAGGCTGCCAACATGGTGATTCGTCGTACCCGCAATGTCCGTTTCTGTATGGCAGGTTCAGGTGATATGATGGATGCCATGATTCACCTGGCTGCTGAGCGAGGCATTGCCGACCGTTTCCACTTCCCAGGCTTCATGCGTGGCAAGCAGGTATATGAATGCTTGAAAGACTCTGATGTATATGTGATGCCTTCTGTTTCAGAACCGTTTGGTATCTCGCCACTGGAGGCTATGCAGTGTGGTACTCCGTCTATCATTTCGAAACAGTCTGGTTGTGCTGAGATCCTGACCAACTGTATCAAGGTAGACTATTGGGACATTCATGCTTTGGCTGATGCCATTTACTCCATCTGTGCCAACGAGTCGCTCTTCCAGTATCTGAAAGAGGAAGGTAAGAACGAGGTTGACCAGATTACATGGGAGAAGGTTGGTGCATGGATTGCCACTCTCTATAAGCGAACCCTTGGTTGGGAGGTCTAAATAGACAAATAATAAAAATAGTACAATAAATTGTAAATTGTAAATCGTAAAATTGTAAATTATGAAAACGATTTGTTTATATTTCGAGATACATCAGATTATTCATCTGAAGCGCTATCGTNNTTCGAGATACATCAGATTATTCATCTGAAGCGCTATCGTTTCTTTGACATCGGTACAGACCACTACTATTATGATGACTACGAGAACGAGCGCAGTATTACAGACATTGCCAATCGCAGCTACATGCCAGCCCTGAACGCTATCGGCGACATGATTCGCGAAAACGGCCAGTATTTCAAGGTTGCCTTCTCGCTCTCCGGTACAGGCATTGAGCAGTTGGAGTATCATGCTCCACAGGTGATAGAGAAGTTGCAGGAACTGAACCAGACAGGTTGCGTAGAGTTCTTGGCTGAGCCTTACTCTCACGGTCTCTCATCTTTGGCCAACGAAGAGACTTTTGCCCTTGATGTGAAGAAACAGTGTGCCAAGATTGAGGAGTTGTTCGGCAAGAAGCCTACCGTTGCCCGTAACTCATCACTGATCTATTCTGACGACATTGGTGGCCAGATTGCCGCTATGGGCTTCAAGGGTATGTTGACCGAAGGTGCCAAGCATGTGCTGGGATGGAAGAGTCCACACTATGTTTACAATTGTAATATCGCTCCCAACCTGAAGCTGTTGCTTCGTGACGTTGAGCTGTCTGACGATATCTCACTGCGCTTCAACAATCCTGACTGGGAGGGCTATCCTCTGTTTGCAGACGCTTACATCGACCGCATTGCCCGCCTCCCAGAAGAGGAGCAGATTATCAATATTTTCATGGAGCTCTCTGCACTGGGTATTGCCCAGCCTCTCAGCTCTAATATCCTCGAATTCCTCAAGGCACTGCCTGCCTGTGCCAAGGAGAAAGGTATCACCTTCTCTACACCTACGGAAATCTGCATGAAGGTGAAGAGTGTAGGCAACCTCGATGTGCCTGACACCTTGTCGTGGGTTGACGAGGAGCGCGACTGCTCTTGCTGGTTGGGTAATGCCATGCAGCGTGAGGCTTTCAACAAGTTGTATAGTGTGGCAGATCGTCTGCGCATTGCCGATGACCCACGCATCAATCAGGACTGGGACTATCTGCAGGCCTCTAACAACTTCCGCTTCATGACTACCAAGCCCTCTAACGTGGGACTGGACCGTGGCATCTACAGCGGACCATTCGATGCCTTCACCAACTATATGAATATCCTGGGTGACTTTATCAACAGAGTCAATGCACTCTATCCTCCCGAAATCGAGAACGATGAGCTGAATGCATTGCTTACCACCATCCGTAACCAGGGTGATGAGATTGAGATGAAGGACGCTGAGATTACTCGCCTGAAGGCCCGTCTGGCAAAGCTTGAGCCAGAGGAAACTGAGCCTGTAAAGAAAGCCGCTCCCAAAAAGCCAGCTGCGAAGAAACCTGCTGCCAAGAAAGCACCAGCTAAGAAGCCAGCTCCCAAAAAGGAAGCCGCTCCCAAAGTAGAGGAAGCTCCCAAGGCAGAGGAGAAGAAGTAATTATTTCTAAATGAAAAAAGAAAGGAGGGTGTATCGATTCAGATACACCCTCCTGTTTTTTATATGATTCCTTACTATTTGATGCCTACAATCTTCGTTGGGGCCTGCTCACGATTACGCTTGTTGACTACCGTGACAACAGACTGGGCCAGATTGATGAAGGCCAGTCCTGTGGCAGTGTCGCTGCTAAGGGCTGCTGGCTCACCACGGTCACCACTGTCGCAGATTCCTTGAACAAGGGGTATCTGGGCGAGTAGGGGCACGTTCATTTCCTCAGCAAGTTGCTTGCAGCCTTCCTTGCCAAAGATGTAGTATTTGTTTTCGGGCAACTCGGCAGGCGTAAACCAAGCCATGTTCTCTATCAGGCCGAGGATGGGCACGTTGACTTTCTCGTTGCGATACATATCGATTCCCTTGCGAGCATCAGCCAAGGCCACCTGCTGAGGGGTTGATACGATGACGGCACCTGTAATGGCCAGGGTTTGCAAGAGTGTCAGGTGGATATCGCTGGTGCCAGGAGGTGTGTCGAGAATGAAATAGTCGAGTTCACCCCAGTTGGCATCGGCTATGAGTTGCTTCAGTGCATTCGTGGCCATACCACCGCGCCATAGTGTAGCTGTTTCAGGAGATACGAAGAAACCAATGGAAAGCAGTTTGACTCCATAGGCCTCTACAGGCTCGATGAGTTGTCTGCCGTCAACCTCAACAGCGTAGGGACGTGCATCCTCCACGTTGAACATCTTGGGCATAGAGGGACCGAAGATGTCTGTGTCGAGCAGACCGACCTTGTAACCCAGACGAGCCAAGGCGATAGCCAGGTTGGCAGATACCGTGCTTTTGCCTACGCCGCCCTTGCCACTGCTCACGGCAATGATATTCTTGACCTGGGGCAACAGCTTGCCAACCTCAGGACGGGGCTTTGATTTGAACTCCGTCTGGATTTCCACCTCCACGTCCTGACCACAGTGATATTTGATGGCTGCCTCAGCCGCTTTGACGGTCGATTTGAGGAAGGGGTCTGTGTCACGGGGGAATTCAAGAACCACCGTAACCTTATTACCATTGATGGCAGGCTGGTCTGCTACCATCCCGCTTTCTACAAGATTCTTTTTCGTGCCGGCATACGTTACTGTTGCCAGCGCGTCCATAATCAGTTTAGGATATAATGTCATTTTTTACTTATAAGGCTAAATAAATACTTATTTTGCTTTGTCTTTGCTGCTACGCTTGTCGCGATGATACGAACGATAATCGTCGAGTTCTATTTCTACATCCGGCTCTTCTAAATCAACAGTGTGGGGCAAGCGGAACTTCATATATTTGATGTTCAGTCCGCGTTCAATCCACATCGATTCGTAGTAGGTCTGGATGCTGGCAGCCTCAGCGAACTCAGAGGAGTCGAGAGGTTCTGCATATAAGTCTGTCGTTCGCAATAGCACGGGGAGCTGGTTCTTCTCCACCAGATACTGCGTATAGGTAAAGAGGAAGTTGGAGTCTGTCTTCAGGTGAATGGTGCCTCCATCTACTAAGAACTTACGATAGCGGTTGAGAAACCAGGTAGAGGTAAGGCGCTTGCGAGGATTCTTCATCTGCGGATCGCTGAATGTCAACCATATTTCTTGTACCTCGTCAGGCGAGAAGAATCGTTCTATGATTTCAATATTGGTACGTAGGAAAGCCACGTTTTTCAGTCCTTCGTTCAGTGCCTGTGTAGCACCTGTCCACATGCGGGCACCCTTGATGTCCACACCGATAAAGTTCATATCAGGATGCAACTTGGCCAGTTCTACCGTATATTCTCCCTTGCCACAGCCCAACTCTAAGACAATTGGGTTGTTGTTCTTGAAATACTGCTCGTGCCAATGCCCTTGCATCTCAAAAGGCACGTGTTCCACTACCGAATAGGGGTATTGGAACACGTTCTCGTAAGTCTCCATGTCGGCGAATTTCGCCAGCTTACCTTTTCCCATTAATCGTTAACCATTAACCAATAACCGTTAATCGATAACAACAGTTGTCCAACCGTGCTTGTCCTCAATCTCACCATATTGGATGCCACGCAGGGTGTCGAACAGCTTCTTTGACAGAGGGCCTGGCTTGTCGCCAAACGAATAGCGCTTGCCGGTGTCAAGGTCGTCAATGTAAGAGATAGGTGAAATCACAGCAGCTGTTCCGCAGGCGCCAGCCTCCTCAAAGGTCTCGAGTTCCTCCTCAGGGATAGGACGGCGCTCCACCTTCATGCCTAAGTCCTCGGCAACCTGCATCAGACTCTTGTTGGTGATAGAGGGCAGGATAGAGGTTGACTCTGGGGTGACATAGGTGTTGTTCTTGATACCGAAGAAGTTGGCAGCACCACACTCGTCGATGTACTTCTTCTCCTTGGCATCCAGGTAGAACTCGCAGGCGTAGCCCTTCTCATGAGCCAGATTGTTGGCAAACAGAGAAGCAGCATAGTTACCACCTACCTTGTATTTACCTGTTCCGAGAGGAGCCGAGCGGTCATAGTCGCGAATGATAACGTATGGATTGCTGGAGAATCCACCCTTGAAGTATGGACCAACGGGGGTTACGAAGATGAGGAAGCAGTACTCCTTAGAAGGATGTACGCCTACCTGTGCAGAGGTACCGATGAGCAACGGACGAATATAGAGCGTGGCACCACTCTCGTAGGTGGGAATCCACTCCTGGTTCAGGCGAACCACCTTCTTCACCATCTCTGTAAACAGCTCTGTGCTCACCTCGGGCATCATGATGCCGCGGCAGGTGCTCTGCAGACGGGCTGCATTCTCGTCAACACGGAAGATGCGCACCTTGCCGTCAGGACAACGATAGGCCTTCAAGCCCTCGAAAGCCTCCTGTCCGTAGTGCAGGCAGGTAGCAGCCATGTGCAGGTTCAGATACTCGTCGGAGCAGACCTCAATCTCGCCCCATTTACCGTCGCGATAGTAGCAACGTACGTTGTAGTCGGTCTTCATGTAGCCGAATGACAGACTACCCCAGTCTAAATTCTTCATA
>LXOW01023813.1_pt1 | contig 10427 bp, 8 predicted proteins | sample 1368591 | NCBI WGS metagenome assembly LXOW01 (sample SAMN04884650, study PRJNA319009) | bovine gut metagenome | isolation source: Cow rumen | host: Bos taurus | place: Italy: Legnaro (PD) | collected 2014-07-09
TCGTCTGGCGCAATTCCTGCTCGGAACATTTTTCAATCTTTCTATGGGAGTTCAGTATCAGAGCGCAGAGCATAGAAGCGATTATCCGGTAAAACGAGGACAGTATTTTTTGAAGAGAAAAGAATTGACATACGTAAAAAGCTGTGGTATCATATAAATATACCGTAATTACGGTATATTGAAAGGAGCGGAAAAATGCAAGCAAGCAAACAACAGAGATAAAATTACTTCTATGATGCTGAATTGGACCGGCCTTTTATCATGGTTTTCACGGACTATACCTGCGAGGAGCCTGAAATGAAAGGAACTAATTTGTATGAGTATGATTTGGTAGGACAGGAGGAAAATTCATGCGTGTTTGGAAAAGACTGATTGTCTGTTTGACAATCGCAGTGTGCTGCGTTCTTTTTGTTCCCTTCGCCCGTGCTGCTATGCCAGAGTCAGAGAACATACAAGAAATGAGTGAGACCAGCCCTGCGGCGGGTGTTGGAGAAGCGGAGACTGAGCAATGGAATCTGCTTACAACATATCAGGGGAATACCCAGCTTCGAGGTGAGGACCTGGCCGCTGAAACCGCCGCCGTGCTGCGTGAAATAGATAACAGCTTTGATATCTCGGACTATCATCCTTATGTCTACGAACACAACGACGGAAGCGCTACGATTGTATTTGTTCGTGTCGTCGGGGGCTTTGAAACGGACTATGAATATCGCATTGGCCTCGAAGGCAATGAGATGATTTCTGTTCTGGATACCACAAAAGGTCTTTCGGAGGAAACAGAAGCCAAAATACGCAAAATCAGTAATCGGCTTGGATTTTTGCCCCAAAACGGTGCTGAGGACGAAGTCGCAGCGGCGGAGCAACCAAAAGCATTGTCGAATGCATTGCGGCTTGCACGAGAACAAATGCAGTCGTCCCCGAACAAGATTGTCGGTGAGCAGAAATACATCTACTTCTATGACGTTGAACAGGACCGACCTTGCATTAATGTGTTTACAGAGTATACTACCAGCGAGTTTCCCAAAACGGGTGGAGGAGATGTGTATATCTATTATTTGGACGATTACCTGCGTAACCGAATGCTGACAAGGATTGGCATCATCGTTGTCCCGTGCGGTGTATTCCTTTTTTTCCTGCTTAGACACAGAAGATGTGCGGCTCGGAGACTGAGAAAGCACGAGGGATGAATGCGCCTGCTTGCTTCGAAGCCAGCCATGCGTTGTCGGAATAGCGGAATAGATACCCCACAGGAATCAATGATAAAAGAGGAAGAGGTAAGAATTATTTCCATTCTTACCTCTTTCTTCTTACTTTTTACTTTTCCACAGCTCTTCCAGGCTCCCGAATCGGTAGCCCATCTCTTCCCATTTGGTCAGCAGCTCGTCTAGGATCTCCGCGTTGGTGGCGGAGGTGCTGTGGAGGAGGACAATGGCCCCGTTGTGAACCCGGCTCAGGAGCTTGTCGAAGGCTTCCTCACGGCTGGGCTGCTCGTCCTGCTTCCAGTCTACGTAGGCCAGGGACCAGAAGACCGTCCGGTAGCCAAGGGCCTGGGCCATGGCGAGATTCTGCTCCGCATAGACCCCGCGGGGCGGGCGGTAGTATTTCGGCATGGGCTGCCCCACTACCTGCTCATAGGCGGCCTCTACGTCGGTCAGCTCCTTTTCAAAGGTTACCCGGTCTCCGATCTTGTCCATGTCCCAGTGGTGCCAGGTGTGGTTGCCGACGATGTGGCCCTCCGCCGCCATGCGCTTCACCAGCTCCGGGTTCTGCTGAATGTAGGTGCCCACCACAAAGAAGGCCGCCGGGGCGTTGTGCTTCTTCAGCGCGTCTAAAATGGCCTCCGTGTGGCCGTTTTCGTAGCCCGCGTCAAAGGTCAGGTAGAGGACGGGCTCCTCCTGGTTCCCCACAAAGACCGCGTCCCATTCCGCCAGCTCCGCCGCCGAGGCGTTCCCCGTGGGACACTCCCCCGGCCTGGGAAAGCTTAGCCCCCAGGAGGCGGCCTCCACAGCCGTATCCCCCTGCCCCAGAAACAGCACGCTTGCCACCAGCGCCAGCAAGATGGCTCCAAAGGCCGCCAGACGAATTCGATATGATTTTTCCACTGTGATCCCTCCTTCTGTGATCGGTGGAATATATGCGCCGCCGGGGCGCAAAATGCTCTGATTTTTGTCAATCTGGAAATATGCACGAAAAAAGCGGTGGAAAACTGTGTGGATTTTGTGGAAATCAGCCCTTGCCTTTTTTCTTTTTTTGTGTTATTATTTTGCATGCTAAATATAATGCCATAGCTATATAGAAAAATATGGAAAGGAGGGGGCTTATGCTCTCTGAATTGGCCATCAGCCCGCGGATTAAGCGGATCAGCAATGCGCTGGAACGGAAGCGGACGCTGGACCTGGAGGACATGGATCTGACCTCTTCCCAGGCCTTCGTCCTGGGCTACCTCATCCGAAACCGGGAAACGCCGGTTACCTCCGGGGATATCTGCCGCCATTTTGACCTGTCCCACCCCACCGTCACCGGGATTCTCCAACGGTTGGAGAGCAAGGGCTTTATTACCTATGCGGAGGACAGCAAGGACCGCCGCAAAAAGCAAATCTGCGTCACGGAAAAGGCTCTGGACGTGCAGCAGCACGCCCGGGAGCGGTGCCAGGAGACAGAAACCCTGGTTTCCGGCTCCATGACGGAGGAGGAGCTTCGCACCCTGGTGAGTCTGCTGGACCGGGTGATTGCAAACATTGGACAGGTGGACGGCCTCGACCCCTGCCAGAAACGCAAGGAGGATGGAAAATGATACGAAAATTAATGGGATGCATCCGGGAGAACAAAAAGCATACCATCCTGACTCCACTGTTCATGCTGGGGGAGGTGGGCCTGGAATGCACAATCCCCATGATTACTGCCAGACTCATCAACTATATCCAGGATTCCAATGGGGTGCTGGATATGTCCGTGGTGCTGCGCTACGGGGTGTTCTTGGTCCTGATGGCCATGTGCTCCATGAGCTGCGGCATCCTCTCCGGCTGGTTCGCGGCCTCCGCCTCCGCCGGCTTTGCCAAGAACCTGCGGCACGACCTGTTCGCCAAGGTGCAGAGCTTTTCCTTTGCCAACATTGACAAATTCTCCACGGCCTCCCTGGTGACCCGACTGACCACCGACGTGACCAACGTGCAGAACGCCTTTATGATGATCATCCGCATCGCGGTCCGCTCTCCCCTGATGCTGATCTTCGCGGTCATCATGTCCATCCGCATGGGCGGCCCCATTGCCCTGGTCTTCCTGCTGGTGATTCCCATCCTGGGCTTTGGCCTGTTCTTTATCGCCAAGAAGGCCATGCCCCTGTTCAAGGCAGTCTTCAAGAAGTACGACCGCCTGAACAACTCCGTCCAGGAGAACGTCAAGGGCATGCGGGTGGTCAAGAGCTTCGTCCGCGAGGACTACGAGAAGCAGAAGTTCGCCGCGGCCTCCGAGGACGTGCGCAACGACTTCACCAGGGTGGAAAAGCTGCTGGCCATCAACAACCCCCTGATGCTGCTGGCCATTTACATCTGCATGATTCTGATTCCCCTGTTCTCCGCCAAGGTCATCATCACCTCCGGCGGCTCCACCATGCAGGTGGGCGACCTGGCCTCCCTGATCACCTACGCCATGCAGATTCTGATGAGCCTGATGATGCTCTCCATGATCTTCGTCATGATCACCATTTCCGGCGAGGCGGCCCGGCGTATCGTGGAGGTGCTGGATACGGAGGCCACGCTGACGAACCCCGCCCAGCCCATTACCAAGGTGGCCGACGGCTCCATCGACTTTGAGAACGTCAGCTTCAAGTACAACCCAGACGCCGAGGCCTACGCCCTGGCGGACGTGAATCTGCACATCCCCTCCGGCGCCACCGTGGGCATCCTGGGCGGCACCGGCTCCTCCAAGACCACCCTGATCCAGCTGATCTCCCGGCTCTACGACGTGAGCGAGGGCTGCGTCAAGGTGGGCGGCGTGGACGTGCGGGACTACGACATGGAGGCCCTCCGCAACCAGGTGGCCGTGGTCCTGCAGAAGAACGTCCTCTTCTCCGGCACCGTCGCCGAGAACCTGCGCTGGGGCGACCCCGACGCCACCGACGAGGAGCTGGTCCGTGCCTGCAAGCAGGCCCAGGCGGACTCCTTCATCACGGCCCACCCGGAGGGCTACGACCGCTACATCGAGCAGGGCGGCGCCAACGTCTCCGGCGGCCAGAAGCAGCGGCTCTGCATTGCCCGGGCCCTGCTGAAGAAGCCCAAGATCCTGATTCTGGACGACTCCACCTCCGCGGTGGACACCCAGACCGACGCCCTGATCCGCAAGGCCTTCCGGGAGGAGCTCCCGGAGGTGACCAAGCTGATCATCGCCCAGCGTGTGGCCTCCGTCCAGGACGCGGATCTGATCCTGGTCATGGACAACGGCCGGGTGGCGGCCCAGGGCACCCACGAGGAGCTCCTGGCCTCCAACGAGATCTACCGCGAGGTCTACACCTCGCAGACGAAGGGAGGGGAAGACGATGCCTAAGCCGCAAATGGGTCCCAGCATGGGACGCGGCCCCATGGGGAGAGCCCCCGGCGGAAAGGGCGAGATGCCCAAGGCCAGGAAGGGCACCATGGGACGGGTACTCCGCCTGCTGATGGAGGACTACAAGGGTCCCTTCATCCTGGCCATGGTCTTTATGACCCTCTATTCCCTGGGCAACATCACCCCCACCATCTTCATCAAGAACATCACCGACGTCATCGAGAAATTCCTCGGCCAGGGCGTCTGGGACGGGGCCAAATCCGAGATCCTGAACATTCTGACCCTGATGATCGTGGTCTTCGTGCTGACCATCGCCTGTAATTACTTATTTGCCCGGCTCATGGCCGTCATCACCCAGGGCTTCCTGGACAAGATGCGCAAGCGCATGTTCAACGCCATGCAGATGCTTCCCATCAAGTATTTTGACGCCCACGGCCACGGGGATATCATGTCCCACTACACCAACGACATCGATACCCTCCGCCAGTTGGTCAGCCAGAGCCTGCCCCGGCTTTTCCAGTCCGGCGTCATGCTGGTGGGCATGCTGGGCATTATGCTCTACTACTCTGCCAATTTGATGGTGGTGGTGATCGTCGGCGTCTTTGGCATGACTTTTGCCGTCAAGCACATCGGCGGCAAGTCCGCCTCCAACTTCATTCTGCAGCAGAAGGCCATCGGTGAGGTGGAGAGCTTCGTGGAGGAACTTATGAACGGCCAGAAGGTGGTCAAGGTTTTCTGCCACGAGGAGGCCAGCCAGCGGGACTTCGACAAGGTCAACGAGAAACTCTGCGAGGCAGGCACCAAGGCTACCCGCTTTGCCAACATCCTCGGCCCCGTCATGGGCAACATCGGCAATATGCTCTACGTGCTGATTGCCATTGCCGGTTCGGCCTTTATTACCCTGGACGCGGCCAACTACTCCCTGAACGGCCTCCTCCACGGCACCTTCGGCGCGGTGCTGGAGCTCTCCGTGGTGATTTCCTTCCTGCACATCGCCAAGCAGTTCACCGGCCAGGTCAACGGCATTGCCCAGCAGTTCAACTCCATCGTCATGGCCCTGGCGGGCGCGGACCGGATTTTCAGACTGATGGACGAGGCCCCCGAGGCTGACCAGGGTACCGTGACCCTGGTGAACGCCCAGGAGCTGCCCGATGGCAGTCTCCGGGAGGCGGACCACCGCACCGGAATCTGGGCTTGGCGGCTTCCCAACGAGGCAGACGGCTCCGTGAGCTTTGTGCGGCTCCAGGGCGACGTGCGGCTTGCCGACGTGGACTTCTCCTACGTGGAGGGCAAGAAGGTTCTGGAGGACGTGACCCTCTGGGCCAAGCCAGGCCAGAAGATTGCTTTCGTGGGCGCCACCGGCGCGGGCAAGACCACCATCACCAATCTGATTAACCGTTTCTACGACCTGGAAGACGGCAGGGTGACCTATGACGGCATTGATATTTCCAAGATCAAAAAGCCGGACCTCCGCCGCTCCCTGGGCGTGGTGCTCCAGGATGTGAACCTGTTTACCGGCACGGTGATGGACAACATTCGATATGGCAAGCTGGACGCCACGGAGGAAGAATGCATCCAGGCGGCCAAGCTGGCCAACGCCCATGACTTTATCTCCCGCCTGCCCCAGGGCTATGATACCATGCTGACCTCCAACGGGGCCAACCTCTCCCAGGGCCAGCGGCAGCTCATTTCCATTGCCCGGGCCGCCGTGGCCGATCCTCCGGTGATGATCCTGGACGAGGCCACCTCCTCCATCGATACCCGCACCGAGGCCCTGGTCCAGCAGGGTATGGACGCGCTGATGCATGGCCGCACGGTTTTCGTCATTGCCCACCGCCTGTCCACCGTCCGAAACGCCAAGGCCATCATGGTGCTGGATCACGGCCGGATCATCGAGCGGGGCTCCCACGCGGACCTGATCGCCCAGAAGGGTACCTACTACAAGCTTTATACCGGCGCTTTTGAATTGGAGTAATTCAACAGGAACTCCCTTGCAAGCAGGGGAGTTCTTGTTGAATCTGTGAAGACTTTTTTGCGTTGCGCTATTGCATTTTTCTCTTGACTCTGGTAAAATGACTATATTGGGAGATATATATGCATGATTCATACAGAAATGGAGGAAATGACATGAAAACAAAAAACAGGTTGGTTGCCTGGGCACTCTGCCTGGCGCTGATCTTTGCGCTGGCTCCCCAGATGAGTTTGATTGCCCATGCGGAAACCAATTCCGGCAACTGCGGCGCAGAGGGTGACAATCTGACGTGGACGCTGGACACCGAGACCGGTGTGCTGACAATCTCCGGCAGCGGCGCGATGGCAGACTATGCGCAGTGGGAGCGGCCTTGGGCTGACGCTGAGGAGAGCGTTACCACGGTGGTTCTTCCGGCGGGGCTGACCCATATCGGCAGCAATGCCTTTTATGGCTTCACCGGCGTGACCGGCGTATCCCTTCCCACCAGCCTGACCACCATCGGAGACAATGCTTTCGCCAAGTGCGGCTTGACGAGCATTTCGTTCCCAACCGGATTGACCACCATTGGCGACGGCGCTTTTGCTGAGTGTGCCGGTTTGACTACCGTTTCCCTTCCTGCCGACATGACGGATGTCCGCTGGGCCGCTTTTTGTAAGTGCACCGGACTGAAGTCCGTTACGCTTCCGACCAACCTGCAGTACGTGGGGGGCTATGCTTTTTCCGGCTGCACGGGGCTGACCGGAATCAGCCTTCCGACCGGCGTGAAGAGCCTTGGCGAAGGTGCCTTCTCTGACTGCACCGGGTTGACGGGCATTTCGCTTCCGGAAAGCCTGTTCATCTGCGGCGAGCACGTCTTTGCCGGCTGCACCGGCCTGAAGACGATGAGTTTCCCCAACAGCCTGCACTATGTGAGCGCCGGTGCTTTCTCCGGCTGTACCGGCCTGACGAGTATGACCCTCCACGACACGATTCAGCGGATTGAGGAGGAAGCCTTTTCCGGTTGCACAGGCTTGACTTCGATCAATCTTCCAAAGAGCGTTGAGCAGATTGAGCGGGGCGCCTTCTCCGGCTGCACCGGCCTGACCAGTATTAGCATTCCTGCTAAGGTTACCACGATTTCTGAGGATGTCTTCTCCGGCTGCACCGGCCTGAAGAGCCTTTCCATTCCCGCGGGCGTGACCCAGATTCTGCAGAGCGCCTTCTCCGGCTGCGCCGGCTTGACCAGTGTCAAGTTCCCCGAGAGCCTGAAAGGTATCGGTTGGTGTGCATTCCTGAACTGCCCCAAGCTGACCAAGGTGACGATCCCGGAGACGGTACTCGGAGTTGGCGAGCTTTCCTTCGGCTATCTCTCCAGTGAGAGTGGCGCGGCGACTCCCATGAGCGGCTTTACGATCTGTGGTATCACTGGGTCTGCGGCGGAGGAGTATGCGCTGGCAAACGGGTTCACGTTTGTTTCCTTGGGCGGTGTACGCAATCCCTTTGTGGATGTACAAAGCTCGGACTTCTTCTTTAATCCTGTGATGTGGGCTCTGGAGAACGACGTCACCGGCGGTATTGACAGCACCCATTTTGGCCCCTACAACACGGTCCAGCGTGCTGACGCCATGGTCTTCTTCTGGGCGGCCAAGGGTAGACCTGGCTTCACATCCACGGCGAAGACCTTTAAGGATGTGAAAAAGACCCACTGGGCCTATTCCGCTGTGATGTGGGCTGTGGAGAACGGAATCACCGGCGGCACGGACGCCAGTCATTTCAGTCCTGCGCAGACCTGCTCCCGCAGTGAGATTCTGCAGTTCCTCTATGCGGCCGAACGAAAGCCGGGTTATACCATCCAAAATCCCTATTCTGACGTGAAGAATAAGCATTGGTACAAGGATGGCGCCATCTGGGCCTACCAGAACGGCCTGGAAAAGGGAGACAACGGCAAGTTTAACGCCATGACTCCCTGCACCCGTGCCTATGTGGTTGTCTATCTGTATCGGTACATCACCAAGCAGGAACTGGCGCAGTAAGCAGTAACATGAAACCCCATGGGGCCGTCTCCTTTCGGGGGGCTGCCCCATTCAATTTGCTATTTTAGGAGGATTTCCCTATGGGGAAGAAAATAATCAGCATGATTCTTGCGGTGGCCTTGGTGTTGTCCCTGGCGGTGGGCTTTGTTTCTGCCGCAGGGAGCAATATGGACAGCGCTACCCCCATCAACCTCGGAACGCAGTACAATGATTCCATTACGGCTCTGAATACGCAGGACTACTATCAGTTTGATCTGCCCGAATCCGGGCGGCTCAAGCTGCAAATCACCGCCCAAATCTACAAGACAAATTTCGCCCTGCTGGACGTGAACGGGTCCACGGTTTGGGAGAAAACCAATCAGACCTGGAACAGCACCAGCCACGAATACAATCTGGAGGAGGACGTGGACCTTACCTCCGGGCGCTACTATTTCGTCGTCCGGCAGTATGGCAATTCCACCGGCGCGTATAGCTTTACGCTGACCTGCACCAGCGCCAACGAGAGCTTCCCCGAGACCACCGGCGGCACGAATAACGACATGGAATCCGCCTCTGCCATCTCCGCCGGGCGCACCTACTACGGACAGATCGCCAACAACGACGCGGTGGACTACTACAAGTTCAGCCTGACCAAGTCCGGGCGGATCCATCTTGACCTGACGGCTGGCATCTATAAAACGGATTATGCCCTCTGTGACGCAAACGGATATACGCTCTGGGAGAAGACCAATCAGACTTGGGATAAGGAAACCCACGTGTACAGTCTGGAGGATGATTTTGACCTGACGACCGGGACCTATTATTTCTGCGTCCGGCAGTATTTGCGGACGGGCAACTACAGCTTCAAGCTGACGGATACCGACGCCAACGAGAGCTTCCCCGAATCCGCCGGCGGCGCAGACAATGAGATGGAAACCGCCAACCCGATATCCATTGAAACCACCTATCGCGGCCAAATCGCCCTCAATGACTCTGTTGATTATTACCGTGTTCGGTTGACCGAGTCCGGGATGATGCACCTTCGGATCACCACGCAGATCTACAAAACGGACCTTTCCCTGCTGGATGAGAACGGATATACCGTATGGCGAAAGGAGAGAGCCACCTGGAATGCAGCAACCTACGAATGCAGCCTGAATGAATACCTGGAGCTCAACGCCGGGACCTATTATTTCGTCGTCCGGTACTACTTGGGAACCGGCAACTACCAGTTTTCCATCGAGAAGGGCCCCCGATTCTCCGACGTGAAGGAGAGCGACTTCTTCTTCAACCCGGTGATGTGGGCGGTGGAAAACAGCGTCACTGCGGGTACGGATGAAACCCACTTTTCTCCCTACAAAACGGTTCAGCGCTGTGACTCCATGGTGTTCTTCTGGGCTGCCAAGGGCCGCCCGGAGGTGCAAGCGACCAACCCCTTCAAGGACGTGAAGAAAAAGGATTGGTACTATAACGCGGTCCTGTGGGCCGTGGAAAACAAGATTACCGGCGGCACGGACGCTACCCACTTCAGCCCCAAGCAGACCTGTTCCCGGTGCGAGATCCTGCAATTCCTCTATGCGGCGATGGAGAAGCCGGAATACCATATTTCCAATCCCTATTCCGACGTGAAGAACAAGCATTGGTACAAGGATGGTGCCATCTGGGCCTATGAAAATGGTTTGGAAAAGGGAGAAAACGGCAAGTTCAATGCCACGACCCCCTGCACAAGAGGCTACGTGGTGACGTATCTATATCGGTTTATTACCGGCAAGGAGCTGGTGCAGTAGGGATCAGGGATCAAGGATCAGGGTTCGGTAGTGGCGCACACTGTGCGCCACGGGACAGGCGGGGAATCCGTCTGTAGGGACGGCACTCTTGTCAAGTAGCACATGGTTTACAAGTTGTTCGAGGACATGGTTTAC
>LXOW01203297.1_pt1 | contig 10426 bp, 5 predicted proteins | sample 1368591 | NCBI WGS metagenome assembly LXOW01 (sample SAMN04884650, study PRJNA319009) | bovine gut metagenome | isolation source: Cow rumen | host: Bos taurus | place: Italy: Legnaro (PD) | collected 2014-07-09
TCGGCCATCCCGGCCATGTTCTCCACCCGGTTGCTAACGAAGAAGGTCTGTCCGCCGCGCGACATCTCATACATGATGGCGTCGCGCACCAGCTCCTCGCTGAAGGTGCAGACCTCGGTCTGGATGGGCTGCCGGTTGGGCGGCGGCGTCTGGATGACGCTGAGGTCGCGGGCACCCATAAGCGAAAACTGCAACGTGCGGGGGATGGGCGTGGCGGTAAGGGTGAGACAGTCGACGTTGACTTTCATCTGGCGCAGCCGCTCCTTGATGGCGACGCCAAATTTCTGCTCCTCGTCGATGATGAGCAGTCCCAGGTCTTTGAAATGAACGCTCTTGCCCGTAATGGCATGGGTGCCGATGAGGATGTCGATCTTGCCCGCCTCGAGGTCGTGCAACAAGGCGGTGCGCTCGCGGGTGGAGCGGAAACGGTTGAGGTAGTCGACCCGCACAGGCATGCCCTGCAGTCGGTCGCGGAAAGTGTTGTAGTGTTGAAACGCCAAGATGGTGCTAGGCACCAGCACCGCCACCTGCTTGGAGTCGGCTACCGCCTTGAAGGCGGCACGGATGGCCACCTCGGTCTTGCCGAAACCCACGTCGCCACAGACCAGACGGTCCATCGGCGAGGTGGCTTCCATGTCGTGCTTCACATCGAGGGTGGCACGCTGCTGGTCGGGGGTGTCCTCGTAGAAGAACGACGACTCCAGCTCGGTCTGCAGGTAGCTGTCGGCACTGTAGGCAAAACCTTTCGACGCCATACGCTTGGCGTAGAGGGCGATGAGGTCTTTGGCAATGTCCTTGACCTGCTTCTTGGTGCGCTGTTTGAGCACCTGCCAGCTGCTGCTGCCAATCTTGTCGAGGGTGGGCGCCACGCCGTCCTTGCCGATATAGCGGCTGATTTTGTGGAGGCTGTGGATGCTGATATAGAGGATGTCGCCGTTGCGGTAGACCAGACGTATCACCTCCTGCGAGCGCCCGTTCTTGGTGATCTTTTCCAAACCCGAGAAACGGCCGACACCGTAGTCGATATGGGTGACGAAATCGCCCGGCTTGAGTTCGAACAGCTCTTTGAGCGTCAACGCCTCGCGGTTCTGGCGCAGGTCGCGGACGGTGTATTTATGGTAGCGTTCGAATATCTGGTGGTCGGTGAAGCAGACCCGCTTGCTGTCGTGGTCGACAAAGCCCCCCGCCAGCTGTCCGTTGACGATGGCGAGGCCGTCGGTGGAGAGTACCTTTTCGAGACGTGCGCGCTGCTGTTCGCCCGAGACGGTGATGAAGATGCTGTAGTTGCGGTCACGGTAGTCGGAGAGCGTCTGCGCCAATAGGTCGAACTGCTTGTTGAAGCGCGGCTGCGGCTCGCTGTGCGCCTCGAGCAGCGTGGCGTTGGAGAAATAGCCGCTGCTGCCCTGCTCGACGATGCGGCAACGAAGCAGCTGCCGTGTGAAATCCTCGGCGTTGCTGTAGAGTGCGTCGGGCTCGAGGTGGGCAACCGGCGAATGGGCCAACGACTCGTAGTGACTGACCGCCGTGGCGTAGCACTTGTCGATACGCTCGGTGAGGAAGAGCAGTCCGTGGAGCCACACCACGTCGGTGGCGGCGAGGTAGGCCAGCAGCGACACATGCTCGGTGAGGGTGATGCTGTCGGCAGCGTCGCCCGCCAGACGCGGCACAATGCTGACACTGTCGTGACGGCGTGCCGAGAGCTGCGTGACAGGGTCGAAGCTGCGCAACGAGTCGATGACGTCGTCGAAGAGCTCGATGCGGTAGGGCATATCGCTGCCGTAGGAGTAGATGTCGACGATGCCACCGCGCACAGCGTACTGGCCCGGCTCGACGACAAAGTCGACACGCTCGAAGTTGTAGTCCTGCATGAGGGCGATGACCTGGTCGATGTCGAGACGGCCACCCTGCGCCAGCTGCATGGTGTGGCGCGACAGGGTGCGCGACGACACCACCTTCTCGGACAACGCCTCGGGATAAGTGACGACGACGATGGGGCGACCCGACGAGAGCTGTCGAATGACCTCGGTGCGCTGCAGCTCGTTGGCGTTGTCGACCTCCGACGCCTCGTTTTCGTCACGGTGACTGTAGGGGCGACGATAGGTGGTGGGGAACAGCAGCACCCGTTTGTGGTCGGCATCTTTTTCGACGTCGTCGAGGAGCGTCTCCATATCGTTGAGCAGATAGAAGGCCTCCTCCTTGTCGGCTGCGATGAACAGGTGGGTGCTGCGGCCGTCGGAGGCAAAGAGCGATGCAGCCAGCACCGCGTTGAGCGAACCCGACAGCCCGGCCACACGCACACGCGCCCCCTCGCCATCGAGGGCGGCTGCGAGCGCAGAGACCTGCGCATCGTTACGATAACTGTCGAGTAACTCCATCCTATTATAAAAATAATAAATTGCAAAAATACGAAAAAAAGAGAAATGACGTTTTTAGTAAAAGAGCTAGGAAAAAATAGGAAATTCTAGGCAATCCTAGGTGGTCCTAGGCTTTCCTAGGTAATCCTAGGCAATCCTAGAAAAAAACTAAACCAACATATCATGAAAATTCTTTGGGCTGACGACGAAATTGATTTACTGAAACCACATATCCTCTTTCTGGAAGAACGTGGCTACCAGGTGATACCGGTCACCAGCGGCAACGACGCGCTGGACGCCATGGCGGAGGAACAGGTGGACCTGGTTTTTCTCGACGAGAACATGCCTGGCATGAGCGGACTGGACACGCTGACCGCCATCAAAGAGCAGCACCCCAACCTACCCGTGGTGATGATCACCAAGAGCGAAGAGGAGCACATCATGGAAGAGGCGCTGGGCAGCAAGATTTCCGACTACCTCATCAAACCCGTGAACCCCAAGCAGATACTGCTGACCATCAAGAAGCATACCGAGGCCCGCAGACTGGTGAACGAGAAGTCGATGATGAACTACCAACAGGAGTTCCGCGAGATTGGCATGCGGCTGATGGAGCCACTGGACTACAACGACTGGATAGAGCTCTACAAGCGACTGGTATACTGGGAGATTGAGCTGTCGAACAACGACGACGAAAATATCCGCAACATCCTGCAGTCACAGAAACAGGAAGCCAACCGCCAGTTCTGCCGTTATTACGAACGCAACTATATCGACTGGCTCAAAGGCGCGAGCGAGAAACCGACGCTGTCGCCCATGGTGCTGCGCGAGCGCATGATGCCGCTGCTGAACGACAAACGGCCCACCTTCCTGATTGTCATCGACAACTTCCGCTATGACCAGTGGAAGCACCTGCAGCCGCAGTTTGAACAGCTGTTCCACGTCGAGACAGACTCCATCTATTACAGCATCGTGCCCACAACGACCCAGTTTGCCCGCAACGCCATGTTCGGCGGTTTGATGCCGTCGGAAATCGAACGCAAATATCCGCAGTACTGGGTCAACGAGGACGAAGAGGGGTACAAAAACCAGTTCGAAAACGAGCTGCTGGAAGAGAACCTGCGCCGCAACGGCATCCAGATACGCCACAGCTACAACAAGGTGCTCAACGCCCAGTACGGACTGCGTCTGGCAGAGGATGTAAACAAATTGATGCACAACCCGTTGAATGTGATTGTCTACAACTTCATCGACATGCTGTCGCACGCCCGCACCGACTCGAACATTGTGCGCGAGTTGGCCGCCGACGAGCGCAGCTACCGGTCGGTGACCCGCTCCTGGTTTGAGCACTCGCCGCTGGTGGAGCTGCTGAAGAACCTGTCGGAGCGCGACGTGAATGTGCTGCTGACCACCGACCACGGATCGGTGCGTGTGGACCGTCCCGTGCGTGTACGCGGCGACAAAGAGGTGTCGGTGAACCTGCGCTACAAACAGGGACGACTGCTGGAATACAACGCCAAGGAGGTGTTTGAGGTGAAAGACCCGACGAGCATCTTCTTGCCCAAACGGCACATCACCTCGCCCTATATCTTCGCCCACGAGAACGACTTCTTCGCCTACCCCAACAACTACAACCAGTACGTGCAGTACTACGACAGCACCTTCCAGCACGGCGGCATCTCGATGGAAGAGGTGATGATACCGTGGGTGGAGATGAAGAGCAAGAAGAGTTGAGAGTTGAAAATTGAGAGTTGAGAGTTTCTAGAAAATCTAGATAATCTAGAAAATCTAGAGCTTCTAGAAAAACTAGACTTTCAGGCTCAGGGATATTCTTTTTCTTCTCAGGTCCACTTCCAGGACTTTGACTTTCACCTGTTGGTGGAGGTGTACGACCTGTGCGGGGTCGGTGACGCGGTGGTGGGCCATCTGACTGATGTGGACCAGTCCGTCGTGGTGGACGCCGACGTCGACGAAGGCGCCGAAGGCAGTGATGTTGGTGACGATGCCCGGCAACACCATGTCGGGTTTCAAATCCTCGATGGTGTTGACACTACGGTCGAACTCGAACACTTCGAACTGCGCCCGCGGGTCACGCCCGGGCTTGTCGAGCTCGGCCAGGATGTCGCGCAACGTGGGCATACCGCACTCTTCCGTACAATAGCGCTGCAGGTCGATGCGGCCACGCAGCTCGCGGTCGGCCATCAGTTGTTCGACACCGCACCCCAGGTCGGCGGCCATACGCTCGACAAGGTCGTAGCGTTCGGGATGCACCGCACTACGGTCGAGTGGGTTGGCACTGTCGGCGACCCGCAGGAAGCCCGCGCACTGCTCGTAGGCTTTGGGACCGAGACGCGGCACCTTGAGCAGGTCGCGACGACTGAGGAAAGGACCCTCGTCGGTGCGGTATTCGACGATGCGGTCCGCCAAGGCCGGACCGATGCCGCTGACATAGCTGAGCAACTCCGGACTGGCGGTATTGAGCTCGACACCGACACTGTTGACGCAAGAGACGACGGTGTCGTGGAGCCCCTCCTGAAGCAGGTGTTGGTCGACATCGTGCTGGTACTGGCCCACGCCGATGCTGCGGGGGTCGATCTTGACCAACTCGGCCAAAGGATCCATGAGACGGCGACCGATGCTGACGGCGCCGCGCACGGTGATGTCGCAGTCGGGAAACTCACGGCGTGCCACCTCACTGGCACTGTATACGGAGGCGCCGCTCTCGCTGACCATGACGACGACCGGCTGTTTGTGGAAGGCACAACGGCGCACCATATCCTCGGTCTCACGGCCCGCGGTGCCGTTGCCGATGGCGACAGCGTCGACGGAGAACTCGTCGGCCAACATCACCAGCCGTTCCATGGCGGCACGCTCCTCGCGGACGGATGCAAAGGGATAGATGGTGTCGAAATGCAGCAGGTCGCCATGCTCGTTGAGACAGACCACCTTGCATCCCGTGCGAAAGCCCGGATCGATGGCCATGACACGCTTGCGGCCCAGCGGCGACGCCAGCAGCAACTGACGCAGGTTGGTGGCAAAGATACGGATGGCCTCACGGTCGGCACGCTCTTTCACCTGACGGTAGAGCTCGGTTTCGAGCGACGGCGCCAACAGGCGACGGTAGCCGTCGTCGACCGCTTGCGCCACCTGGTCGGCAGCGGCATTGTGTCCATGCACAAATTGGCTGTGGAGCACTTTGAGCGGCTCCTCGTCGGTGGCCGGCAGCAGGTGCAGGCGCAGCAGCCCCTCGTCGGCGCCACGGAAGATGGCCAACACACGGTGAGACGGCGCTTTCTGCACCGGCTCGGACCAGTCGAACCACGATTCGTATTTGGCCGCCTCCTCGATTTTGGTACGCACCACGCTGGAGGTCAGCAGAGCGGTGCGACGGAAGATGTTGCGCACACGGCTGCGGGCGAAAGCATCCTCGCTGACCCGCTCGGCGATGATGTGACGCGCCCCCTGCAGGGCGTCGTCGACGGTGGGAACCCCCTTTTCTGCATCGACATACGGCTGGGCGAGGGCGACGACATTGCTGTCGCGCTGCTGCATCAGCGCGTCGGCCAGCGGCTCCAGCCCCCGCTCGATGGCAATGGAGGCATAGGTGCGGCGACGCGGCTTGTAGGGCAGATATAGGTCTTCGAGTTGCGTGAGCGTAGCAGCCTCACGGATGCGCTGTTCCAGCTCGGGCGTCAGCTTGTCCTGCGCACGGATGGCGTCGAGGATGAAGGTGCGTCGCGCGTCGAGTTCGCGCAGCCGCAACAACTGGTCACGGATGGCGGCAATCTGCACCTCGTTGAGCGAGCCCGTAGCCTCCTTGCGGTAGCGGGCGATAAAGGGGATGGTGGCACCCTGGTCGAGCAACTCGATGGTCTTGGCGACCTGTCGCACTCCCAATCCGAGAGCGGCGGCAATGGTATCGGCGTAATTCATAGTGGATAAAAGAATTATGAGAACGGAGAGAGACCCGTATCTGAAAACAAAGATAAGAATTTTCCGATAAGCATTTTTTTTTGTATCTTTGCGTCGAAATAAATATATAAAAAATAATCATTAAGCTATGAAAAGATTCATACCTTTTGTTCTTTGCATTGCAGCGTTGGTTTCATTTGCCAATGCGCAATCGTTTAGTTTTGTATTCAACAACACAACCTATCAGCATCGCGACACGATGACCTACTACGTGAACAACGGAACGGCCGTCATGGAGGGCGTCACGTTTCACAACAACACCGCCAACACGATGAATGTCATTGCATCGCTCAACGCGATGGAGAACAGCAACGGCATTGTGGTGACCGGTACCTCCAACGGAAGTGTGAGCAATGCGAACTATTACACCGCCAACTTCTCTGTCGCTGCCGATGAAGGCAACAGCGACTGCTCCTTCCTTCTCTCAGTGCCGACAAACCTTGCCATGGCTGATACCAGCTGGTTCTACCTGTTGGTGTCGGACTACGCCGCCGGCAACCCCGACTCGTCGGCAGGCTCGTATGTGTTTGTCCGTATGGTCATCACTCCCAGCGAGGGCTACAGCATCTTCTCGGAGGATTTCAACTCGATGACCAACATCTCGAGCTATTTCTACACCCTGCCTGAGGGCTGGACCACCATCGGTGACGGACAGGCGAACTACAGCAGCTATTCGAGCTTTGGCGACAGCTGGATTGGATTGAATGTTTCGGGCATTGGTCTCGTGGCCGCCAGCACCTCCTACCTGTCGTCGGGTTCCGCCACGGCCAACCGCTGGCTCATCACCCCCTCCATCTACATCCCCACCGAGGGCTTCAGCTTGGTTTTCAAACTCTACGGCAACAGCGACAGCTACCCCGAGAGCATGAAAGTCATGATTTCCACCACCACCAACGATCGGACTGCTTTCAGCACCACTCTTTTGAATGTGCCCACCGTCCCCGCAGGTGAAACGCTGCGTATTATCGACCTTTCGGCCTACGCCGGACAGAATGTCTATATCGCATTCGTGAACTGTGGCACCAACGGCTACTATGTCTGCATTGACGATGTGATGGTGACCGTCCCCGTCCAGAACGAGATTGTCCTCACCGGCTTGACGCTGCCCGGTCAGGCACCCAACAACGGCTCTATTTCCATCAAGGGTACCGTGAAAAACAACGGTGCGTCTCCGCTGACCAACTACGCGGTGCAGTACACCGTCGACGGTGTCACCTCGCCCACCTATGTGGTGTCCAACATCAATGTGGGAACCAGCCAAACCCATACCTTCACCCACAACGTGCCCTACCAGCCCACCACGCTGGGTGAGCACACCATCACCGTCACGGTGTCGGACCCCAACGGTGTGGCCGACAACACCCTCGACAACACCCTCAGCGGCACTGTCAACGTCTATGACGGCAGCCATGCCGTGCAGCGCACCGTGCTGATGGAGAACTTCACCACCGCCCAGTGCGGCAACTGCCCGTCGGCCCACGTCCGCATCAAGAATGCCCTCCAAGGCCGTAACGATGTCATCTGGGTGGCTCACCATGTGGGCTATGGCACCGACACCTGGACCCTCAACGCCAGCAACACGCTGACCCGCTTCTACGCCGCCAACAGCACCTACGCTCCCGCGCTGATGCTCGACCGTACGCATTTCACCGGCGCCGCCTTCTCGGACGGCAGCAGCAGCAATGCCCCCGGCCCCATCTTCTTCCCCTCGAGCGATGTAGGAACCGCTATCCAGACCGCTGCCGATCAGCCCGCTTTCCTGACCGTGGCGCTCAAAAACACGCATTACGATGCCGCCACCCGTGAGTTGACGACGACGGTTAAAGTGAATGTGCTGACCGACCTGAATATGTCGGATCCCCGTGTGTCGCTCTACCTGATTGAGGACAGCCTCTACGGCCAGCAGTCGGGTGCCAACACCAGCAACTACCAGCACGACCATGTGATCCGTGCCGCCATCAGCGACATCACCGGTGATGCCAACATCCTCACGTCTGTCACGGAAGGCACCGAGGAGGAACACACCTACACCTACACGCTGAACAGCAGATGGAACGCCAACCACTGCCGCTTGGTGGCCTTCGTGAACAACTACAGCACCAGCAACGTCAACGACTGCAAGGTGATGAACTCGACCATCTCGGCCTATCTGCGTGACGGCGACGTAGGCATCGACGATGTGGATCAGACCTCGCTGCGCATCTACCCGAACCCCACCACCGACTTCAGCATCCTGGAGTGCGAGAACGGCATCCGCGAAGTGGTTGTCATCAACACACTGGGTCAGGAAGTGATGCGCCAGCTGCACGACGGCAGCAACCAGGTGCGTATCGAGACCGCCACGCTGCCCGCCGGCGTCTACCTGGTGAAGGTGCGCAACGGCCAGACCGAAGCCATCCAACGCTTGACGGTGACCCGATAAACGACTATAAAACCTTTGAAGAACAACATGAAGAAAGTTCTGCTAACGGTGGCACTGGTTGCCACTCTGACAACGACCTTCGCTCAGGAGGTCAGCTCACGCGCCAAAGCCATGCGCATCATGAAGTTTGCCCGACCGGAGTATCAGGTGAAAGACATCAAGGTACTGGTCGACACAATGACCGTGTATGCGTTGAACGAACAAGTGGTATATCCCTTTGGCAAGTGGAACAGCATTGAACAGTACATCACCGACGGCCAGCTGCGCTGGGACCGCGAAGTGGGCTACAAACACTATCTGGACTCGATGCACGTGTCGGTCAACACCCTGAAACGACTGGACGGCAGCGAGATTGATGTGTTCCGCAGCATTTCGACGGGACTTATGGAGATTCTTGCCGCCCACATCACCGACCCCGAGGTGTCCTTTGTCAACGGGCTGCATCCCGGCATGACCAAGGCCGATGTATTCAATGTCTTCTTCGACACCTATCCCACCTCCTACACCCAGGACATCACGGTACTGAAAGTGGTGTCGGGCGCACACGAGGTTGAACAGGTGTATACCTTCAAGGGGCAACGGCTACGCCTCATCGAGGTGCGGAGCCGCTACAAATACTATTGATTTCAACAAAGAGCGCCGCAAATGCGGCGCTCTTTTTAAATCTAGAAATTCTAGAAAATCTAGAAGCTCTAGAGAATCTAGATAATCTAGAAAATCTAGACCATCTAGAAAATCTAGAAAAAACCAAAATCCACAATTCTCTCCCATGTATCGCAAGGTTGGTCTTTTCTTCGGTTCTTTCAATCCCATCCATGTGGGGCACTTGATTATTGCCAACACCTTTGTCGAGCGTACCGAGCTGGACGAGGTGTGGCTGGTGGTGTCTCCCCAGAACCCATTGAAACAACAGAAAAGTCTGCTGGCCGACTACCACAGGGTGGAGATGGTGCGCCGTGCCGTGGAGGACAACGACCGGCTGCGGGTGTGCGACGCAGAGCTGAAGCTGCCTGTGCCGTCGTATACCGTGCTGACGCTGGCGCATCTGGGTGAGCAATACCGCGACAAGGAGTTTTCGCTGATAATGGGTGGCGACAACCTGGCGTCGTTTGAGCGCTGGCGCAACTACGAATACATCTTGGAGCACTACCCTATCTATGTCTATCCGCGTCCCGGATTCGACAACTGTCCGCTACGCGACCATCGCAACGTACACCTAGTGGATGTCCCCATGATGAATATCTCTTCCAGCGACATCCGCGAGCGGATTCGACGTGGCGAATCGGTGCAGTATCTGCTCACCGAACCGGTACATCAGTATCTAAGAGAGATGCACTTCTATGAAAAGTAGAAGGGGAAATCTAGGATAAAAATTATTTCTTCTTTGTGGCCGGCTTTTTGGCAACGGGCTTGGCGGGTGCTTTTGCGGCAGGCTTGCTTGCGGGCTTGGCCGTCGACTTAGCGGGTGCCTTGGGGGCGGGTTTCGCAGTGGGTTTGCTGGCAGGCTTGCTGGCGGGTTTGGCTGCGGGCTTGGCTGCGGGCTTGGTGGCCGGTTTCACTGCGGGCTTGCTGGCAGGTTTGGCCGGTGCCTTGGGTGCCGGTTTGGTAGCAGGCTTGGCAGCCGTTTTAGCGGGGGCTTTGGCTGCGGGCTTTGCCGCGGGTTTGGCGGCCGGTTTGGCGG
>LXOW01415413.1_pt1 | contig 10425 bp, 7 predicted proteins | sample 1368591 | NCBI WGS metagenome assembly LXOW01 (sample SAMN04884650, study PRJNA319009) | bovine gut metagenome | isolation source: Cow rumen | host: Bos taurus | place: Italy: Legnaro (PD) | collected 2014-07-09
CGGCAGCGTCAGATGTGTATAAGAGACAGCGCCTGTACCTGCTGACCATCCTGCTCCAGCAGCCCAACTTCCTCATCCTGGACGAACCTACCAACGACCTCGATATCGTGACCCTGGAAATCCTGGAGGAGTACCTGCTGGAATACAAGGGCTCGCTGGTCATCGTCTCCCACGACCGTCACTTCCTGGACCGCCTGGTAGACCACCTCTTCGTCTTCTGCGGAGACGGCGTGGTCAAGGACTTCGTGGGCAACTACACGGAGTACCGGACCTTCATCAAGGACTACGAGGAGGAGAGGAAAAAAGGAGATTCGCTCGGCCCCAAGGGGCCTCGGAATGACAAAAAAACAGTCATACCGAGCGAAGCGAGCGTATCTCCAAAACCTCGTAAGCTGACCTGGAAAGAGCAGCAGGAGCTGAAGGCGATGGAGGAGAAACTGCCTAAACTGGAGGCCGAGAAGGCCGAGCTGGAAGCCAAGCTTTCCAGCGGGATGCTGGATGCGCAGCAGTTGCAGGAGGCTTCAACAAGATACGGCAGCCTCCAGGATGAACTGGACGCTGCCGAAATGCGTTGGCTCGAATTGTCGGAATAGATCCTAGTCCTCTTCTATCCTGAGATTTCCGAGGTAATTGATGTCGTCCCGGTTGCGGGAGCTGACGTGGACATCGGCCTTTCCGGTATCGAAGACGGTGATGGTATAGACCAGCGTGTCTTCCCCGTTGTTGATGTTGATGGTGATAACCCGGCGATCCTTCTGGAGACCGCTGTCTTTGTATTCCTTAATCTCGCCCTTGAAGGTAAGTCCCTTTCCGCCGCCATAGGGGATGTTCTGGGCCTGGCCTACATAGGGGAGGTGAGAATCCAGGGTGTTGTCTTCCACCTCGATGGAATACGGGGAGGTGAGGGACCGTCCGCCTCCACGGAGCGGGTTCATATAATCTACATCAATGGTAAACGAACGGGCGTCCAGTTTTTCCCAGACAATGCTGGCTACTTTCTGCTCCTGGGCTTTCTTTTGCTGGGGAGTCATGCTGGAGGAACCACAAGCGGTCATAAGCAGGAAAGCTGCCATGGTGGCAAACAGTCCGATAAGTTTTGTACGTACCATAGTATAAAAAGTGTTACGGAAAGGGATGCTTCAACAATCGTACCGAGTCCCTCAAAATGACAGGTGGTTGCGCGTCTGGATAATAATTGTTACCTTTACAGACTAAGATTTATGTCACAGATAAACCTTCATATAGAATCCGAAACTGCCAGGCTGCGGGAGGTCGTGCTGGGAATGCCTTATTCTTCCGGTCCGGATCCTACCCTGGAGCAGACCTATGACAGCAAGTCGTACGAGAGTGTCCAGCACGGCGTTTATCCTTCCGAGGAAAGCATCGTGCAGGAGATGGGCGCCTTCGAATCCATCCTCCTCAAATACGATGTCAAGGTTTATCGGCCCCGCCTGGTGCACAACTGCAACCAGATCTTTTCCCGCGATGTGGGCTTTGTCATCGACGACAAGATCATCGTTTCCAACATCATTCCCGACCGCCAGGATGAGATTGACGCCTACGAAGATATCTATCGGCAAATCCATTACAAGCAAATCTACAACCTGCCCGAAGCCGTGCACGTGGAAGGCGGAGATGTAGTGCTGTACAAAGATTTTATTTTCCTGGGCCAGTACGACTTTCCGGATTACCGGCAGGTGAAGACGGCCCGCACCAACCGCCTTGCGGTGGATTACCTGAAGATGATCTTCCCGGAGCGGAAGATTGTGCCCTTGAACCTCCTCAAGAGCGACACGGACCCTTACCAGGGCATCCTGCATCTGGACTGCACCTTCATGCCGGTGGGGGAGGACAAGGCCATCATTTACAAGCGCGGCTTCATGAATCCCCGCGACGCCGATCACCTGATAGAGATTTTCGGGGCCGATAATGTCTTCGAAATCACTACCGAGGAAATGTATTACATGAACACCAACGTGTTCTCCATCGCCCCCGACGTGGTGGTGACGGAAGAGCATTTCACCCGCCTGAACCGCCACCTGAGGGAGAAGTGGGGCATGACGGTGGAGACGGTTCCCTACCGGGAAATCTCCAAGATGGGCGGCCTGCTGCGCTGCTCCACCCTTCCTTTAAGAAGAGACTGATAACCTAAAACTATAGCAATGGCTTGCAATCTTAAAAACCGCAGCTTCCTCAAGCTGCTGGACTTTACCCCGGAAGAGATCCAGTATCTGCTGGACCTGGCTGCCGAACTCAAGCGTGCCAAGAAAGCCGGCACCGAGCAGCCCCGGTTGGTGGGCAAGAACATAGCCCTCATTTTTGAAAAGACATCTACCCGTACCCGCTGCTCCTTCGAGGTGGCCGCGCATGACCAGGGCGCCCACGTTACCTATCTGGGCCCTACCGGCTCGCAGATCGGCATCAAGGAGAGCATGAAGGACACGGCCCGGGTGCTGGGCCGCATGTTCGACGGCATTGAATACCGCGGCTTCGGCCAGTCCATCGTGGAAGAACTGGCGCAGTATGCCGGCGTTCCCGTGTGGAACGGCCTTACCAACGAGTTCCATCCCACCCAGATATTGGCCGATTTCCTGACCATGTCCGAGCACGTGGACAAGCCCCTGGGCAAGGTGTCTTACGCCTATCTGGGAGATGCCCGTTACAATATGGGCAATTCCCTGCTGGTGGGAGGCGCCAAGATGGGCATGGACGTTCGCATTGTGGCTCCGAAGGCCCTGCAGCCCGCTGCAGAGCTGGTGGCGCAGTGCCAGGCCCTCGCCAAGGAGACCGGCGCCCGCATCACCATTACGGACAGCCCCGAGGCCGGTGTGAAGGGCTGCGATTTTGTCATTACGGATGTGTGGGTCTCCATGGGAGAGCCTGCCGAGGTATGGAAAGAGCGCATCGACTTGCTCAAGCCGTACCAGGTGAATGCGGCCCTCATGGCCGCCACGGGCAACCCGCAGTGCAAATTCATGCACTGCCTCCCGGCCTACCACAACCTGGAAACGAAGGTGGGACGCGAGGTGTACGAGAAATTCGGCATGGACGGCGTGGAGGTGACGGAAGAGGTCTTTGAGAGCGCCCAGTCCATTGTCTTCGACGAAGCTGAAAACCGTATGCACACCATCAAGGCTGTGATGGTGGCCACATTGGGTAGTTAATCATAAAGCCTGATTGCCATGGCAGAGAAACACTTGAACATAACCTATCAGGAGTTCTCCTCGGTGGAGGAGATGACTCCGGAAGACCAGGCCCTGGTGGCCGCTGCGCTGGAGGCCCAGAAAGGGTCCTATTCCCCGTATTCCGACTTTCAGGTAGGGGCGGCGCTCCTACTGGCCAACGGGGTCATCGTAAAAGGCGCCAACCAGGAGAACATCGCCTATCCCAGCGGCCTCTGTGCCGAGAGAGTGGCCATGTTCTGGGCCGGAGCCAATTACCCCGACGTGCCCATGGATACCCTGGCCATCGCCGGTTCCGACCATGGCGTCCTGTGCGAGAGCCCCGCTTCCCCCTGCGGTGCCTGCCGCCAGGTAATGGCCGAGTACCAGAAAAAGTACAATCATCCCCTCAAGATCATCCTCGTGGGCTCCAAGCGCATCCGCAAGTTCTCCTGCGTGGAGGACTTCTACCCTTCATCTTCGACAGCCTGACGATCTAAACAAAGGAAAAATAGGTTGAATCGAAGGACTTCGGAGGCCGAAGGCCGACTCAGGGGGTCTGGGGGATTAGGCCCCCAGTCGTAAGATAGACTTATACAAAGATAAGAAAAAGGCAACTTTTTCTTATCTTTGTAATTCTGTAAAGAAGAATTACAAGATATGGATCAAAAAACCTTCAAGAAGTGGAATTGGATTGTGGCGCTGGCCGTTTTGGTTATATCCGGCGTTACATATCTGTCTTCTATAGAGCCTACGGCGTCCTTCTGGGACTGCGGTGAATTCATTGCCTCATCGTACAAGCTGGAAGTGGGTCACCCCCCGGGAAACCCCGTGTTCCAGCTCCTGGCCCGCTTCTTTACCATTCCGGTGAAAGCTCAGCATGCCGCCGTGGCCGTGAACGCCATGAACGCCATCCTGAGCGCACTCACCATCTTCCTGCTGTACTTCACCATCGTGTTCTTTGCCAAGAGGGTGGTGCTTTCCAGAAAGGAAGGAGATTCCTCGGCTACGCTCGGAATGACAACAGCCCAGGCCATTGCTATCTTTGGCTCGGGGGCTGTGGGGGCTTTGGCTTATTGCTTCTCCGACACCTTCTGGTTCAGTGCGGTGGAGGGTGAGGTTTACGCGATGTCGTCCCTCTTCACGGCCCTGGTTTTCTGGGCCATGTGCAAGTGGTACGACCAGGCCGACGAGCCGCACTCCAACCGCTGGATCGTGCTCATTGCCTTCCTGATGGGCTTGAGTATCGGCGTACACCTCCTGAATCTGCTTACCATCCCGGCCTTCGTCTTCATGTACTATTACCGCAAGAACGAAGACAAAAAGCTGCCTTTCAAGAAGCTGCTGGGCATTTTTGCCATCGGTGTGGTCATCGAGTTCCTGCTGGTTTACCTCTTTATCCCGTACTTCCCCAAGACGGCTGCCTGGTTTGACCGTCTCTTCGTGAACGGTTTCGGCCTGCCTTACAATTCCGGCGCCCTGTTCTTCCTGGTGGGAGTGCTGGCCCTGTGCTTCTGGGGGCTGTTTGTCACCCTCAAGAAGGAGAAGGTGTTCCTCAATACGGTTCTGCTGTGCGTGACCACGCTGGCCATAGGCTTCTCGCTCTTCTCCATCGTGATCATCCGCTCCAGCGTGAAGACGCCCACCAACGAGTACCAGCCCGATAACCCTTACACCCTGGTCCGTTATCTGAGCCGCGAGCAGTACGGCTCCACGCCGCTGCTTTACGGTCAGTACTTCGGTGCTCCGTACGAGATTAAGAGCGGCACCTACTGGGCCCCGCTGGACGGCAAGTACATCAAGGCATCGGCCCCGGCGGATGCCGTGTACAACCCGGAAGGCAAGATGCTCTTCCCGCGCATGTGGTCCAACGCCGATCCGCGCTACATAGACTTCTACCAGGATTACACCCAGGGCAAGGGCACCCGAATAAGGGGAGCACAATACCGCAAGCCCACTTTCGGGGCCAACATGGCCTACTTCTTTGATTACCAGCTCAACTGGATGTACTGGCGCTACTTCATGTGGAACTTCGTGGGCCGCCAGAACGACATCCACAGCCCGCTGCCCGGCAACGTGTTCAACGGCAACTGGGAAAGCGGCATCGCCTTCCTGGATCAATTGCGGCTGGGAGACCAGTCCAACGCTCCGGCACCCCTGCGCGACAACAAGGGCAAGAACCACTACTTCTTCCTGCCGCTGCTGCTGGGCCTGCTGGGCCTGGTGTTCCAGTTCGACCGCGACAAGCGCGGCTCCTGGCTGGTGTTCCTCATGTTCTTCATGACGGGCATCGCCATCGTGCTGTATCTGAACCAGCCGCCTTACCAGGTGCGTGAGCGTGATTACGCCTACGCCGGCTCCTTCTATATGTTTGCCATTTGGATAGGCCTGGGTGTAGCTGCTATCTACGAGTGGATTACAGAGAGCGCCAAGAAGGCCGATCCCAAGCTTGTCGCCGGGGCTGCATCGGCCATTTGCCTCCTGGTGCCCGTACTGATGGGCGCCCAGAACTGGGACGATCATAACCGTTCCCACCGATACACCGCCCCCGAAATGGCCTACAACTACCTGAATTCCGTAGGCCCCAACGGACTTCTGGTGACCCACGGGGACAACGATACCTTCCCGCTTTGGTACGCCCAGGAGATTGAAGGCGTGCGTACGGACGTACGTGTGGTCAATACCTCCCTGTTGGGAACGGACTGGTATATCGACCAGATGAAGTGGGCCTGCAATGAGAGCAAGCCCCTGCCGCTCACCGTGCCCGCCAGCCAGTACCTGTACGGCACCAACGAGTTTGTGTACATTGCCTACGACGACGGTTCTCCCATGCTCATCAAGGATGTGATGGACGTGTTCAAGGATCCCAAGATGAAGGTGGCCCTGGAAGACGGGACCAAGATGGATTTCATTTGCGCCCGCAACATCGTTATCCCTGTGAACAAGGAGAATTGCCTGAAGTACGGCATCGTGCCTGAGAAGTTTGCCGATGAGATTCCGGATCAGATCCTGCTCACCTTGTCCAAAGACAAGAACTATGTGTCCAAGCCGGAACTCTTTATGCTGGATCTGCTGTCCAATTACAATTGGGACCGCCCCCTGAGCCTTCTCAGTCAGGGTGGAGACCTCAATATCGGCATCAAGGATTACCTGCTGTACGACGGATTCTCCTACCGCTTCACGCCCATCAAGAACAAGCTGGGAAGCACCGACGCGGGCAAAGTGGACGCCCTGGAACTGTACAACATGATGAAGACGGTGTACAAGTGGGATGCCATCAAACGCACGGACTGGTTTGTAGATTACCAGAATATGTACACCTTCCTGGGCGTACTTAGCCAGCGCCAGCTCTTTGTGACCGTGGCCAACGCCCTTATCGACGCCGGTGAGCCCGAGAAGGCCCTCGAGATTCAGGATATGTGTCAGGAATGCTTCCCGGAAGAGAATTTCCCGCTGGAAACCATCTCCGTAGGCTTCTCCGGTAACGACTATATGGTGGCTCAGATTATTGAAAACTACTACCACCTGGGCCAGAACGAAAAAGCCAACGACCTGGCCATCCGTTTTGGCGACCAGCTGCTGGAGACGGCGGCCTTCTACCTGAGCTGGGGTGGACTCGGAGAATCCGAGTTTGACAGCGCCACCCGCATCCTCCTGTATTTGGCCGATGTCTGCAGGACCTACGGCGAGGAGGACTTGGCCGATGCCATGGTCACGAATCTGAAGCAGCTGCTGCAGGTCGTTTCCGGATCGGCCTACGACCTGGAAGAGGTGGATGATACTTTGACTGTTCAATAACCATTAAAGTATATAAAATGAAAAAACAGATTTTACTGGTGGCGTCTCTGGTAGTGTGCCTGAGCGCCTTCGCCCAGCCCGGTCCCGGTCGTGGACCGCGTCCCGGCGCCGACAAGGATGCTCCCAAGGAGGAACCCAAGAAGGAAGCACCCGTTAACCTGACCTTCAACCAGGGTCTCTTTTCCGTGGCCCAGAACGAGAAAGACTGGTACATGGAAATCCCCGACAACCTGCTGGGCCGCCGTTTCCTGGCCATCACCCGCTTTGTGAGCAACACCGTGGGTGCCGGCGTGTATGGCGGTGAGGAGGTGAACGAGGCCATGCTCTACTGGGAAAAAGCCGCCAACGGCAACCTGCTGTTAAGGGCCGATGTTCTGAATATCTTCGCGGCCGAGGACCAGATCATAGACAAGGCCGTGAAGGTAAGTTCCGAGAATCCCATCGTAGCTTCCTTCAAGCCGGAGAAGAACGCCAATGCCGGAGCCACCCGCATCAAGGTGAACAGCCTTTTCGAGGGCGACACCCAGGTGCTTTCCTTCGACAGCGGCCGAAAGCGCCAGTTCAATCTGGGCGGCCTCAAGGGTGACGCCAGCTTCATCCAGAGCGTCCGTACCTATCCCATCAATACTGAGGTAACCGTTACCAAGACATACAGCTACAACCAGCCGCAGGGCGGCCCCGGTGCCGGTGGCCCCGGCCCGGCCCGTTCCAGCTCCCTGCCTGCCGGCCGTGAGACCGGTGTGGTGACCGTAGTCCTCAATACCTCTATGATCCTTCTTCCGGAGACGCCCATGCAGCAGCGTTACTTTGATCCGCGCGTCGGTTACTTCGCCAATGGCTACAGCATGTTCTCCGACGACCAGCAGGGCGTGGAGAGCATCCGCTTCATCACCCGCTGGCGCCTGGAAGCCCGTCCCGAGGATGTGGAGAAGCAGAAGAGGGGAGAGCTGGTAGAGCCCGTCAAGCCCATTGTCTATTACATAGACCCCGCTACCCCCAAGCAGTGGCGCAAGTACCTCATTGCCGGTGTGAACGACTGGCAGAAAGCCTTTGAGCAGGCCGGCTGGAAGAACGCCATCCACGCCGAGGAATGGCCCGAGAATGCCGAGGAGCTGGGTATGAGTTTGGAAGACGCCCGTTTCGCCGTAATCCGTTACCTGGCTTCCCCCATTGCCAATGCCTATGGCCCTAACGTGCACGACCCCCGCAGCGGTGAGATCATCGAAAGCCATATTGGCTGGTATCACAACGTGATGACTCTGGTCCATGACTGGTACCAGATCCAGGCCGGTGCCATCGACCCTCGCGCGCGTACCTTTAAATATAGTGAAGAGCTTATGGGAGACCTCATCCGCTTCGTCTCTTCCCACGAGGTGGGTCACACCCTGGGCCTGCGCCACAACAAGGGTTCATCCAGCTTCACTCCCGTAGAGAAGCTCCGCGACAAGGAATGGGTGGAAGCCCACGGCCACACCGTGTCCATCATGGACTACGCCCGTTTCAACTACGTGGCCCAGCCCGAGGACAACATCACCAAGGACGGTATCTATCCCCGCATCAACACCTACGACAAGTGGGCCATCGAATACGGCTACAAACCCACCTATCTGCCCACTCCCAAGGAAGACCACCTGTACTGGAACAAGGTCATCATCGACCGCCTCAATGCCGATCCTACCCTCTGGTTCGGTGGCGAAGGCTACGACCAGGACCCCCGCGCCCAGAGCGAAGACCTGGGTGACGACGCCGTGGCCGCCAGCGAATACGGTATGCAGAACCTCCAGCGCATCATCGGCCAGCTTCCCGAGTGGAATGCCGAGGAGGCCAACATGTACACCAACCTCAAGCGTATGTACGAGGCCCTGGTTGGCCAGTACAACCGTTATCTGGGGCACGTGGCCATGTCCATCGGAGGCCGCTTCGTGACCAACCTGAGCATCGAGATGGAAGGCAACAAGTACGCCCCCGTGCCCAAGGCCCAGCAGAAGCGCGCCCTCAGCTTCCTTAACCAGAAGGTGTTCACCCGTCCTTCCTGGCTGGTGGAGCAGCCCTATATCTTCAACCTGACCGATACACCGGACAGCTATCTGTATCCGCTCATCAATAATGTCATCAGCGCCAGCAGTCTTCTGAGCCTGGGTCGTCTGGACCGCATGGATCAGTTTGCCAAGGCCGATGCCAGTAATTACGCCCCCGAGGATTATATCGCCGACCTGCACCAGATGGTATTCACCGAGTTGGAGAAGGGCTCAAAGGTAGACAGCTATCGCCGTTACCTGCAGAACCGCTTTGTGACCACAGCTCTCGAGGTAGTAAAGGCCGACAGATCCAAGACGTCTCCCAGCCGTGCCCTCGTCATGGGTGAGCTCATGGCCATCCAGAAGAAGGCCGCCAAGGCCAAGAGTTCCGATGCTGCCACCGCAGCTCACTGGCAGGCCATTTCCCAGCAGATTGCCAACGCCTTAGACTAGACTCTCAGGTAATCAAGAATTTATCCCCCGGTCGTTTCTGACCGGGGGATTTTTCGTTGTATTTTGCCCTTTTTTTACCGTTTTTCTGCCGTACTTGGCATGAAAAGTACCAAATACCAGGGTCATGTGATGGAGGAAAAAGAAGGCTATATATGGCAGTGTTAGTCACAACAAAAAAACCGGCCCGGAGAGGGGTCGGTCTTTCGTATAGTATTGGAAACGGATTCTTAGAAGAGGAAGCCGATCTTAAGCTGGGGGGCAGCGAAGGCACCCATGAAGTGGGTGTCGGCGCCCAGGACGGACAGTCCTTCCTGAGGACGGTACTTCACCACGCCGTAGGTGTAGCGGAAAGGCTCCACGGAAGCACCCACGAAGAAGTTCTTGCTGAAGTAGTAGTCCACACCGGTGAGGACGCCACCACAAATGGTGTATGCCTCGCCTGCGCTGTTACCCATGGCTTTGTAGTCATCGTATGCCCACAAGTCGGAGGCGTAGCCACCCTGGGCCCTCAGACCCAAGTAGGGACGGAGGTTGGGCACGGCGGGGATGCGGAAATAGTAACTGAAGGCGACGTTGGCCAGCCAGTTGAGATTGATTTTCGCATCTACGGGCTCGTAGGTCGGGATTTCTCCCATCTCGTAGGTGTCACCCATCGTACCGGGCACCAGAGCGTAGCTCGGGTTGTTGTAGTACGAGAAGGCTCCTCCTACATCCAGTTTCCAGCGGTCGCAGAAAATCAAGCTTCCTTCGATTCCGAAAGCCAGGGCCTTGTCCGTCCAACCGACGGACATGGCCTGGGTTCCGTAAGAAGTAAGCATACCCGGGAGGGCACTCACGTTCAGGTAGCTGTTGGCTCCAGCCGTCAGGGCGACTCCAATCCGGACAGGCTCGGTACGGCCCGTCTTTTCTTGGGCGTTCACGGTAGCTGCCCCCAACAGAACCACGGCAGCGAGTGTAATTATGCTTTTGATGTTCATTGATTACTGGTTGTAATT
>LXOW01221490.1_pt2 | contig 10422 bp, 10 predicted proteins | sample 1368591 | NCBI WGS metagenome assembly LXOW01 (sample SAMN04884650, study PRJNA319009) | bovine gut metagenome | isolation source: Cow rumen | host: Bos taurus | place: Italy: Legnaro (PD) | collected 2014-07-09
TGTTAATAATTTCGGTCCTTGCATCACGAATAATCGCAAATTTCAAGTCGAAAAAAGTATTTGGAGATATTAAGAATTATTGTATCTTTGCCGCACTTTTCAAAACGATATGTCGTGGCGGAAAAACGGCGTAGTGCCATATCGGGCATTCGTAGTCTTCAAGGACTCCTTTCCAGTTGCGATAAATCCAAAGCTATTTTATAAATCACAGTGAGACAATAAATTAAATGTCAGACATTAACGAAAACAAACCCAGAAGAAGAAGAGTTGTAAGAGGCGGTGAAGGACTGTTGGCCACCTCCAATGAGACGAAGATGAAATCAAAGACCCGCGTGGTGGAGAAGCCGAATGTACCGCTTTTTGCCAATGCGAAGTCCGAGATTCCCGAAAATAAGGCCGAGGTGAACGCCAAACCCGNNACCCGCGTGGTGGAGAAGCCGAATGTACCGCTTTTTGCCAATGTGAAGTCAGAGATTCCCGAAAATAAAGTTGAGGTGAATGCCAAACCCGAAAAAGAGGAAGTTGTACAATTCGCCAATCCGCTTCCTGTCGAAGAGAAACCGAAGAAGACACGCGGCAGGAAACCCAAAAATCCCCAGCCCGAACAAGAAACGGTTGCGGAGCCCGTTGAATCGGAACAGCAGCCGAAAAAGCGTCGCGGCCGCCCTAAAAAACAGGTTGTTTTGGAAGAGGAAGCACCTGTCGAAAACATAATCGAGGAGTTGATGCCCCAGCCGAAAAAGTCAAAAAAAGCCGAATACAAACTGTTTGACGATGAAGATTTCACTCTGCCGGAAATCCCTTCCCCTGAAGATATGGACGTGATTTCGGATGCCGGAAATGAGGCAGATGTTCCAGTGGAGACCACGGAAACCCCTGCGGAGAAGGTTGAAAAGCCTCGCCGCGGTCGCCCTAAGAAGAAAGCGAATGAAGAGCCCAAAACGGACAATGAGGGTAAAAAACACAAATCAGAACCTGCAAAATATAATACTAAGGAGGAACCAATGTCGGAAGAGAATGTGGCAGAAGAAACTCCTGTGCCGTACATGCCAAATGCTCAGTACGACGGATCCGTTATGGCAGAAGGTGTGCTCGAAATCACCAGCGAGAACTGTGGCTTCCTGCGCTCGTCCGACTACAACTACCTCTCTTCCCCCGATGACATCTACGTCTCCATGTCGCAAATCAAACTCTTCGGACTCAAGAATGGCGATACTGTATATGGCGCCATCCGTCCGCCGAAACCGGGTGAAAAATATTTCCCGTTGACCAAAATCGAGAAAATCAACGGTTGTCTGCCCGAAGATATTCGCGACCGTATCCCGTTCGACTACCTCACGCCGATGTTCCCGGATGAGAAGATCAACATTACTGGCCATCCCGGCTGCAAGCTTTCCACCCGCATCATCGATCTCTTCGCTCCCATCGGCAAGGGTCAGCGCGGTTTGATTGTAGCCCAGCCTAAAACTGGTAAAACAGTGTTACTCAAGGATATAGCCAATGCTATCGCCTACAACCATCCGGAAATCTACCTTATTATATTGTTGATTGACGAGCGCCCAGAAGAGGTGACGGATATGCAGCGCAGCGTGAATGCCGAGGTGATCTCCTCCACATTCGACGAGCCGGCGGAACGTCACGTGAAGATCGCCAACATGGTGCTCGACAAGGCGAAACGTATGGTCGAATGCGGTCACGATGTCTGCATCCTGCTCGACTCCATCACCCGTCTGGCCCGCGCCTTCAACACGATGGCGCCGGCATCCGGAAAAGTGCTCTCCGGCGGTGTGGAAGCCAATGCCCTGCAGAAACCCAAACGCTTCTTCGGCGCCGCCCGCAACGTAGAAAACGGTGGTTCACTGACGATTATCTCCACCGCCCTTATTGAGACGGGTTCCCGTATGGACGAGGTGATCTTCGAAGAGTTCAAAGGTACCGGTAACATGGAACTGCAGCTCGACCGCAAGCTCTCCAACAAGCGCATCTACCCGGCTGTCGATATCGTGGCCTCCAGCACACGTCGCGACGACCTGTTGCAAGATCCGGTCACGCTGCAAAAAGTCTGGATTCTGCGCAACCATATCGCGGATATGACGACCATCGAGGCTATGAATCTGATTATCAGCAATATGGAAGACACCAAGAACAACGAAGAGTTCTTGAATTCCATGAACGGATAATATTTCCGCGTATCACACGTATCTACGCGTATATATTGATGAAAAAAGCAATTTTCATTATAGCCGTATTGGTGTGTCTCGCTCTGACAATGAGGGCGGATACCTATACGGTTTTTTTTACGGAAGATCGTTGCCGGCAACAGCTTTTAGATACCATTGGCGATCGCTATGATATTGAGGGACTGGAGTTTGTGGCCAACGATATATCTGAAAAGCTGAATGGTGTGATGTTGGTGGCAATCCGTGATACGGTTTTGTTGGAGCATGCCTATGGGGAGTTGTGCCTGACGGGAGAACCGCCCCGCCGCAATATCATTGGCCACAATGAGATCACTTGCACCACGCTGTTCGATCTCGCCTCCGTTTCCAAGCAGTTCACCGCCGTTTCGGTGTTGCAGCTCTGTAGCCAAGGAAAAATCAATCTTGACGACACTATTACCAAGTATTTTCCGAATCTTCCCTATAAAGAAGTGACTATCAAACACTTGCTGACGCATACATCGGGCATTCCCGAGTATTTCAAGTTCAAGTATAATGTGTATGGTTCGACAGCTTTTGTAACTAACCAACAGCTCTTGGAGGTCTTGGAAAAGCAGAAGTATGCTAAAACTTTCCCTACAGGTACAAAATTCGAGTATGTGAACACCAACTATGCGATTTTGGCGGCGTTGGTGGCCAAAATCTCTGAAATGCCATTTGAGGAATATGTCCATAAGTATATTTTTGAACCTGCAGGGATGAAAAACACTTGCTTTTTCACAGAAATTGTGGGCATTGATGCCAAGCATGGGAAAAAATATCCCGATGTCGATCCGAAAGCGGAGGATGTGAACGTGAAACCGCTGCCGTCGGACCTTCCAATAGCCAGAGGACATCGGAAGGTGCCTGTCATGGCCAAATACGATCGGTTAAATGGGGTGCTTGGCGACAAGGGGGTCTATTCCAATGTGGAGGATATGCTGCGCTGGGCCAATGCCATGTTCATCGACTACAAAGTTCTGCCGAAAGAGTGGGTGGATCTCGCTTCGCAACGCGAAAACCAGCTGAAAGATGGCTTGTTGCCCAAGAGTATCTACGGTTTCGGCTACCGCATTGAGGAGAGTTCTGAGCATGGGAAATTGGTCTATCACGGCGGACTCTGGAACGGTTTCCAAAACCTGTTTGTCTATCGCCCTTCCGACCATGCGGTGATCATCTTCCTAAGTAACCTATATAACAAGGCCCACTCCGGCCGCAGCAACGAATTTCTCAATATATTGGACGGTGTTCGTGACGATGACACGATTCAGTTCGATGAATAAACGATGAAAGACGATGAATGAAAGGATGAATTATTACAAAGCTAATTATCATACCCACAGTCTCTATTGTGACGGCAAGAGCACCTTGGAAGAGCAGGTGCGTGCCGCTGAGCAGTGCGGTTTGCGCCAGCTGGGTTTCTCCTCGCATGCGCCGGTGCCGTTCGAGAACACCTTTGCCATGGCGGAGGAGAAACTGCCCGAATATATCCAGAAAATCGACAAGTTGCAGCAAACCACGGATGTTACGCTGCTGAAATCTTTAGAGTGCGACTATATTCCGGGAATTACAACGGAATTTGCTGAACGCCAGATAAATAACGGACTTGATTACATTATCGGGGGTGTCCATCAGGTGCGGCAGCCCAATGGTGATGGACTTTGGTTCATCGACGGCTCCAAGCAGGAAACGTACGACAACGGTCTGCGAGACCTGTTCGACATGGACATCCGAAAGGCTGTCACGACGTTTTGGGAACAGACGTTCGAGATGCTTGAGACACAAAAAATGGACATCATCGCCCATTTTGACAAGATCAAGATGCATAACCGCAACCGTTTTTTCACGGAAGATGAAAATTGGTATAAAATATTGGCGGATAAGGCAATACAGTTGATCAAGCGGCACGATGTCATCATCGAGGTGAACACCCGCGGGCTGTACAAGAAGCGCAGCGACAGCTTCTATCCCTCCACGGAATTGCTGATAAAGGCTCGCAAGGCCGACATCCCGGTAATTGTCAGCAGCGATGCGCACAAGGCAGAGGAATTGATGCTCTTTGTGCCAGAGGCGTTGGACGAATTACAACGTTGCGGTTTCGACCACACCGCATATTTTGATGTTGAAAAAGGACAATTTGTATATTGATATGGAAAATAAGGCCGGACAATTTTTGGAACGCTACCGCGAGATTGAAGAGTGGGTACTTAACAATCTGAATATTACGGAGATGAAGGAGTTGGAGCAGATGCCTCAATACAAGAATGTGCGCAGTAATCTGGCGTTCTGTCGGTTATTGCGCAATCTGCTCTCGCATTATGACTGGTCTAAGGCGGGCAACGATATGGTGATTGTCACCGACCAGGCGGTCCGGCAGGTCAACAATCTCTACTATTCGCTCAACCCGATGACGCTGATGCGTGTGGCTATCCGTGTGGGACAAATCTTCGCGCCCTCGCCGGAGGATTCTGTGCTTGCCGCCGTCAAGGTGATGCAGCGCAACGATTATTCTTATATCCCCATTGTTGAAAACCATCGCATTGTAGGGGTCTTCAGCACGAAAACCCTCATGCGCATAGTAGCGGACAATAACGGAATAGATATCACGGAATCATTGAAATTCAAAGAGATAGCTGATTATACCCAATTGGCCGACGAAGCCAATGCCCATTACGGTTTTATTAACCCGAATACGACCGTGGAGGACGTCAGCCTTAAATTCCAACGTTCAAAAACCCGCAAAGTTCGTCTGGATATGTTGTTTATCACGGATAATGGTCGTTCCGATGGCACATTGCAAGGGATGGTTACTCCAGTCGATATTCTTTGACCATTGACCGTTGACTATTGACCATTAACCTTCAATAACCAATAACCATTAACAATCGCACCATTCCGCGTATGACGTATCCGTCTCCCGCAAGCGCACGCAGCTGAGTTTCACCTCGTTAGGCAAGCGCGATTGGATTTTGGTTGCGATAAAGTTTAGCAGGTTCTCGGTAGTCGGTTGGAAATCCACGGTGACAATCTTTTCGTAATTCTGTTTCAGGACGTCAATGAGTTGTGCGTCCGTTTTGGCATTGAGCACCAAAGCATGGTCCAACAACGAGATAATTTCCTCATTGACAAGCTTTTTTAAATCCCCAAAATCCATCACCATTCCGTTTTTTGGAGAATTCTCGTCATGTAAAGGCTGTCCGGCGAGGGTGATGTCCATTTTGTAGGAATGGCCGTGGATATTGCGGCAAAGACCGTCGTAGTTGCGCAGCGCATGGGCCATCTCAAAAGAAAATTGCTTGGTTATCTTAATGATACTCATTGTTTTACGATTTTGTAAGTGTGGATGTTCTGTTCTGAAGTGATAGTAATCAAGTATAAACCAGGAGCTAAAGAGGAAATGTCTAAGTTTGTATGGTTATCCTTGATTGTTTTTTGCAAATGCACGTTACCCACGATATCTGCAATCTCAATGGTTTCAATATCTGGTTGATTAGATAAGGCTTGTATTTGGATATTGGAGGTTGCAGGGTTAGGATAAATCTGCCATGCGTTTTTGTCTGCATATGTAGGGACAGAGACTTGGAAGGCGGCGGTGGTGTCGCTGCCGAAGATCATCTCTGCCAGTTCGGGGAAGTCGATGAACGGGTTGCGGTTGTGCTGTTGCAGAAAGACGGCATTGTTGCGGTCAATCTCCTTCTGGCTGACGGGGTCCATGGCCGCCCATTGGAGCAGTAACTCTTTCGCCCACGGTTTGAGATTGCCGCCAGAGAAGTTGGATTGGGTCTCCACGCCGAGGTTCTTGTCCATGTAGCAGACCGCCATGTAGAAGTAGGTACGGGCGAAGTCGCCTTTGAAACTGTCGATGGGTTCGAATACGGACCCGGAATAACCTGATATGTTGGATGTGCCCACTTTGGAGCCGTTGGTACTGGTCCACGTGGCATTGATCACCTTTCCGATGGGCAAGTTTCCGCGTTTGGAGTTAACAAAGCCGTCGGTGGGGTAGAGGTGGAAAAGGTCGGTGTACATGGGTGCCACGCTGCCGCCGAACCAGCTTTTCGGTACCGAGTGCTCACGGTTGTAGCAGTCGCCCTCGCCGGAATAGTTGCCGCACTGGTCGCTGCCGAACGTGAAGTAGTAGGCGGGGGTGGAGCCAGGACGGTCGGAGTATATGTCCCACACCTTGCCGTTATCGGGACGCCTGTCCGTGGTGTAGAATGCTTGCCATAACTCACCGTAAGACAATGCGGTATGACCTTTAATGATATTGTGCATCGCCACGCGCAAGGCATTTCCGCTCTTGCCTTCCGCGGGGGTGTAATAACTGGCAGGGGGTTGGGCGAAGGATAAGCATACCGTGAACAGGCATACCAACATAAATGCGACATGTAGAGACGTTTCATGAAACGTCTCTACGGGGGAAAACCGAATATTTCTCATTTTATACATGGGTAATCTTATAAATCATCTCTTTCAACAACTCGCCTTCGTCATTATTGGCATCCACGCCTTTGGATTTTACATCGTATTCTCTTAATATAGAGATGATTCGAGTTAGTTGAGGTACCGTATGATTGTTGGCGATGCCTACGTTGCGGGCAATGATGGAGGGTGGCAGATTGCCGAAAATGGTTCGCAGCGCGTCGTTGCTTTTGTCGGGGGCAAGGTGATAGCGGAGCATCTTGTGGTAGTAGGAATAGAGCATGGAGATGGTGCGGATGTTGGGATTTTCCTTCAAATGCATCGTGAAATTGAGCATGATGTTATAGACTTTCGACAGATTTCGGCTGCCCAAAGCGTCTTGAAGCTCGAAAATGTTGTATTCTTTGCTGATGCCGATGTTTTTCTCGACCACATCTGGGGTGATTTCGCTACCGGCGGGCAGTACCACCTGCAGTTTCTGAAATTCGGTGAAGATGCGGGAGAGGTCATTGCCGATATGCTCGCTCAGCATGGCGGCAGTCTGCGGACTCAGCCGGTAGTTAAAAGTCTGGCTTGCCAGATCCTGAATCCATGCGGCCAAATTCCAGTCTTTGATGCCTTCAGAAACAAAAATTACCCCATGACTGGCGTATACCTTGGTTTGGGCGGCTTTCAGTTTTCCGTATTTGTAACAGACAATCAGGATGGTTTGCGGACTCGGACTTTGTACGTATGCATCAAGTAATTCAATGTTTTTCAGCTCTTTAGCCTCTTTTAGGATGACTACGCGATAGGGACTTCCGAAAGGGAATTGTTTGGCGTTGGCCAGCACCATATCCACGGAGGTGTCCTTGCCGTAGAGTACCACCTGGTTGAAATCGCGTTCCTCTGGTTCCAAGATGCTCTCCTCGAACATCTTACATAGACGGTCGATGAAAAACGGTTCCTCGCCGTGCAACAAATAAACGGGCGCAAACCTTTTCTCTTGGATCTGCGCGACAACATCGCTGTAACTTGCTGATTTTGTTGAACTAACGTTTTTTGCCATAATTTCGTTTTATTGCTGTCCAAAGGGCGTATGCGATTTATTGCTGTCTAAAGGGCGTATGCGATTTATTGCTGTCCAAAGGGCGTGTGCGATTTATTGCNNTTGGCGTTGGTGAGGATGAAGTCAGCGATGCTGTGTCGGCGGTAACCTTCGGGAATCTTGCTCGGACTGTCGAGGATGATGTCGAAGGTTTTCGGATGGATGCCCACTTCCAAATCCGTGGCATAGCTGGTGAAATGGTGCAGGAAATGGTCCACTTTATTGACTAATGCGTTGCCAAGGGCAGCGGCGTTTTCTATTTTTTGTTCGTTCATTTTTTTAAAGGTTATTGGTTAAAGGTTATTGGTTATTGAAGCTGGTTTATTGTTTATCGTTTATTGGTCAATAGTCTAAGTCAATAGTCAATGTTCAACAGTTAATGGTCAGCAACACCACGTTTTCGACGTGTTGCGTGTGCGGGAACATATCCACGGGCTGGACTTTCTCCACGCGGTATTTCGGGGCGAGGAGGGTGAGGTCGCGGGCCTGCGTAGCGGGGTTGCAGCTCACATAGACGATACGCGGTACTTCCAACTTCAGCAGCTGCTCGATGACATTCGGGTGCATGCCGGCGCGCGGCGGGTCGGAGATGATCACATCGGGTTTCCCGTGTTTGGCGATGAACTCGTCGGTGAAGATTTTGGCCATGTCGCCCACCACGAATTCCGTGTTCGTGATGTTGTTTTGCACGGAGTTGATCTTTGCATCCTCCACAGCGGTATCCACATATTCGATGCCGACCACCCGCTTGGCTTGGTGCGCCACGAAATTGGCAATGGTGCCGGTGCCGGTGAAGAGGTCATAGACCACCTCATCTTTATGTATGTCAGCAAATTCGCGTACCACCTTGTAGAGGTTGTAGGCTTGTTCGCTGTTGGTCTGGTAGAACGACTTCGGCCCGACCTTGAACTGCAGGTTTTCCATCTTTTCGGTGATGTAGTCCTGACCAGCGTAGAGGTGGAACGGCAGGTCGAAGATGGCATCGTTGAGCTTAGTATTGATGACGAAGGTCAGCGAAGTGATTTCGGGGAAACGCTCCATGAGGGCGGCCAGCATATCCTTCACCTCCTGGTTGTACTTTGTGACAATGAGCACCACCATGAGATCGCCGGTGGAGGCGGTGCGGATGATGATGTTGCGCAGCAGACCCACCTGCTGGCGCGGATCGTAGAAGTCGAGGTTGTGCTCGATGGCGTACTGTTTGCAGAAAAGCCGGATGTCGTTGCTTGGTGCGGCTTGCAGCCAGCAGTGCTTGATGTCGAGGATTTTATCGAACATTCCGGGCACGTGGAATCCAAGACAGCGGTTTTCGAAAAATTCGCTTTCCTCCTGCTTCTTCATATCCTCGTAGGTCAGCCAAAGCATCGTGGAGAAAGTGTATTCCAGCTTGTTGCGGTAGTAGTAGATCTTCTCCGACCCGATGATGGGCATTAACGGCGGGAACTCGAACTTGCCGAGGTGTTTGAAGTTGTCATCCACCTGCTTCTGCTTGAACTCTAACTGTTTCTCGTAGGTGAGCATCTGCCATTTGCATCCGCCGCAGTGGCCGAAATGTCCGCACGGTGGTGTCACCCGGTCGGGCGACGGCTGCTTGATGGCCAGCAGGTTGCATTCCGCATAGCCGCGTTTGCGTTTATANNTTTCTATGTTATATCGTTTGAAGCTCATATTCTTTGGGTTATTGTCCCAGGGTTTCGCTTCGCTTCACCCTGGGTTGACACGTGTCGGGCTTGCAGCCCTCTTGGAAAAGTTATTATCAACGGTAGAATCCTTCTTGGTCGATGTACTGGAACACCTTCTCGGGCATCATATACCTTACGGATTTCCCTTCACGCAGGTTGTCGCGGATCATTGTGGAGGAGAGTTCCATGAGGGGTGCATCGACGAGGTGGACGTGGGGGTGGTTGCGGAAGTCGCCGCCGTCGTAGCCGGGGCGGGGATAGACGTAGAGGTGGTAGTTTTCGAGGATGTACTCGTAGTTGAACCATTTGGTGAAGGTTTGCAGGTTATCTTCGCCCATGATGAGACAGAATTCGCGTTGGGGGTACTGTTCGCGCAGCACCTGCAGCGTATAGCTCGTGTAGGAAGGTTTCGGGAGTGAGAACTCAATGTCGCAGGCCCGGAAGCGCAGGTCGTCACCGATGGCGAGATTCACGAGATGCAGCCGTTGGCGGTCGTCGAGCAGCGAGGCTTTCTTCTTGAGTGGGTTCTGCGGCGACACCACGAACCAGAGTTCCTGCAAGTCGGAATGTTCCAGCAAATACTCGGCAATAATCAAGTGCCCGACGTGAATCGGGTTGAACGAGCCGAAGTATAAACCTGTTTTCTTCATTGTTTCTTTTCAAAATGGGTGCAAAGGTACAAAATTTCGGGTTACCGCCATATAAAAAACAAAAATGTCTGTGATAACTACTTAAATATTTATCTTACTGTGTTTTGTGATGATTTAATAGAGTGTGCTCTCCACACGTTCATTGTTATTCTTTGCGAAAAAACAGTTCACATACCACTATTCACTGTTCACTAAAAAAATGTACCTTTGCCCCCGAAAAACCGAGACGTAGCATGCTACGTCTCTACAAGGGTAAAATATCCGATTATGCAGAAAACCGAACGGCATTTTTTCGCTCCCGGGCGCGTGAACCTCATCGGCGACCACACCGACTACAACGGTGGACTCGTGTTCCCCGCCGTGCTCAATATGGGTACCTATCT
>LXOW01300458.1_pt1 | contig 10422 bp, 9 predicted proteins | sample 1368591 | NCBI WGS metagenome assembly LXOW01 (sample SAMN04884650, study PRJNA319009) | bovine gut metagenome | isolation source: Cow rumen | host: Bos taurus | place: Italy: Legnaro (PD) | collected 2014-07-09
CGATATTGGCACAACGGCATAGCACCAACAGCGTTACTATTATCGCAATATTTCTGACAATATTTTTCATGATGCAAAAATAATAAAAATTCATAATCAATCATATCTGAAAAATTAGTATCTTTGACACCTATTAAAAAATCATTAAAAGTTAGAAAATCATGAAAAACATCCTATTGTCATTATTATTGTTTTGTTCTTTATGCTTGACAGCTCAAACGACGCAAGTGTCTGGTAATCAGTCGGGTACGTGGGAAGGAGAGATACATCTCGTTGATGATGTCGTTGTCCCCAGCGGCCAGACTTTAACCATCAACGCCGGCACGAATGTCATTTCTGACGGATATTTTGGTATAACAGTGCGAGGAAATTTGTATGCGTTAGGTGCGGAAGATGCCGAAATCACATTCACTGTGGCTGATACCACCGGTTATTCAAACTATGAAGATCCTGAAGCCGGTGCATGGAAGGGCTTTTTCATTGCAAAGCCTGGAGAGGTTAAGTTTAGCTATTGCGATTTCTCTTATGGAAAGACAGAGCTGAATGGCGACGGCGGTATGCTGTGGATTTCTATGGCAAATGATATGGAAATCAGCAATTGCCGTTTTCATCATAACGTAACACGAAAAAGAGGTGGTGCCATTTATGCTGAAAATTCGACCCTGAACATCCGCGACTGCGAGGTTTATAACAACATTGGCACGGGATTTGAAGGAAGTTACTGCTGGGGCGTCGGTTTCCAGTTCCTTAAATGCGATATCGAGATGCACGACATGTCGTTCCACGACAACTACAGTGATGTGGCATACGGCGGCGGCATGAATATCGACAGCTGCAATATGGATCTGTATAATGCGGTGTTTTATAATAACATAGCAGTAAATGCTGGCGGTTTGGGCATCCAACGTTGCAAAGATTATTCTGTGAGAGTGTCGAATATGCTGGCTTACAACAATTATGTGGTGCATTATGGCGGCGGTTTGGCTATGGCTACCTCCGATCCGGAACTGAACAATCTCACTATCGTAAATAATTATTGTGGTGGCGGCGGTGGCGCCGGTATGCAGACCGCTTTTGCGGCGAATCCTACGCTTAACAACTGTATTTTCTGGGGGAACCACGCCGTTTATACCTTAAACGAGATAGATACTGTAGAGTATTATTACGGCTCACAAATATGGCTCTGGGGTTCCGACTGCGAGCCTGTATTTAATAATGGCGACATACAATACGGATTGGATTCCATCTATGGCCATGAATATATGAACCCCGACCAATACAATGACATGATTAATGCCGATCCTTTGTTTGTTGATGCAGAAAACCGTGATTATCAATTACTTGAAAACAGTCCATGCGTGAATACAGGTGTGGCTGATGTGAGCGGACTTTACATACCATATGTCGATTTGGCAGGCAATCCGAGGATTTGCGGAGGCAGAATCGATATGGGATGCTATGAATTCGGATATGAGGGCTTAGATGATGTCGCCGAAAGTGAAAAAACAATATCTGTATATCCTAATCCATTGAATGACAACGCTTTCTGTGTTGTCAATTTAAGTAAAAAATGTGATGTGGTGCTGAGGCTCATCTCGCTTGACGGGAAGGAAATCTGTCGTGAAGCTTGCGGAACGTTTGATGCCGGACAACATCGCATCCCGCTTGACGGCATGATGAAGAATCTTGAAAAAGCAAATAAAGCTTATTTGTTAAATATTGATAATCAATATATTAAGGTAATTTACTAATAAAACATGAATCAGTTTTTTAAAAATAAGAATGTCATTTGGATTGCGCTTTGCATCGTTGCTTTCGCGCTGATTACGCTCGTTTATTTTTCGCCTGTGATGCAGGGCAAACGCTTGAAGCAGCACGACATCGAGATGTACAAGGGTATGTCGCAGGAAATCGTTGATTATAAAGCGCAAACGGGTGAACAGAGCCTCTGGACGAACTCAATGTTTGGCGGAATGCCGGCGTGGAACATCGGCGTGCCGCAAAGCAGCAACATGATGACGTATGTGGGACGAGTGCTTTCTGTGGGTTTCCCGCATCCTATCGGAGCTGTTTTCATCAGCATGTTGGGATTTTTCATCCTTCTGTTGGTGCTCGGCTGCAAGATCTGGATTAGTTTCATTGGCGCTTTGGCATACGGATTCACCTCATATCTCTTCATAGTGATTGGCGCAGGACATAACTCCAAAGCCGTCGCCATGGCATATATGGCCCCAGTAATAGCGGGTATCTTGTTGACATACAAGGGAAAATACCTTTGGGGTACAGTGCTTACCGCCATCGCCCTCGCATTGGAAATAAGGGCGGGACATCTTCAGATAACGTATTATTTGCTCCTCATCGTGATATGTATTGTGATTGGTGAGCTCNNAAATACATGCATTTCCTCAAAGCAAGCGGAATCCTTGCAGCTGTCGCGATAATCGCCATATTGACTTGTACTACAACGCTTTACGCGAATTATGAGTTCGGCAAAGAGACGATGCGCGGCAAACCGGTGTTAACGAAAGGCGCTGATAATCAGACAAAAGGACTCGACAAAGACTATATCACGCAGTGGAGTTATGGAATAGGCGAGACTTGGAGCCTTATGATTCCGAATGTTAAAGGCGGCGCGTCGGCATATATCGGCAACGACAACCCTGCCTTGGAAAAATGCGACCCGCGTTTCCGCTCGACTATAGCTCAGCAGAACTCATACTGGGGCGACCAGCCTATCACCAGCGGACCGGTTTATGTGGGTGCAATAGTCTGTTTCCTCTTTGTTTTGGGACTTTTCGTCGTTAAAGGCAAATACAAATGGGTACTTCTTGCTGCAACAGTGCTGTCGATACTACTCAGCTGGGGCAAGAACTTCATGGGATTCACCGATTTCTTCCTCGATTATATCCCAGGTTACAACAAATTCCGCGCAGTCTCGATGACGCTGGTGATTGCTGAGGTCTGCATGCCGTTGCTGGCATTCCTCGCCTTGGCGGAAATCTTCAAAAACCCCGATGTGATCAAGAAAAACATGAAGTATCTGTATATCTCGTTCGCACTCACTGGCGGAATATGCCTGTTGTTCTACATCATGCCTCAGACGTTCTTCAGTTTCCTGAGCCAGGAAGAAGCCGTTCAGTTTCAGAAACTTCAGGCTGGAAGCGATGGCGCGATATATAAGACCTTTGCCGATGAGCTTCAGAATGTGCGTGTCGCCATTTTCCGTGCCGATGCTATTAGAAGCTTCGCCTTTATTTTGATTTCAGCGTTGGTTATCTTGTTTACTATCAATGGGAAATTGAAGGTGAATTACATGTTTGCAGGCTTGGCCTTGCTCGTCCTGATTGACATGTATACCATCGACAGACGTTATCTTAACAACAACAATTTCATCGACAAACGCAAAGCCGACAAGCCTTTCGTGATGAGTGAGGTCGACAAGCAGATTTTGCAGGACAAAGACCTTGATTATCGTGTGATTAACCTCACTGTGAGCACTTTCAACGATGCGAGCACGTCATATTTCCATAAATCGGTAGGTGGCTATCATGGAGCGAAACTCCGCCGTTATCAGGATATCATCAATCAGTATCTGAGCAAACGTGATTTGAACTATTGGAAAGTTCTTAACATGTTGAATACCAAATACATAATCTATCCTAAGGATAACCAGAAGATAGCTTCAAAGAACTATGAGGCCTTCGGAAACGCTTGGATTGCCTCGGATATCAAGTGGGTGGGCACGCCTAATGAAGAGATTGACGCCATTGCTGACACCGACGTGCATAACGTGGCGATAGTCAACGAGGAGTTTAGAAATGTTGTAGGTGATTTCCATGCCGCACCATCTGAAGGAACCATCCAACTCGTTGATTATAAGCCAAATCAGTTGAAATATAGCTTCGATTCATCGAAAGATGAACTGGTTGTCTTCTCTGAAATATGGACAAGCAAAGGCTGGACGATGTGGATCGATGGTGCTGAGAGTCCGTTGTTCCGTGCCGATTACATACTGCGTTCGGCAATAATACCTGCTGGTCAACATGAGATTGTAATGCGTTATGAGCCAAGGATTTGGCGCGTAGGCAACACCATCCAGCTGATTACTTCATTACTGATTTTGATAGGTTTCGCAGTGGCTTGCTATTACACATTCAAAAAGCGTGAAGTGACGTTATGAGACGTGTTCTGATAATCACATATTACTGGCCGCCGTCGGGAGGTTCGGGCGTTCAGCGTTGGCTGAAGATGTCGAAATATCTGCCCGAAAACGGTTGGCAGCCGGTGATTTACACTGCCAAAGACGCAGAATATCCTGTCGAAGACCCGTCGTTGGATCAGGATGTGGCACCGGAGGCAGAGGTTATCAGACGACCTATAGTGGAACCTTACAACTTCTATAAGAAGTTCCTCGGCATGAAGAAAGGGGAGAAGGTGAAAGCAGGTTTTATCAACGAAGGCGAGAAAAAAAACGGCTGGAAAGAGAACCTGAGTGTATGGCTGCGAGGCAACCTGTTCATCCCTGATGCACGTTGCTGGTGGGTGAAACCTTCAGTGCGCTTTTTGAAAAGATATCTGAAGGAACATCCTGTCGATGCTATGATTTCGACAGGTCCACCACACTCTATGCATCTGATTGCCAAGGCTTTACATAAGAAATTCAACATCCCGTGGGTCGCCGATTTCCGTGACCCGTGGACAGATATCGACTTTTACAAAGACCTGAAGCTTACACGATGCGCTGATAAGAAGCATCATCGCCTTGAAAATCAAGTGCTTACGGAGGCGACGAAGGTCGTGACGGTAGGTTGGGATTGCGCAAAAGGTCTTGAGTCGCATGGTGCGAAGGATGTCGAAGTGATTACTAACGGATATGATGATTTTGGAAAGATATGTTTAAATAGGGATGAGAATCCGTCTCTGCGCGACCATAAATCATTGCCGTTTACAATGTCTCACATCGGAATCATCGGTGAAAACCGTAATCCGGAGACATTATGGCAGGCGATTTCTGAATTGGCTGATAAAGATTTAAAAATCAGGTTGATCGGTCAAGTCGATAATTCTGTCATCGAGTCAATAAAGCGCAACAATATTGAAAAACTTGTGGAGATTGTTCCGTATATCCCTCATAATCAAGTGATTGAGGAGCAGGCAAATTCGGATGTGCTGCTTTTGTTTGTGAACAACACGCCGAATGCCAAAGGTATTTTGACAGGAAAAATCTTCGAGTATATGGCTTCGGGTCGGCCGATTTTGTGCATCGGACCTGAAGACGGCGACTCAGCACGCATTTTGAGCGAGACACAAACAGGCATAACCGTTGATTTCAATGATAAGGAAAAGATGAAATCAGTAATCTTGGATTATATTTCAAAATTCCAAGAAAATCAATTGATTACGGAGCGTAAAGAGGCTGTTGAGAAATATTCCAGACGCAATCTGACAAAGGAATTTGTGAAAATTTTGAACGGGATAATATGAAAGTGTTCGTGATATCAAAAGGGATGCCTACGGAAAAATATCCGCTCAATGGCATTTTCGAGTTCGACCAGGCGAAAGCTCTCGCAAAGGTCGGTAATGATGTCGCGATGCTCGTAATCGATTTTCGTTCAAGGAGTTACAAAAGAAAATACGGCTTTTCCGAGTATGAAAAAGATGGCGTGAAAGTTTTTGAACTGTCATTGCCTCTCGGCATCTATCGTCGCGCACTGCCAATTTTGCAACGTTTTTTGGTGAAGCTTTACAAGAAAGCGGTGAAATCCGTTGGAAAACCTGACGTCATCCATGCTCATTTCTATTCTATCGCTGCGATTGCCTCTGTCTTGAAACAAAAGTTTGATGTGCCGTTTGTTGTTACTGAACATAGCAGCAAGCTTAATAGAAACATTAAGGAAATCAGCGAGTTAGACGTGAAACTGGCTCAAAAAGCATATAAAAATGCCGATAGGGTAGTCACAGTGTCCAATGCGCTTGCACAAAACCTGAAAGAAAACTTTGGTGTTGACGCCGTAGTGATTAACAACATAGTGGATGTCGCTAAGTTTCAATATGTTAAGCGCGAGCCAAAGGACGTTTTTACCTTTATTTCGGTTGGAAATCTTATCCAAATTAAAGGTTTTGACCTTCTGATTGAGGCATTTGCTGATGCTTTTAATGATGACAAATCTGTTTCTTTGAAAATTGTCGGTGCCGGCCCTGAAAGAGAAAGATTGCAAGCTATTGTTAATCAATATGATATGAGTGATAGAATCATTCTTTTGAACGAGGTCGGTCGTGATAAACTGAAGGATATCTATCAGGATGGTGACGCTTTTGTCCTTGCATCGAGGAGCGAGACATTTGGAGTCGTGTTTATTGAGGCTATGGCGACGGGATTGCCAGTGATTGCTACCGATTGCGGCGGTCCGAGTGACTTCGTGAACGAGAAAAACGGCTACCTCATTCCTGTTGATGACAAGAAATCTCTTGTTGATGCATTAGTTAAGATGCGTAACAATGCATACAGCTTTAACACATTGGAAGTCAGCGAATTAACAGTGAAACAATTCTCGCCCGAGAATATTGGAAACGCGTTGACGAACCTTTTCAGAGGGATTATTCGTTGAAATAGATGAATTTCGAGTGAATCCAGCGGTCTTCCTCTTTCGGAAGCTTCATGTAATCTTTGTAATAACTCTTCAAAACAGCATCGTAATCGTTTGGCGCTGAGAACTTTATGCCTTCAAACTCAATCTCAGAGAGTGGGAAGATCTTATCTTTCGCAATGAATGAATCATAAGGGTTATGCTCAAGTCTAAAACCAAGATTATCTGATTTTTTAAGCTTTAAAACTCCCCATATCATATTGATAAACAATCTGATAACAGGGAAAGTGATGCCTGCAATGATGTTTTTGAAGTTGATATATTGCGGCACGTTGAAGAACTGGTCGGTCTTTTTTGCCCATTTGGAAAGGCGTTTTACAGTCTTTCTTGACACTTTTGGATATTCGATAACCTCGAAAATATCGATGAAAATACCTTTTTTATATGGTGACGTGAAGTCTTCGTGACGTTCGATGAACAGCGAATTCAGGTCACGGACTTTGCAGATTGTGCGTCGGTAAGATGGTTCAGTCTGTTTGTTTTGCAGGAAAAGCCAATCAGGAAGTTCTTGTGGTGCGACTTCCATAAACTTCTGATAGTCAGAGCTTAACATGGATATATCGAGGTCGTCATCCCATGGTATGAAGCCTCCATGGCGGACGGCGCCGAGCAAAGTGCCGAAGTCAATCCAGTATTTGATGTCGTGTTTGCGGCAGATCTTATCGACTTCCTGCAAAATCGCGACTTCGCGCATCTGCGCTTTCCTCAAGACTGTGCCTTCGCCGTTAAACTTTGAGAAATCGTCCATTATTTTCTTGCAATTACCCTGATATATGTCTCATTTTGATCGTTGAAAGGCGCAAAATCCTTTTCCTCGGCTGCAAAATCCAGTGAAAAACCTAATTTTTTCAACTCTTCGCAGAGATTGTCGAAATTCAGAAAACGACGGTAATGGTTGTCATAGATGTAAGCATCCGGTTCATTTTCAACGGCTTCGCCCATCTTATAAATCTCGTTTTTCTGACCACGAACCTCGATGCAGAGCAAACCGTCTTTTTTCAAGTTGCGGTAAGCCCATTCCAAGGTGCGAGTTTCCTGCTCTTTTGAAACAGAATGCAATGTGAATCTCGAATACACCACATCATAAGGCTCGTCGTCAACCAGATCGGTGAAGTCATCGCATCTAAAATCAAGATTATCAATGTATTGGTATTGATTAATCAGAAAAACGATTTCGTTGTAGCATTGGTCGATGGCATCGACAGAATGACCTTGCTTTGCGAAAAAGATGGAGTCTCTGCCATTGCCGCAGCNNGTCTTTAAGCAAATCGGCGACATAATGGGCAAACAGCGACGGCATCAGCTCGGCGTTCTGTTTCAGATAATATTGCTCCCAATAATTGAAATCCATTTTTTAACTTTATAATGCGTTGGCACCGCTAACAATATCAATGAGTTCGTTCGTGATAGAGTTTTGGCGGGCTTTGTTATATGACAGATTAAGGTCTTTCAGCAACTCGCTGGCGTTGTCGGTGGCTTTCGTCATTGCGACCATGCGCGCTCCGTGTTCAGAGGTGAAGCTATCAAGCAAAATCTTATAAACCTGAAGCTTCAACGATTTGGGTATCAACGAGTTAAGAATCTCTTCCTTGGAAGGCTGGAAGATGTATTCGATCTCTTCGGCAGGATTTTTCTCATTCTCAACCTGTTCTTCGCTTGCTATTGGCAGGAACTGCTCCTTTGTCAGAATCTGACTGCCTGCGCTCTTAAACTGATTGTAAATGAATACGATACGGTCATATTTCTCGTCAGCGAAGTCTTGCATCAGCCTTTCGGCAAACGAGATAGTGTTCTCGTATGAGAGGTTGTCGAGCAGAGCGTTTTCGTTGCCTGCAATTTTGAATTTCTTGAATAGCAGTGTCTCTTCGATCTTTTTGCTGATGCATAAGATGTCGACGTTGCCTTTCTCGTATTGAACCTTGAAATCCTCATTTAAGACCACAAATGTCTCACGTAACACGTTGACGTTGAACACTCCGCACAGTCCTTTGTTTGATGCCACCGGGATGAGGAGAATCTTCTCGTCTTCCGGATTTTCTTTGTGAATCTTGGAATAGATACCTTCTGTCGAGGTCTGTAGCGAAGATGAAAGACGTTGCATTATCTCTTGAAGTTTGGAAGCATACGGGCGCAGTGCCACAATGGTCGATTGCGACTTGCGGAGCTTCGATGCCGACACCATTTTCATGGCAGCGGTGATCTGCATCGTCGAGTTTATCGAGTTGATCTGTGTTCTTACTTCCTTGAGATTTGCCATGATTTATCAGTCTTTCTTGGTCATCGCAATGATTATATCTTCAGCTGTCTTGTTCAGGATAGCTTTCTCCTCGTCGCCGTAGTTACCTGTGCGCAGTGCCTCCATCGTAGCTTTTTCTGTGCTGTTGAGTCTGTCGAGGAAGCGTTTTTCGAACTCTGCCACTTGGTTCGGCTGGATCTTTCTCAGAAGGTTGTTGACGCCGCAGTATATGATTGCCACCTCTTCTTCGACGCGCAATGGCGACGACTGAGGCTGTATCAGTATCTGCACGTTACGACGGCCTTTGTCGAGCACTGCCTGTGTGGCGGAGTCGAGGTCTGAGCCGAACTTCGAGAACGCCTCGAGCTCGCGGAACTGTGCCTGGTCGAGCTTCAAGGTGCCAGCGACCTTCTTCATGGACTTGATCTGAGCCTTGCCGCCGACACGCGACACGGAGATACCCACGTTGATAGCCGGACGGATACCTGAGTNNGGATACCTGAGTTGAACAGGTTCGTCTCAAGGAATATCTGGCCGTCGGTGATGGAGATGACGTTGGTCGGGATGTATGCCGACACGTCGCCAGCCTGTGTCTCGATGATTGGCAGTGCTGTCAATGATCCGCCGCCCTTGACTTTGCCTTTGAGGCACTCAGGGAGGTCGTTCATCTTAGCGGCGATCTCGTCGTTATTGATGATTTTCGCAGCTCTTTCGAGGAGTCTTGAATGCAGGTAGAACACATCACCTGGATATGCTTCACGTCCTGGTGGGCGGCGGAGAAGCAACGAGACTTCGCGGTATGCCACAGCTTGTTTCGAGAGGTCATCGTAGATGATGAGTGCTGCGCGACCCGTGTCACGGAAATACTCGCCGATGGCAGCGCCTGCAAACGGTGCATAATACTGCATTGCGGCTGAGTTGGATGCTGTAGCAGCCACCACAATGGTATATGCCATAGCTCCGTGATCTTCAAGGGTTTGCACTATATTGGCGACGGTTGAGCCTTTCTGTCCTATTGCCACATAGATACAATAGACAGGCTCTCCCTTGTCGTAAAACTCTTTCTGGTTGATGATGGTATCGATAGCAATTGCTGTCTTTCCCGTCTGACGGTCGCCGATGATGAGCTCACGCTGACCGCGTCCGATAGGAATCATGGCGTCGATAGCCTTGATGCCGGTCTGCAATGGCTCGTCGACGGGCTTGCGGTAAATGACGCCCGGTGCCTTACGTTCGATAGGCATCTCCACTGTCTCTCCTTTGATCTCGCCCTTGCCGTCGATAGGCTCTCCCAAGGTGTTGATGACGCGTCCGAGCAGGCCTTCGCCTACTTTTACGGAGGCGATGCGACGTGTGCACACCACAGTGTCGCCTTCGTTGATATCGCTTGCCTCGTCAAGAAGCACCACGCCGACATTGTCTTCCTCGAGGTTGAGCGCTATGCCCATGGCGCCGTTTTTCTCGAACTCCACGAGCTCGCCGGCTTCCACGTCACGCATGCCGTAGACACGCGCCACGCCCTGTCTCTTATACACATCT
>LXOW01401444.1_pt1 | contig 10422 bp, 8 predicted proteins | sample 1368591 | NCBI WGS metagenome assembly LXOW01 (sample SAMN04884650, study PRJNA319009) | bovine gut metagenome | isolation source: Cow rumen | host: Bos taurus | place: Italy: Legnaro (PD) | collected 2014-07-09
TGTGGTAAGACGCCCATCCGTCTGATTGATCATATAAAATATAAAGAGCAATGATGATAGAAGTAATGAAGTCGAAGCTGCACTGTGTGACAGTGACAGAGGCGAACCTTAACTATATGGGGAGTATCACCATTGATGAGGATTTGATGGATGCTGCCAACTTGATTGCTGGTGAAAAAGTGCAAGTGCTTGACAATAATAATGGTGAGCGTTTTGAGACCTATATAATAAAAGGTGAGCGCGGTTCCGGATGTATTTGCCTAAATGGTGCTGCTGCCCGCAGAGTTCAAGTGGGTGATGTAATCATTATTATTTCATATGCTCTGATGGATTTTGAAGAAGCGAAGACGTTTAAACCTACAGTGGTTTTTCCACAGGAAGGAAATAGAGTATAACAACAAAGCCGCTCATTCAATGAGCGGCTTTGTTGTTGGGTTATAGATGAGTTTTACTCAATCACTACCAATGCATCATCTTCCATGACGCTCTGACCAGGCTGTACGCAGATGGCAGTAACCTTACCATCCTTTTCTGCTTCAATGTTGTTAGCCATCTTCATAGCCTCGAGTACAAGCAGGGTGTCGCCAGCCTTCACCTCATCACCAACGTTTACTTCAATAGAAGTAATGACACCTGGGAGTGGAGCTTTCACTGCATTGTTGGTGTTGACAGGAGCGGAACTGGACTCGCTAGATTCACTAGAAGTACTTGCCTGGGCTGAGGGGCGAACTACAACCTTCTTTTCCGGCTCGGCTTCTGGTTCCCATGCAACCTTGTATTCCTCACCATTCACGGTGACCACAGCTTCATTCTCTACAATATCACCAATAGCAACCTCGTATTCATTGCCATTAATAGTGTACTTATATTCTTTCTTCATGATCCGTCTTTTTTAGGGATGTTCTGTCATTGTAAGGGCATAGCCATTCCACTGAGTCTGTTTCTCGACAATCGTAATGATACCAGGCTCCTTGTCATGGACATTATTACCCTTGAACTCGTAAAGTGCCATCGCAATGGCTGCATAAACTTCGTTCTTCATAACGTTCTCCGTTTTCGTTATCGTTACATCGGTATGTTACCATGTTTCTTAGCGGGCAGAGCGTCACGCTTGGTAGCGAGCTGAGCCAGTGCACGACAGATGCGGAAACGGGTGTTGCGAGGTTCGATGACATCGTCAATATATCCGTATTTNNGCTGAAGGCCATGCGTAGTTGAGGTCGGTATGCAACTGCTTAGAACCCATCACGATGTGCGAACCACCGTATGACTTACGCAGAGTAACGGTAATCTTGGGCACAGTAGCCTCACCGTAAGCGTAGAGCAACTGGGCTCCGTGCAGGATGACAGCATTGTACTCCTGACCAGTACCGGGCAGGAAGCCAGGAACGTCAACGAGTGATACGATAGGAATATTGAAGGCGTCGCAGAAGCGTACGAAACGAGCACCCTTACGAGAAGCGTTCACGTCGAGCACACCTGCATAGCAAGAAGGCTGGTTAGCGACGATACCAACGCTCACACCATTGAAACGGGCAAAACCTACAATAATGTTCTTGGCAAACTTAGGCTGTACTTCGAAGAACTCGTTGTCGTCAGTGATAGCACTGATAACCTTGTACATATCGTAAGCCTCGTTAGGATTCTCAGGAATAATCTCATTCAGCGAATCTTCCAGACGGTCGATGGGGTCGGTGGTCTTCTTGTAGGGAGCCGTCTCCATGTTGTTCGAAGGAATATAAGAGAGCAGGGTCTTCAGCATCTCGACAGCCTCTTCCTCAGTCTTGGCGGTGAAGTGGGTTACACCCGACTTTGAAGCATGTACCGAGGCACCACCCAGATGCTCTTGGTCGATATCCTCGCCAGTTACGGTCTTGACCACCTTCGGACCCGTCAGGAACATGTATGATGTGCCTTCCATCATCAAGGTGAAGTCGGTGAGGGCAGGGGAGTAAACGGCACCACCTGCGCAAGGACCGAAGATACCAGAAATCTGAGGAATCACACCTGATGCCAGAATGTTACGCTCGAAAATCTCAGCATAACCAGCCAGTGCGTTGATACCTTCCTGAATACGTGCACCACCCGAGTCATTGATACCAATCACGGGAGCACCCATCTTCATGGCCATATCCATCACCTTGCAGATCTTCTGGCTCATGGTCTCTGACAGAGAACCGGCATGAACGGTGAAGTCCTGTGCAAAGATGAATACCAGACGACCGTCGATGGTACCAGAACCTGCTACGACACCGTCGCCCAGGAACTGCTTCTTCTCCATACCGAAGTTATGGCAGCGGTGCTCCTTGAACATGTCGTACTCTTCGAAAGAACCCTTGTCCAACAGCATTTCAATACGCTCACGGGCAGTATACTTACCTTTGTCGTGTTGTTTCTGAATGGCTTTCTCACCACCACCGAGACGGGCCTGTTCGCGCTTCTCGATGAGTTGTTTGATCTTTTCTAATTGCTTGCTCATTGTTTTATTTCGCGTTATTACGTTATATCGTTTACATTATTTCGATTCTTTACTCAGGATGCTCGCACAATTCAGTGAGGATACCACAAGTTGACTTCGGATGCAGGAAGGCAATATTCAGACCCTCGGCACCCTTGCGAGGCTTCTCGTCAATCAGACGCACACCCTTCTCAGATACCTCGGCGAGGCCTTTAGCCACACCGTCTTCCACGCAAAATGCTACGTGGTGTACACCCTTGTTGCCCTTGTCGAGCCATTTCTGGATGGTGCTCTCAGGCGATGTCGGCTCCAACAGTTCCAGCTTTACCTCACCACAGCGCAGGAAGGCGGTCTTCACCTTCTGGTCCTCTACTACTTCTGTTGCATAACACTCTAAGCCCAGCACTTCAGTGAAGTACGGCAGGCTTTCCTCGATGCTCTGGACGGCAATGCCCAGATGCTCAATGTGAGAAATCTTCATATTCTAAAATGTTTAAGTTAACCTAATTTTATGCAAAGATACAACAATATTGGCAATCCTACAACAATGTCGCGTGAACATTATTAATTTTTAACGCAAAGCAAGTGATAAGCTCTTCGTTTCTTACTTACAAACGTTTTATTCCCAGCCTGGGAACAAAATATTCCCAGCGTGGGAATAAAATGTTCCCAGGCTGGGAATAAATAGCCAGCTGTTTGCTTAATGTTTATTTTATTATTTTATCAAGGGGGTAAACCAAATCCTCAGTGATATAGTAATACCAATCCTGGTGGCCTGTTGCATCTCGCGCCCATTCAAGGAATTGTTGATAGGCTGCTGTGATACTTTGCCTTTCCTTAGGATACTGGAAATCGCGAGGCATAATGATGGCCAATGGGCTCTCTCCAGTCTTTGCCACATGTACCTCTTCACCTGTCGTCTGATTCTGAATATAAATTTGGGCCAGGAACTGGGGAATGGTCATTCCGTCACGAATCCTGTAAACACCTGTACGAGGACCTATTGTCTGCTTTCCATCCACTGTGTTAACAAAACGATCGTACCCCGTTGCATTTGCAACGCCAAAGCGCTGATGGACTTCTTTGTTGTTAAGTTCAAAACCTCCATCTTCGATTAAAGTACCATCTATACCTTTAATGACAACATCATCAGTACCTCCAGCAGCTACGAGACTGAGTTCCACACAACTCTTGTCGTCACGATAACGCTGACAGCGAAGCACAACGTCATTCATATCGTAGTCAGCTGAGGCTGAACGGTCTTCAAAGAGTAACATATAAGATGCATTATCAATCTCTTTCTCGTCGTAGAGCTGTGAGTTTTCTACACCAGTACCACTACTTTCGTTGCCAGTAGGATCTTCCTCATATACCTCAGTATCATAACCACCCATTTCTATAATAACGTCGCTGAACCGAGTGTCAGCACCTTCTTCAAAGCAGAAATATACTTTACCGTTGGCTTCGAACATAGCAATGCGAGGATCATTAATTTCCATGTTGCCAAAAGTAGTCGAAGACGATTTAAACTGGCCGTATTGATTGATTTGCCTGTTCAGTTCCCCATAACCGTACAGACATCCATTCTTCTGGCCCCCATAATTTGTGGCTTCTGTAGGTTGGACCTTTCTAATCATGAATCCAATCTTATAATCGGCAGGAATAATTGCCGATGGCGTCGTGCTTGGTGGGGCAAGTACTGCAGAGAAATAATCCAATGGCAGTTCAAAGTCTTCAATAGCAGTTGCTTGAGGATAATCATATACCTCGAATGTCCATTCTCTATATTGGTTCGTAGAGTTCTTGTTACCAACTCCAAGCCTATAGCCTGCGTCAGATTTCAAGCATTTATTCTTATTGTATGTGTATATGTATGCTTTGGTTCTGCTTTCTGTTGGATTTATTTTGCTGTCGGTGATATAGAAAGTATATTTTTGCAAAGAGTTCTCATTTATGTCCTTTATCTCAGGGCGTCCACCTTCACCTTCACCACCATTACACCAAAGGAACTTCTTTGATCCAACATTGTAGAACATGAAGGTACCATCCTTCTTGTTTTCAAAAATCTGCCAGAGCTGATCCTCAATGTTCTCTTCATAGGCTTCCTTCAAATCGTCATTTTTATCACCATTAGTGATATAATGAGTTTTACCATCAGAATAGTTGCTGATGCGATAGAATAGTCTATCTGTGGTATAGTCATACGTACTTAGTTTAGATGGTTTTGGTGTGAACTCTGAAGCTTCTCCATAGTAAGGTAGGAGATACTCATGAAGTCTCATGAAGGTCTGGTCTCTTTCATCTATTGCAATACCCGAAACACTACTAAAAGCATTTCTCTCTACGTTTAGGTCAATAGCCTTGAACTTCGGTAGCGTCTTGATATAGTCTGCTTCAGACAATTTTGATGATGCTACGTCTGCTGGATTGTAATAATAGTAGTAGATAGAACACCAGTAAGCTTCCGTTGATGCTAACTGAACAGGACTCAGGACGATGGGTTTGCCTGTAGTGGTCAATTGGTTGTCAAACAATTTTACCACATCACTATTTCGAATGAGTTCCAAATTATTCCTCCTACTTCCGTTCTTGTCATCACGGATAAGATATTCGTCGAAAATATCCTGTAGATTGGTCTTCTCGTCTTCCGTAAGAGCGGTTGCGTCTGTATAAACAGTCTGTCCGTCTGTCGTCCATGAACCTCCAATATTTCCAGTATCAGTAGGTGCATACAATCGGTCGTTATCCCACTTACTGTCTTTCCAGACACTATATTTATCGCTGTTAATAGCACGATAAGCATTAAAAGACAGTTGAATGCTATTTAAGTCCAGCGCCACTTTTGAAAAGTCTGGCAAGTCTGATGCTGATCTGCGTGCAGCACGAGTGGTGGCTCCCTTCTTAAAACTTACATTCGTTTCACCAATATCAAATCCTTTGAAGAAATAATGACCCTCGCTGTCAACACAGGCTGCTATCAGACGTTTGTAGCTGTTGAGTACATCATAATTCAATGTGACTGTTTGACCTTTCTGAACATTGGCTTCTGCTACGACTCTAGTATCGGGATTCAGAAGGGGTGACTCTGTCAGAATCTGCACACGGGCAATATTCTTCAGGCTTGCGTCAGCAGTAATGGTAACTGTACCGGAAATGGATGAATTCCAGTCCTGATTGGGGTCTATTTCGCCAAAAATATTTGCTGCATTCTGACGAATAGCCTCATTTCGCGTTTCGTCAAAATCAAATCTTTGACAACCAGTAAATGTAATCATTCCAACGAGTGTTGCAATGAAAAATATCCTCTTTTTCATAATCTGCTTTTAGTTTAGTACTAACTCTTTTGATATATCGGTTGCAAAGATACGTACTTTTTCTAACAGTTTGAATACAAATGAGATGAAAATATTGATAATTCTTTAAAAATTAACAATAATTAATAAAATTAGAACTCTACAATCACTTTTCCGTTAATTTGTCTGCCTGTCAAGTAGTTAGGAACGGCATATTGTTGGTTGGTTACATCGGTAACCCAATAGTAGCTGTTGACGTTGGAAATGCCGAAAATGTTGAGGCCGTCAACGCCTAACCATACGCGGGGTTTTCTGAAAGAAGACTTCTCTCCAGGCTGTCCGACAAGCAGATAACTCAAACCGATATCAGCACGTTTATAAGCCGGTGCACGGAACAGTTGATATTCTAGTCCTCGGTGAGGCGCTCCAAAAGGAAGACCGTCTGCAAAGGCCAGTTTCAGGGCCATCTTCCAACGTTCTGTTCCTGGGAAATAGTCTGTAAAGTGGAGATTGACGCCCCAACGCTGATCTGTAGGCATTGGAACGCTGATGCCATTGATCTTCTGACGGGTAGACATCAGGCTGAATGTCAGCCAAGAATCACTGCCAGGAACAAACTCGCCATAAAGTTTCAGATCGAGTCCGACGGCATGTCCCGAGGCTATATTCTTACCGTAGTAGACCACCTTCATGTTTTGTACGTTATACGGAATGAGGTTGTCCATCAGCTTGTAATAAGCCTCTGCTGAGAAACGGAAAGGACGCTCGGCCATTCGAAACTTATAGTCGAAGGCTCCTACGATATGAATACTTTGCTGACTTTTTATTTTCTCATTCAGTGTCACAATCGTCTGACGGTTGACGGTAATAGTGTCACGTAGTTCCTTATAGAACGGTGCCTGATAATAGAGTCCTGCTGCCAGACGGAACGTAATGTTCTGATTCCAAGAGGGTATCATGGCCAGTGAAACTCTGGGAGATACAATGGTCTCTTTGTTATAACTCCAATTGGCCATACGCACACCGTAGTTCAGCGTCCAAAGGGTTGGCTGTTCGCTATTCGCGCCACTTTGCCAACGGTAAGTGTCCTGGATGTAAGCCTCTATGCGGTGAGATGAAATCTCGTTCTTTGAGCGTAGTGAATAGATGAGGTCCAAACGGTCTGCACTATGCGGAATAGAATAGCCGCTGGAGTCGCGCATCTCATATTCTTGGGCATTCTCTTCTATCTTTTCCCACTTCATGGTAATACCTGTCTCCCAATCGTGTTTGCGCGTTTTATGATTCAACATCAGTTTCACACTGGCTACGTTGGCTTTCAGATAGTTACGGGCATGTTCCATATAGGTACCGACGCCCAATTGTTCCTGTGTCTGGGCGTCGTCCAACCAATATTGGCCCATGATGTCATATGTCTCCTGTTCTTTCGTGTGGAATGCGGAACCCAGGAGACTTACCCTAGTATTCTTCGTGAAATGACGCTGCAAACGCACGGTACCGAACAAGGTGCGGAAAATATCCTTCTCCTGTCCGTCGAAATACACCTTGAACGACTTCACATTCTGCATCGTTCCAAACGATGTCTCGCGGTCTGAAGGATAAAAATTATAGTGATTCTCTGAGATATTGCCGATAAAGTCTACTGTCCAGCGTTCGTTGGGTTGATAGGTGATATACGTCTGGTAATCCAGGAAGTTTGGACGATATTCACCTTTCGTCTCTAACGACCCCAGCAGATAACGGTTGGTCTTATATCGAATGCCGTGACTCATCGAGAATTTCTTGTTGCCGTAGCCTACAAAGGCGCTGGCACCTAACAGTGATGCCTGTAGATTACCCTCCCAGCGGGTAGGTTTACGATATTGGATATCGAGCGCTGACGACATCTTGTCACCGTATTTCGCTTCAAAACCTCCTGACGAGAAGGCAACGCGTTCCACCATATCCGAATTGATGACTGACAATCCTTCCTGCTGACCACTACGGATGAGCAACGGACGATACACTTCCACATTATTTATATATACAGAGTTCTCGTCGAACGAACCGCCTCTGACGTTATATTGACTTGAGAGTTCGTTATGACTACTGACACCTGCCTGCTGCTGCACCAGTTCCTCTACGGCATTACCGCTCGTCGTCGGAGTTGCCCGCAGGTCCTTGGTGTCCAATTCCGCAGTAGCTGTCGTCTGTCTGCGTCTTTCAGTTACTACCACTTCGTCCAATTCCTTCATCGGATGTAGCGTGACGAGCATCTTTTGGTTTCCCTTGGGTTTACGTAGGACACGCGTTCTCGTTTGGTAACCAACCATCGAGAATTTGACCACCACTGAATCGGCAGAATGTAGTTTCAATGAGAATTCCCCTTTCAGATTGGCCATCGTTACAGCACCCTGTTCCAAACATGAAACAGTAGCTAACTCTATGGCGTTACCCTCTTCGTCGGATACTTTGCCACTGAGTGTAAACTGCTGTGCTGCTGCCGTCAGAACCGACAGCAACAAAGCCAATATTCCTATGACTTTTCGATAGTCCATCGTTATAATAAACGGACTATACCTTTATTTATTGTTGTGAGGTGGTGTTTTTCTTTTTCTTTCCGCCATGATGGTGGCGTTTTTTCTGCTGAGAATCCTGCCCGTTCTGTTTATTCTGAGCTTTCGGATTCTTCCCACCCCGACGGCGTCCTCCACGACCACGTGAAGACTTACGGGGCGCAGAAGCCCTGTACTCAGGACCTTCACCGAGACCTTCTGGTAATGGGTTCTTGTGAATGTCCCGTTCCAGGAAACGCTCGATATCTCCGAAATAGCGCATATCCATATCTGAGACAAACGTGATAGCCACACCGTCACGCTGTGCGCGGGCTGTACGGCCAATGCGGTGGACATAGTCTTCAGCGTCGCGCGGCACGTCGTAATTGATGACACATAGGATGTCGTCAATGTCAATACCTCGGGCAACAATATCTGTAGCCACAAGTACATTCACCTGTCCGGTCTTGAAACGATACATCACGTCGTCACGTTCTGCCTGCGACAGGTCAGAATGCATAGCGGCACAATTGATGTTCATACGTTTCAATTCGCGGGTGATGTCTTTTACCTTATCTTTCTTACCCGAGAAGATGATAACCCTTTCCAGTTCTCCAGCCTTGAACAGCGAACGGATAATACCCAGTTTCTGAGGTTCGTAGCAGACATATGCCGACTGCTGAATCTTCTCTGCTGGTTTTGATACGGCTATTTTTACTTCTACGGGGTCGGTGAGCAAGGTGTGTGCCAACTGCTGAATCTTCTGGGGCATAGTGGCTGAAAACATGATAGTCTGATGATTTTTGGGCAACAGCTTGGCTATTGACAAAATATCATCAGAGAATCCCATATCGAGCATACGGTCAGCTTCGTCGAGTACAAAGAAACTCAATTGGCTCAGATCCAGATGTCCCATACGAATATGGCTGAGCAGACGGCCTGGTGTGGCGATAATCACATCGGCACCCATCTTCAGCCCCTTGGTCTCTACGTCGAAACGGCTACCGTCGTTACCGCCATATACAGCAACACTCGAGATACCGTCCAGATAGTATCCAAAACCCTGCATGGCCTGGTCTATTTGCTGTGCCAGTTCTCGTGTCGGAGCCATCACAATACAGTTGACAGCATCCTTCGGATATCCCCCGTCATCAAGCATTGAGAGAATAGGCAGCAGGTACGCTGCGGTCTTGCCCGTACCTGTCTGTGCAATGCCAATGAGGTCACGCTCGTCCAGAATCTCTGGGATACATTTCTCCTGAATAGGTGTCATCTCCTCGAAATGCATATCATACAGCGCGTCGAGGATATTATCGTTCAAATATGTTTCTTCAAAAGTCACTTAACTTTAATCTTTAAACTTTAATCTTTAAACTTTCAACTTTAATTTGGTGCCTGTCTATAGCAGAAGTAGGCGATAAATGCATAAAGTATGTTTGGAATCCATGCTGCCAGCATTGATGGGGTACCAGCATTGATGGCAAACGTAGCACTGATCGTCTGCAACAGGATGTAGGTAAACGACAAGGCCAGTCCGATACCTAGATAGAGTCCCATACCGCCCTTACGTTTACGTGACGACAGCGAGACTCCGATAATCGTTAGGATAAATGACGCAAACGACGACGCTATGCGTTTGTGGTATTCAACCTCATACTGCACGACGTTCGACGAACCGCGCTCCTGCTGTTTCGAGATGTATCGTTTCAGTTCGGGCGAGGTGAACGTCTCTTGCTGACCGCCCGAGAATACCAAATCCATGGGTTCCATCTGTATCAGCGTATCAATCTCGTTGCCGCTGGTAATCTGTTCGCGCATGCCTTTCAGTGTACGTATCTTATAATTGCGCGCCTTCCAGTGGTAGCGTTCTTCCGAAATGGTGTCGTACTGAATAACGGATGCGTTCAACTGACTCACCATCTTTTTGTTCTCAAACTTATAAAGTGCGAAACCATATCCCGTCTTACGGATATCGTCATACTGCGAGATATAGGCCACGACGCCTTTATCTACCATGAGCTGGATATTTGATGCAGAGGTGTTTTTCTTGTTGTTCTTGTATAGCGACTCGAAATCATGACGCACAACCGTACCTTTCGGAATGACATAAGAGCCGAGATAGAACGTGAGCAGGGCT
>LXOW01044312.1_pt1 | contig 10419 bp, 7 predicted proteins | sample 1368591 | NCBI WGS metagenome assembly LXOW01 (sample SAMN04884650, study PRJNA319009) | bovine gut metagenome | isolation source: Cow rumen | host: Bos taurus | place: Italy: Legnaro (PD) | collected 2014-07-09
CCTGTTCCTTTTGTTTGCGTGCCTGGCCGCTTCTGCGCCCTGCCTCCCGGCGTGCCTCCACCGTATTCTCATAGGCCTCGGCCTCCCGGTCTATGTGCTGCTTGGCCACCACCCAGGCCACGGCCTCCTTGCCCTTGAGCTCCGGCGCCGCGCCTGTACGCGGGCCGTTCATGAACGGCCCCTTTTGATGAGTATTTCTTTTTTCCGCACCGCAGAAAAGAGGATCATCCTAATTTCCCGTTCAGCTCCTCCAGCGCTGCTGTGAGCGCTTCCTCAAAGGTGGGATGTGGGCGCATGGCCTTAAGAAGGTCGGAAGGGGTCATGCCCCCTGCGATGGCCTCCGAGAGCTGGGAGATCATATCGGAGGCGTTGGTACACATGAGTTGGGCTCCCAGGAGCTTTTTGGTCTCGGCGTGGGCCACCAGCTTCATAAAGCCCCTGTCGCCGTTGAGGATCACGGTCCGCCCGTTCGATGACATCAGCGCCTTGGCGGTCTTCACGGGGATGCCTCGGTCCTTGGCGTCCGCCTCGGTGAAGCCCACGGCGGCGATCTCGGGCCGCACGTACACGCAGCCCGGGACCAGGGAGAGGTCCGTTTCATTGGCCCTGCCCGCCATCTCGTTCACCGCATGGATGCCCTGGGCCGTGGCCACGTGAGCCAGCTGCACCGGGGAACTTACGTCGCCCACGGCGTACACGCCGGGGAAGCTGGTCTCGAACCTTTCGTTCACCTTGATCCGCCGCCGGTCCATCTGGGGGGCCATGCCCTCGGCGAACAGGCCCGCCGTATAGGGGCTGCGGCCGATGGCGCAGAGGACCCGCTGGCCGGTGACGGACTGAAGCTTGCCCTTGGTCTCAAAATTGACCTGGATACCGGCGTCAGTCTCGATCAGGTCCTTCACCATGGCCCCGGTGAACACCTGCACGCCCCGCTTCTTCATGATCATGGCGAGGTTTTGACCGAGCTCCCTGTCCATATTGGGCAGGAGCCGATCGAGGCCCTCCACCACCGTCACGCTGACGCCCAGGTCGTTGTAGAAGGTGGCAAACTCCATGCCGATGACCCCGCCGCCGATGATGATGAGGGAGGAAAAGTCACCGCCCTCGCCGTTTAAGAGCTCGTCGGAGGTCATGACGCAGGGAAGGTCCAGGCCCGGAATGGGGGGACGGGCGGGCACGGAGCCCGTGGCCAAAAGGATGTTCTGGGCGGTGTAGACGCCCTCATTCTCGCCGGAAACGGTGACGGTGTGAGGAGCGGTCAGGGTGCCGGTGCCCCTCAAAAGACTTACTTTGGCGGCCTTAAACAGGCTCTCGATGCCGCCCCGGAGCTTTTCCACCACCTGCTGCTTATAGGCGAACATGGCGGAAAGGTCGTAGGAAAGGCCCTCAGCGACCACGCCCAGGGCGCCGCCGTTCCTGGCCTCCTCATAGACGCCGGAAGCGTGCAGCAGGGCCTTGGTGGGGATGCAGCCCCGGTTGAGGCAGGTGCCGCCCACCTCCCGGCGCTCCACCACCGCGGTCTTAAGGCCCAGCTTGGCGGCGTGGAGGGCGGCTTCATAGCCTCCGGGGCCCGCGCCGATGACGATGAGATCAAAATCGAACATGTTTATATCTCCTGTTCCAATAGAGTGAGGATATCTTCCCCGTGGGTCACGGTCCCCAGGGCGGCTGAAAGGGCGTCGAGGCTGAACCGGCAGCCGGTGAGGGCCTTTTCCAGGGCCGGCGGGAAGGTGAAGTCCATGTCGTCCGAATACACGGCGGCCTGTTCTATATTGCCCTCGTTTACCCGGAGCTGCAGCTCCGCGCCGCCCCAGGCAAAGCGCCCTTCCACCCGACAGGTGAAGGGCAGCTTCTGCCCGTAGCGCCAGGCCCAGCTTGCATACTGCTCCCGCAGTTCTTCTACCCGCGTTCGGTCTGTGTCCGTCCATTCCCTGGGGGCGCTTTCCAGTCCATAGACCAGATCGAAGGCGTCCATGAGGGCCCGTTTCAGCCCGCCGATGGTGAGCGAGGGGCACAGCTCGATCAGGTTCACCACCCGGGAGCGGACCGAGGCCACGCCCTTGGTCTCCATCTTAGCCTTTGAGGGCGTTAGATACCGTTGGAGCTTTTGACCGTCCACGTCCACCATGATGGTGCCGTGGTGGTAGGACCGCTGCCCGTTGTGATAGAAGGCGTTGCCGGAGAACTTCCGGCCGTCGGCGGTGAGATCGTTCCGGCCGGACAATTCCGCCGGGATGCCGAAGCTCCTGCAGGCTTCTAACAGGACCCGCTGCTGCTTTCCAAGGTCGTAATCGGAACTTGGCACCAGAAAGGTGAAGTTCAGATTCCCCAGGTCGTGGAACACCGCCCCGCCTCCGGAGAGGCGGCGGGCCAAATGTCCGCCTTCGCTTTCCAGAAGGGATGAGCGGCACTCGGCCCAGGGGTTTTGGTTTTTGCCGATGACCACCGTGTTCTGGTTCTGCCACAGGTACAAAAGGCAGCACCCGCCTTTCACGGTGTCCAGCAGGTGCTGCTCGGTGGCTAAGTTGAGAAAGGGGTCGAAGGACCCGCTTTCATAGGTCAGCAGGGTGTGGATCACGGCTTGACGTACCGGACGATGGGGTTCCGGGCCGCCTTCACCTCGTCGGGCCGGCCGATCTGGGCGTTGTGGGGCGCGGCGTGCATGAAGGCGGGGTCCTTGTACCCCAGCTCGTAGAGGGCCCGGAACACCTCCGCCGCCCAGTCCAGCGTCTCCTTGCTCTCCGTCTCCGTGGGCTCCAGCATAAGGGCCTCATGGACGATGAGAGGGAAGTACATCGTGGGGGGATGCATGCCGTAGTCGATAAGGGACTTGGCTACGTCCAGGGCCGACACGCCCGTGGCCTTCTTGTACTCGGAGAGATCCAGCACGAACTCATGCATACAGATCCGATCGAAGGCGGGGGTGAAGGTGCCCTTGATGCGGGACATGAGGTAGTTGGCGTTGAGGACCGCGTTCTGGGCCGCCTCGGGAACGCCCTCCCGGCCCAGGGTCAGGAGGTAGGCAAGGGCTCTTACCACCACCAGGAAGTTGCCCCTAAAGCCCCGGACCTGGATGTGGCCCGGCTCCTCCATGAGAGCGGAATGAGGCAGGAAGGGGGCCAGGAACGCCTTGCAGCCCACCGCGCCCGCGCCGGGGCCGCCGCCGCCGTGGGGGGTGGCGAAGGTCTTGTGCAGGTTCAAGTGTACGCAGTCGAAGCCCATGTCCCCGGGCCGCACCACGCCCATGACGGCGTTCAGGTTGGCGCCGTCGTAGTAGCAAAGGCCGCCGGCCTCGTGAACGAGGCGGGTGATCTCCAATATGTTCTCGTCGAAGATGCCCACGGTGTTGGGGTTGGTGAGCATGAGACCCGCTGTGTCGGGCCCCAAAACGCTCTTGAGAGCATCGAGGTCCACGCAGCCGTTGCTGGCGGAGGGGATGTTCACCACCTGGTAGCCGCACATGGCCGCCGTGGCGGGGTTGGTGCCGTGGGCGGAGTCGGGCACGATGATCTTGGTCCGCCCCTTGTCGTTCCGGCTGTCGTGGTACTGCTTGATGAGCAGGACACCGGTGAACTCCCCGTGGGCGCCGGCAGCGGGCTGGAAGGTCATGTCGTCCATGCCGGTGATCTCGCAGAGATATTTCCTGGCCGTGTCGATGACCTCCCGGCAGCCTTCGGTGGCCTCGGCGGGAGCCAGGGGATGAACAGAGGCGAAGCCGGGCAGGGACGCCATCTCCTCGTCGATGCGGGGATTGTACTTCATGGTGCAGGAGCCCAGGGGGTAGAACCCGCAGTTGACCCCGTGGACGTGCTCATTGAGCTCCGTGTAGTGGCGGCTCACGTCCACCTCGCTCATTTCAGGGAGCATGGGGGCGGCCTCGCGCTTTAGCGCTTCCGGCAGCTCCACCTTCTCCACGTCGCAGACGGGGAGGATGGCGCAGCGGCGACCGGGCACGCTCTTTTCAAAGATCAGCTTCATGCGAGCACCTCCTTCACGACGGACACGACCTCGTCGAGGGTCGCTTTCGGCACCTTCTCCGTAGCGCACCACAGGATGCCGTTATCGTAGGGCAGGCCGCCCAGGATGTTACGGGCGTCCAGGGCCGCAAGGATCTCGTCTGCCTTGGGCATATCCAACAGGAACTCATGGAAGAAGGAGCCCTCGTAGCGGCGCTTGACGCCGGGCAGCTTTTCCAATTCTCTGCACAGGTAATGGGCCTTGGCCATGGCGCTTTCGGCCACCTCTTTGAGCCCCTCGGGGCCCATGGCGGCCAGGTAGACCCCGGCGGTCAGGGCGCAGAGAGCCTCGTTGGAGCAGATGTTGCTGCCGGCCTTCTCCCGGCGGATATGCTGCTCCCGGGCCTGGAGAGACAGGACGTAGGCCCGGTTTCCCTGATCGTCCGTGGTTTCGCCCACGATGCGGCCGGGGAGTTTGCGCATGAGCTTCGTTGTGGTGGCCATGAACCCGAGATAGGGCCCGCCCCACCCAAGGGGCAAGCCCAAAGGCTGGCCTTCGCCCACGGCGATGTCCGCGCCCATGTCCCGGGGTGTTTTCAGAATGCCCAGGGCGATGGGGTTCACGCCCAGGATACAGAGGGCGCCCGCCTCATGGGCCGCGGCGGCCAGGGCCTCGGCATCCTCGAAGAGGCCGCAGAAGTTGGGCTGCTGCACGTACACGGCGGATACCTCGGGGGAGAGCATGGCTTTCAGGGCGTCCATATCCGTTTTGCCGTCCTTGGCGGGGATCACCTTCACCTCGTCGTTGGTGCCGTAGCAGTAGGTGCGGACGGTGTTGATCACGTCCGGGTGAGCAGCGCCGGAGATGAGGGTCACCCGGCGCTTCCGATCCCGGGCCATGGCGCAGGCTTCCGCGGCGGCGGTGGCCCCATCGTAGACGGAGGCGTTGCTGACGTCCATGCCGGTGAGCTCGCAGATCTCCGTCTGATACTCGAAGATGGATTGGAGCACGCCCTGGCTCATCTCGGCCTGGTAGGGCGTGTAGGCGGTGAGGAACTCCTCCTTGGCGGGGATGTACTTGACGATGCTGGGGATGTAGTGATCGTAGGCCCCGGCGCCCCGAAGGATGGCGTCGTAGACCTTGTTCTTCTTCGCCATGGCCGTGAGGGCCCGGCTCACCTCCAGCTCGCTTTGGCCCGCGGGCAGGTCCAGGGGCCGATCGAGATACATGCTCTCGGGCACGTCCCGATACAGCTCCCGATAGTCCCTGAGCCCGATGGCGCTGAGCATCTCCTGCCGCTGTTCCCGGGTGGAAGGAACGTAGCTGCCCATCTTATGCCTCCGCGGCGCAGTGGGCTTCGTAAGCGGCGGCGTCCAGGAGCTCGTCGGTGGCGGTGACACCTTCCACCTTGATGATCCAGGCGCCGTAGGGATCGTTGTTCAGGTTCTCGGGGGCGTCCAGCAGCTCCTCGTTGATCTCGCACACGGTACCGGTCACGGGGCTCATGAGATCGGACACGGCCTTGACGGATTCCACGTCGCCGAAGGCTTCCCCGGCGGTGACCTCGTCGCCCACCTGGGGCAGGTTCACAAAGACCAGGTCGCCCAAAGCGTCCTGGGCAAAGTCGGAGATGCCCACGACGGCCACGTCGCCGTCCATTTTGACCCACTCATGGGACTTGGAGTACTTGAGATCGGGGTTGATAGTAGCCATGATTAATTATCCTCCTAAAAAGTTTTTGTGTTTTTCTGCGGGACGGGCAAGCCCGTCCCCTACGGATTTTCTGTTGATCGCGGCTGTAGGGGACGGGCTTGCCCGTCCCGTTGAGCTTCTTACTTCTCGATCAGACTGGACAATTTCCCCAGCGCCTTCTCAAACTCGGCGTCGGTGAAGCAGTACTGCATATCCAGGTGCCTGCTCCGAAGGGCGACGACCTCCTCCCGGATGTCCTTGTTCCGCAGGATGCAGTCCGCCATAAGCTCGGCCAGCTTTTGGAACTCTTCGTGGCCGAAGCCGAAGCGGACCATCTCGCTCATACCCATGCGCAGCGCGCCGGAGGCGGTGAAGCCCTCCTCGTCGGGGGTGGCCTGGTAGTTGACGATGATGTTGTTCTTTTCGAGCCGCTCCGCGATCTCGGGGCCCTCGCCGTAGCCCACGCCCACGATGACCTGGTGGGTCTCGGTGTAGCTGATGGAGGGATCGCCCTTCACGTCCAGGCCCTGCTCCTTGAGGGCTTTTGCGAAGAACTTGGCGTTATCCACGATGGCCGCCTGGTAGGCGTCCTTATACTGATTCATCTCGTAAGCCGCCATGAGGAAGCCCAGCTGGGTGCCCAGATGATGGTTGGAGACGCTGCCGGGGAAGGCGCGGGTCTCGATGGTGTTCCACAGGCCGTACTTGAGCTCGTCCTTCTTCCAGTTGGTGCCGATGACGCCCCGCTGGGGCCCGAAGAAGGTCTTGTGGGTGGAGCCGGTGACGATCTCAGCCCCCTCCTCGAAGGGTTTCTGGAAGTGGTCGCCGATGAGGCCCAGCACGTGGGCCATGTCGTACATGATGGTGGTGGGGATGCCCTGCTCGTCCACGAACTTGCGGATGGCGGCCACGGGCTCCTTGTGGAGCACCATGCTCTTGCCGAAGATGATGAGCTCGGGCCTGTACTGGGCGATGACTTCCTTGGTCTTCTCCACGTCGATCTTGAAGATGTTGTCGGCGCACACGGGGAAGTTCACCACGGCGCTGCGCTCGGTGACGGGGTCCACGGCGATGTAGTCGTGCAGCGCCCCCATAGGCTGGGCGGACAGGTGGCCGCCCTTGATGATGTGGTTGTTGAGCACGTACCCAAGGCGCCGGGGGGTGTGCTTCCGGTCAAGTCTATTCTTCCAGTCCATGAGGGCGGAGAAGACCGCCATGTTGGACATCTGGCCGGAGACCACCCGGGTCTCCACCTCGGTGCAGCCGAAGTAGCGGCGCATCTCCTGGACCAGCAGCTGCTCCACCTTGTCGATGAACTTGGTGCCCTGGTAGTAGAACACGTCCGCGTCGTAGAAGGACTTGATCTTCTTGTGCTCGGCGTATCGAAAGGCCGGGTCGCTGGCGCACAAAAGCTGGACCGCCTTGCTGGGGGTGTTCTCCGAGGGGATCAGGTTCACGCAGCAGTTCTGCCGCCATTCATGGTTCTCGATGGCCGCATAGAGGAGGTCGATGGCCTTTTGGGTGTTGTCGCCCACGGACTTGGCGGTTTCCTCGGTGAGGAGCTTGTCGTAGAGGATGGGCCGGGCGAAGGGGGGCGCGTCCACCCGCATATGGTAGGGGGGGATGCCGGCTTTCAGCTTCCGGCCGCGCACGTCCACGGTGACTTCCTCAAAGTCCAGAATATCGCTGTCGATGTACGCCATGCCGATGGACCGCTTGGCGGTGGTGTCCAGTATCTCCGTGAAGAGGCCCTCGCCCTCGGCCTGGTAGTAGGGGACCATGGTGCCGGAGGTCACGTGGCCCACCAGCTTTTCACCCTTGTAGACGGGCATGCCGGCCCGGATGACGCCGCGGTCCAGGAGCGTGATGGGCCGGATGCGGCGGGGCAGGGCAGAGAGGGCGTCGGGGGCGAAGTCACGGTTCAAAATGCGCTTGTTGGCCGCGGCCTGCGCTTCGAGAGCTTTGCGGCCCACGTAGTCCCCCTTCTGCTCGGAGAAGGACACGGCGAAGCGGGCCAGGGACACGGCGAAGATGGGCATGTTTTTGCCCTCGGCGTCCACGCCCATTTCATGGCCGTACAGGGGCATCCCGGCCTCCAGGCGCAGGGTGTCCCGAGCGCCCAGGCCCGCGGGCTTGGCCCCCAGTTCAAGGAGCCGATCCCAAAGCCAGCGGGCGTGGTTGGTCTTTACGAACACCTCGTACCCCAGAGGTTCGCCGGTGTAGCCGGTCTTGGCCACCCAGGCTTCACGGCCCTCAAGCGGCAGCACGCCCAGGGCGTTCTTCATGGGTTCCGTGACGGCCGCGCCGCCGGAGAGGATCATCAAGAGGTCCCGGCTTCGGGGGCCCTGGACGGCGATGGAGGCGTAGTCGGCGGAGATGTTGGTGATCTTCACGTCGAATTTCTCCGCGATGGGGAGAAGGTGTTCAAGGTCCTTGTCCGTGTTGGCGGCGTTCACCACCAGGAGATACCAGTCCTCAAAGAACCGGTACAGGTACGCGTCGTCCACGGCGCTGCCGTCCTCTGCGGGGATGATGCAGTACTGGGCCTTGTCCGGGTCCAGGGCCAGCACGTTGCTGGTGAGCACGTGCTGCAGAAAGGCCACCGCGTCGGGGCCCTCCACCCGCAGCCGCCCCATGTGGCTCACGTCAAAGAGGCTGCAGCTGTGGCGGGTGAACAGGTGCTCGGCCACGATGCCCTCCGGGTACTGGATGGGCATCTCCCAGCCGCCGAAGTCCACCATGGTGGCGCCCGCAGCAAGGTGGGCGTCGTAGAGTTGGGTCCGTTTGAGCTCGCTCATGTAAATCCTCCTGTCCATATTCTTGAATTTGATCCGCGTTTTCCCGCAGGAAACAAAAAAGGCGCATACCACAACAAAGGGTATTGCGCCTCCGTTTTTTGCCTGAGAGATTCCCGGGGCAAGTCTCCCCGGTTGCACCTTCGGCGTGGGGGTCACCCCTCACTTTCCGGAGCTTCGTCCCGGCCCGATCCTTTTGCCTGAGAGTTTTTGCGTGTCCCCTTCGGCGCCGCCGTAGGCGGTCTCTCCCGGGCCGATCTTCCGAAGCATATTCGGTTTTTCCATCCCCAAAAGTATCACGCCGGGGGCGGGTTGTCAAGGAAAAATGTGGGGCGGAGAAGGGGTATTGTGTCCCATGAACGGGTCCGGATCACAGATCGTTCATTTGCCCCGGGCCCCGGCGGCCCCTACACTGTAGGTATGGAGAGCACGCCGAAAACCAGCATACGCCCGGGCCAGATCGTCTACCTGGTGGAATCCTGCCGTTACGTCCGGGAGGCCGTGGTCTGCCGCTGCAGCGGGGGCCTCTTCACCCTCCGCTTCACCGACACGGGCGGCGGCGTCCGCCTCCGGGCCGATAGGCTCTACCCCACCCGGGCGGCGGCCCAGGCCTGCGTCCGGCGCCTGAAGGAGGAGCGCCAACAGACCGCCCCCGCCTCCGGTTGCTGGCATAACGTGCCCCTGTGGCAGTGCTGAGGGAGGCAGGCTGCTGAAAAACGATGTTTTTCGGCAGCTTGGGCTCTGCCTCCGCTTCGCTTTCAGGGACCGCTTATAAGTCTTCGGTTTACCGGGCGGCCTCTGCAAGGTGTAGCGGGCGGCTACACCGCGCTTCGCATTGCTCGGGAAACATAATACATTCAAAGCAATTGTGACACTATTGCAAAAACCCACCCGGGGCGGTTGATTTTCCGTGGGGGCGGGGGTATAGTAGGGGCAGAGATTAGCACTCGGGATAGTTGAGTGCTAAAACAACAGATTTCGAGGTGAAAGATATGGCTAAGAAACAGTTCAAGGCGGAGTCCAAGCGGCTGCTGGACATGATGATCCATTCCATCTATACCCATAAGGAGATCTTTTTGCGGGAGCTCATCAGCAACGCCAGCGACGCCATCGACAAGCGCTACTACGCCGCCATGCAGAAGGGCGGCGAGGGCATGGACCGGAGCGACTACTTCATCCGCCTGACCCCCAGCGAGACCACCCGGACCCTGACCATCACCGACAACGGCTGCGGCATGAGTGAGAAGGAGCTGGAGGAGGACCTGGGCACCATCGCCAAGAGCGGCACGTTGGCCTTCAAGCAGGCCATGGATACGACCGAGGAGGGCAAGAGCGCCCCCGAGGTGGACGTGATCGGCCAGTTCGGCGTGGGCTTCTATTCCGCCTTCATGGTGGCCAAGAACATCAAGGTCTATTCAAGGACCGAGGACGGCGAGGGCCACGTGTGGGAGAGCAACGGCGAGGATGGCTATACCGTGAAACCCTTCGACTACCCCTCCGTGGGCACCCAGATCGTGCTGACCATGAAGGACGACGAGGAGGGGGAGGACTACAGCCAGTACCTTCGGGAGTACACCCTCACCTCTTTGGTCAAGAAATACAGCGACTACGTCCGCTACCCCATCCGCATGATGGAAGAGAAGCGGCTGCCCAAGGGCGAACCGGAGGAGGGAAAGCCCCAGGAGTACGAGACCGTCATGGAGGACGTGGTCCTCAACTCCATGGTTCCCCTGTGGAAGCGTTCTAAGAGCGAGGTCACGGAGGAGGAGTATGATCGGTTCTACCGGGACAACTTCTTCGACGTGGACGATCCTTTGAGCGTCATCCGGGTGTCCGTGGAGGGCGCGGTGTCCTACACGGCCCTGCTGTTCATCCCCAAGAAGGCCCCCTGGGACTTTTACACCAAGGGCTATAAGCGGGGGCTGAAGCTGTACAGCAGCGGCGTCATGATCATGGACGCCTGCGAGGATCTGCT
>LXOW01117210.1_pt1 | contig 10419 bp, 9 predicted proteins | sample 1368591 | NCBI WGS metagenome assembly LXOW01 (sample SAMN04884650, study PRJNA319009) | bovine gut metagenome | isolation source: Cow rumen | host: Bos taurus | place: Italy: Legnaro (PD) | collected 2014-07-09
AGATGTGTATAAGAGACAGAACCAGTGGGTTCTCCATACATATTTACAATATGGTCTGGATATTTATTTTCTCATCCCTGCTACTGTACCTTATTCCAAGAAAGAAGGATGCGGATATATATTCTTATTCCATTATAGGCTTGTCAGTAGCCTTACTTTCCCTTACTGGCAGAAGACAGTATATAGTTAATCAGCTGATTTGTTATATGTTGCCTTTGTATTTTACTGGAGAAAAAAGAAAAAAAACTTACGCATTACTTGCGATTTTCCTTATTGTTACGCTTATTATTGTGAAATTTTATGCACGATTAAGAGGAGGATCTCATGAATCCGACTTTTTAATTAGCGTTCTCAATGAATTCAGTATGTTTGATATGCTTCTAGTGACTGATATAGACTTCAGCATTAATGGTCTAGGTCTTTTCTGGGGGAAAAATTACCTAAACATATTTACAATCCCTATACCAAAACTAAATATACAGCCATTTGACCACATGGCTACCGGCATAGTTTTCAATAATCTTTTCCATGGAGCAATCCCTACCTCCCTATTCGGCAGTCTATATTTTAATTTTTCATATATTGGAACATGCCTAGGAGCGTTTTTACTAGGAAAAGTAATGCTAAAGGCACTGGAGAAATTTTCTTCTGATATTTCGTATGAAAGCATAGGTTATTACAGTATATTTGCCACATTTATATATGATATTATAAGAGTAGGCGATATCGGACGCGAATTGTGGACATATATGACCTTCCTGATTGTGTATTCCTGTTTTATCTATGTAATGCGCAAGGTCCGCAACGACACAATGATCTTTAAGGATTATGCGAAATAAAAAACAGACAGACACATCTTCCAGAACAAGGAACTCCATATTGAATTTATGTACCGGAACTGCAAGCAGGTTGTTGCAGACAGTATTACGTTTTGTCGTTAGGACTATTTTTATCTATACTCTCGGTAAAGAATACCTTGGAATTAATTCTTATTTTTCAGATGTTCTAAGTATGCTATCACTGGCAGAGTTCGGATTTGCTTCTGCCATTAGTTTCAGAATGTACAAGCCTTTGGCTGAACGGGATGATGCCAGGGTGCNNATACGAGGCTGTCGGTCTTTTTGTACTATTTGCGGGATTATGCCTTATCCCATTCCTGCCTATGCTGATAAAGGATTACAGCCATCTGGCAGATTTAGGGATAAACGCACCGCTTGTCTTTGTCATTTATCTTCTACAGACCGTATCCTCCTATCTATTTTTCGCATACAGATCATCCGTAATGCGGGCAAACCAGAAAAAATACATACTTGATATTTCTGATTTCATAATAACCATACTCCTGAATGTCAGTCAGATAGCCGTATTGATTTTTTGGCACAATTTCATCGCATATATCATAACGGCTGTCATTTTTAATGTCATAAGCAATCTTGTCAAGGCATATATATCATATAGGTTTTACCCACAGTTCTTCATAAAGGAAGAAGGTTTTTTATCAAAATCCGAAATAAAGGAAATGTTCAAGGACTGTGCCGCACTATTTCTATACAAGATAAACAACATTGTGCTTAAAGCCACTGACAACATAGTGATTGGATTTTTCCTTGGGATGTCTTCTGTCGGAGTTTATTCAAATTACCTGCTTTTTTACAGGATTACGATCACAATACTCTCACAAATGTATACGGCTGTGCAGGCAAGCATGGGAAACCTCTTCGCAGTCGCAGACATTAAGACAAAATACAGGTTTTTTGAAACGGTCAATTTTATTACCGTAATACTGTATGGATCTTTTGCTACATTAATAGCTGTGTGCGTAGATGAAATTATACAATTGTGGATAGGAAATGACTATCTGTTGGCAAAACCTTTCGCAATACTTATAGGAATAGAGCTATTGTTCAATGGAATAAAGCATAACCTTGGTCAGATCAGATCAGTGACGGGGCTTTTCAAGCAAGGATGGTACAGACCCATAGTAGGCATTGTTATAAATATTTCCGTGTCCGTCGGTCTGGTGCGGAAATTCGGCATATATGGCGTAATAATAGGCACAATTTCCGCAGACATTATATCAAACTTCATGATTGACCCATACCTTATACACAAATATAGCTTTGGCAATTACAAAAGTGTCTGGCACTACTACCGCAAAAATATTGCATATATGATTGTACTAACAACTATATGTGCCATGAATTTCTGGATATGCTCTGTATTTTTTATCGGACACGGCTGGCTTTCCGCAATCGTACACGCTTCAATCGTTGCCGCAAGCACGCCTGCCATACTTATACTGATATATAGAAACACAGCTGAATGTCAATATCTTATGGGGCTGATAAAAAGAATAACAAGGAAAATTGCCAGGAAAAAATAATCAACGCCTTGAAAACCCAATGTTTTCAAGGCGTCAGGATATTGATTGGTATTTATTGACTACCAGACCACAATCATCTAAAACATCTCCTTATCACTTCTATTATCACGTCCTGCTGTTCAGCGGTCATCTTGTTGTCGCTGGGCAGACACAGGCCACGGTTGAATATATCCATACCGGCATCCTCGGCTGTCTTGCCGCTGATGTACGCATTGCTACGCGCCCGGCCTGTTCCATTCCTTGTTATAAAGCCATTTAGGCTGTATACAGGCTGCATGTGCATAGGCTTCCATATAGGTCTTGCCTCGGCGTTTACGGCGGCTATGGCCTCAAATATCTCGGTAGGGCAGCTTTTCCCAGACTCACTGACATAAAGGGATTCCTTTCCCCCCCTCACTTGGCGGCACATATAGTCAGAATCTATGATAAGGCAGCTAAGCCAGAAATTAGGCTCGGAATTCTTCTCATCATAAGGATTCATTTTCAAAGGCAGATTCTTCAGACCTTCCTTATAACGCATGTAAATGGCCTTTTTCTGGGCAATATGCTCTTCAAGATGTGGGAGCTGCCCTCTTATTATTCCGGCTATAATATTGCTCATACGGTAATTATAGCCCAGTTCCTCATGCTGATACCATGCCGCGGCCTCCCGGCTCTGGGTGGACCACTTGCGGGCTTTCTCCGCATCTTCCTGACTGTCAGTAAGCAACATTCCGCCGCTTGACCCGGTAATGATCTTGTTTCCATTAAAACTCAGAATACTTTCCGTTCCGAACATTCCGGTCTGTACGCCTTTGTATGTAGCTCCGAATGATTCGGCGGCATCTTCCACTATAAGGGCATGATGTCTGTCGCATATTGCCCTGATCTCGTCTATCTTGCCCGGTGTTCCGTACAGATGTGCAAGTACGACGAGACGCACTTCGGGGTACATTTCAAATGCCTTTTCAAGTGCGGCAGGATCCATGTTCCATGTTTCATATTCCGTGTCTATGAAGACAGCCTCGCCGCCCTCGTATGCAACAGGATTAACGGTTGCGTCAAACGTAAGATCGCTGCAGAATACCTTTTTTCCTTCAAGGCTGCCGTGTCCGGGCTGAGGCTGTCCATAAAGTTTCTCGGCACACAGCTTTATTGACAGATGCAGGGATGCTGTTCCGCTGGCTAGGGCTACGGCGTATTTCCTGCCTGTCTTTGCAGCACAGATTTTCTCTGCCTCGTTTATGTTCGCCCCGACGGTACTTACCCAGTTTGTCTCTATCGCATCGGCGACCCATTTAAGTTCCTCGCCGTGCATTGTAGGGCTTGCCAGCCAAATCTTCTTCTCAAACGGTTTTATTCCTTCTGTTATGTTCTTCATAATAATCTCCGTAAATCCAAATTTATTTCCTGTAAAAATCCTTTCCACCGAATTCTTTCCAGGTATTATACATATCTATGTAATTTGCCTTTATAAACTTCTGAATAATTGTTATTTCCCTGGAAGTCAGATTTCCTTTTTTCTGCACAACACTATCACCATTCGGTCTTATAAAGAATTTTGCAGCAGTCTGTCGTGTAAGTTTTTTATCGCTTGCATGTGCGTGCAATGCCTCAATTATACAGGCTGAAGTAAAATACAGGTAATGCCCTGCTATCATAAACTGAAAGAATTTCGGCATTTATACGTCCATAAACTGTAAATTCTTACGACAAAGATCCTTTACTACGGTCTGCTGAATATCATCCATATTTGTTTCAATTAACTGCCCTTCTGAATCAACAACCATGGATGACTGTTCATCCCAAAGGCTTAAAATCCTTATAAAACCATCTTCGCGCTTGAAAAAAGCATAACCTTTGACTATCAGAACGGCATTTTTGATTATTTCCTGTATTTTCTCATTGCTCATACGATATCCTCACATGCTTTATAGGACCCAGGAACTTGTCCTTATCCATATCCAGGTCTTCAAGCACAGGCAGAAGATCAATATATTCCTCTATTTCATGCTCTCTCTGACGGTATTTTGCCATTACTTCAATGTATCCATAATCCCACAGCAATATCTTTGTATATCGTTCAAGTCCATCGCAGGTACGGAATGTCAGTTTTGTGCCTCCGAACGAAAATGTCGTGTATTTGTCAAAACTACTCAATATTGCCGTGTCTTTTTTCATGCTACCTTCTTTGCCGCAGCGGCATAGCTGTTGTTTTTCGCAGGCTTGTATGTTGAAACCATATCCGCTACGATTGAGCAAATATCCTCGTCGTTGGTATATGCGGTATACATAAGTTTTTCCAGTTTCTGCAGAAAAACGTCCGTGTCAAAAGGAATAGGGCAGCCGATATGTATGAGGTCATTTTCAGTCTTTTTAAGGCCTTCCTCGGCCATTAATTTTTCCTCATATATTTTCTCTCCGGGACGCAGACCTGTAAACTCAATCTTTATGTCCTCACCAGGCCTGTATCCGGAAAGTTTTATAAGATTTTCAGCCAAATCTACTATCCTTACCGGACTACCCATGTCAAGCACGAATATTTCGCCACCTTTCGCATAAGTGCCTGCCAGCATTACAAGGCTCACGGCCTCCGGGATAGTCATAAAATAACGCACAATGTCCGGGTGAGTGACTGTCACCGGCCCGCCGTTGGCAATCTGCTTTTTGAACACCGGTATTACGCTGCCGTTGCTGCCAAGCACATTGCCGAAACGAACCGCGACAAACTCTGTCTTTATCTGTTTGTAATCAATATGGCTAAACTGTCTTTTTCTTTTCTCGTCGGAAATCTCATGTGTGAAAAGCTGTGGTATCTCTTCAGCCTTGCCTTCTTTTATCTTTGCATCAAAACTCTGTATTATCTGCTCGCAAAGACGCTTGCTCGCCCCCATAATGTTGGTGGGATTGACAGCCTTGTCAGTTGATATAAGCACAAAACGGCGGCAGCCGTGAACCATGGCGGCAAAAGCAGTCTTGTATGTGCCTATGGCATTGTTCTTTATTGCCTCATTAGGACTGTCTTCCATAAGGGGTACATGCTTGTGTGCGGCAGCATGATAGACAATTTCCGGACGGTATTCGTCAAAAATCTGGAACATACGGCGACTGTCGCGTACAGACCCTATAAGCACCTTCAAATCTAGCCATGGATATTTTTCCCGAAGTTCCAGCTGAATGTCATAGGCATTATTCTCGTATATTTCCAGAATGAGGAGCATTTTAGGCTTATGGGCAGCAATCTGACGGCAAAGTTCGCTACCTATTGATCCCCCGCCTCCAGTGACCATTACTGTTTTTCCATGTATGAACTCAAAAACTTCTTTCATATCCGCCTTAATAGGGCTGCGGCCTAAAAGATCCACGACGGAAACATCCCGCATCATATTCACGGATACTTCCCCATTTATAAGCTGAAAGAGGCCAGGCAGCTGTTTGATCTGACAATGTGTTTCCTTGCATATATTAAGAATCTCACTTTTGTCCTTTGGGCTTGCGGTAGGGATTGCAAAATAAATCTTATCTATATGATAATCACTGGCAGCCTGCTCAATCATCTCCCGACCGCCTACTATGGGGACACCATTTACAAGGAGGCCTTTCTTTTCAGAGTCATCGTCAATAATGCATACGACACGCTCACCCATACGGGGAGACATCGTTATTTCCTTAAGGATAGTATGTCCTGCCTCTCCCGCACCGATTATCATCACTTTTTTCGCAGAGGAAGAATTATGTCTAATAGCCTGACTTATATATAACCCAAAACGAAAAACAAAACGGGAAGAAAGCAAAAATACAGTCTGAAATATCATTCCACCAACATAATATGTCAGAGGCATTCTTGCAAAGAAGATTGTTATGAATACAATATGTAGTCCTGACGTAAGCAGGGATACCAAAAGCACCTTGGAAAACTCAGAAAAACTTGCATATTTCCATATACCTTTGTATAGGCGGAATATCCAGAATATGAAAATACAGAATAACGCATATACGGTTATGAACTTTTTAAAAGGATCAAAATAGAGTGCCAATGGAACAAATGTTTCAAATCTTAAACATAATATGGAATAATATGCAAGATGGATAGAAACAAGATCAGTAAAAATCATTAAAGATGTTTTAAAAATCTGGCTTATTTTGAAAATTTCTTTATTATTTGTTCGCATCATAACTTTTTTTCAAAAGATTATAACAATTGCTCATTACCTATTGCTAATTATTCATTGGAAAACAGAAAAAGGCATTTATCTGTTTTTCCCTACTGTGATAAAACAAGAAAACCAATATATATTATATAAAAAAAGCCGATGTTTTCACTACATCGGCTTTTTTTATTTTTCAGACTAAGTTATCAGAACAAGGCCCTCATGCCTATGCCTGCTGTGAACAGATCATAACCTCTGTTTTTCAGATTTGAATGTCTTGTCTTGTACTCAACAAACGCACTACCAGAAAGAACAGTGTTGATCTTGTGGGAGAATGACGGTCTTATGACATACAGATTGTCATTTCTGGCCTTTGACTGACCATTTGCCTTGGTGTCATAGTCAAGGTTATCCCAGCCAATCTTCAATGAAGCTACAGATCTGGAAGAAAGTTTGTGATTTGCCGTCACAAAGAATGACGTGTCAACAAAATACCTGTTCTTGTTGAAATTATTTGCCGTTGTTTCCTCTGTCTGCCTGGAAGCATCAAAGTTGAAGAACGTTCTCTCTGTCATTTCATATTTCAAACCGAGTGAAAGACCGAGAAGAGCCTTGCTATCCTTGTATCCGTTTGCAGACTTATGATAATCGCGATAAGAATAAAATACGTCAATATCGCCAGTCACCTTTGGAGCTATGCGGCCTTCCATACCTGCTGATATGACATGAGTACCTGAATTCTGCTTGCCATTCTTCTGATAGGTTATGTTAGTAAATTTATATCCGACATACATATCAGTTTTCTCGGAGTGGGAATAATATCCTCTCAAAGACAATGACAATGTATTGCGATCCATTGAATTTAGATTCACATACTCATCAACACTGTCAGTAAGTGTTGCCTTAAGCCACAGCCTGTGTGCCTTTTTTGTCTTGAATGAGGCAGAAACGGTGTTTTTCCAGCGTTTTTCCCTGTCGTCGTCAGCATTATTTGCTGCGTCAGATGTAAATAGGAATTTCTCGCCAAATTCCATATTCGGACTGTTAAGATTAAGATTGATAAGTGAGTCTATGGAATTGTTTGTGTTTGAATACTTGTTATAAGCATTATAGCCAAACATCGCACCAGAATTGAGTTTGAAAGGTGTGTTCGGCAACACGGTGTTGTATTGAGCCATACCACGTGTCACCCTTATAAGGGAGGATGTCCTGCCTGATGCAACCTTGTAAATATTGCTATCGTATTTATAGTCTTCCGATACAGACAATTTCAGGTTCTCACCGGCATTGGCGTAATTGCCTGCGAGGGCAATCAAAAAAACAAAAACTAGCAGCTTTTTCATTTGTTGTTATTTTCCTTAATTTTTTTGTAAAGACAAGGCAAAGCCGCATTTAGCGGCCTTGCCTAATACAAACCCAGATTAGCGGGTGGAAGGACTAAGAATCTCTTCCTCTTTTATATTCTCGCCCTGTGTCTCATCAACAACAGAGGGTTCAACTTCCTGATCCACGTTCTCAATAAAGTCCTCGGCAGTGGTTTCAACAGTGCCTTCAGACACATTGTCAGCAGTATTTGTATCAGTCGGGGTTGATTCAGTCGGCTGGGGAGCTACTGTCACAGGTGTGGGCTGTGCTGGTGCCGGGGTTTCCTGAGGCTGTGTTTCCACTGGTGTTTCAACTATCGGGGCAGGAGCTTCCTGTGAAAGGGCACCGCTTACATCACCCTTGAGGGAGATGTAGGAATTTACCTCAATAACATCTCCTGTATTTACCGTGAGATACACAGGTGCGGCATCTTTCGGCACAGAAACAGAACCATCGGCAACACTCACAAATATTGTTGTCGGCTGCGGTGCTGGGGCAGGTGTCTCACCAGCCTCATCTGTCGTCGCAGGAGTTGCCGTAGGATCGGTTGTATTATATATCGCATTGCCAATTGATATTCCATCCATATCAGGAGCCTCAACCTGAACATTGCCTTCTGCCATAGACAGGGTCACCGACTTTTTGGCAGGAACACCGATTCTGATACCATTGTATATGACAACCTCGTCAGTCTCACCGGCGGTGATAGTCACAGGCTCCCTGCTTGTTACTATCCTAGGAGCAGGAGCAGGCATACCTGGACGGGCACCAGGACGTACATTTGCCGGTGCAGGACGCTGAGGAGCTGGCCTGGGTGTCTGTGCAGGGGCAACATTCGGACGTGGAGCCTGAGGTCCCCTCGGTGCAACTGTCGGAGCTGGAGCATTTGTTGGTGCACCAGCCTGAGGCAAATTAGGCGTCATGCCTGGCGGAACTGGTGCATTTTGCGCACTCGCCACAACGGGTGCGGTTAAAATCGCACACACTAATAATGAGAGTATTTTCATTGTATAAAACTCCTTTTAACTTTTCAAATCATTACCTAAATTTTAACAATTTTTTCTTGTCAAATCAAGCCAAGACAAAAAACACGACTACAAATTCTAATTACAGCTTGCTGGCCGCGATACCTACAAGTTTTTTCAGTCTTTCCATATTTTTTACAAATGCCCTGCCGTGCAGGCCTATTGGATCTTCAATTTCCTTGTCTTTATCTTCTGCGAACTCGGCAAGAAGATACATCTTGTTCAGAAACTGGGACCATCTTTCCGCCAAAAGCTCATAATGCTCGTTTTCCATAAGGAAAATGTAGTCAGCGGCTTCCATATCCTTTTTTTCAAGTGGCTGTGGAATGTGATTCTCCCTTATACCCATTTCTGCTAGAAAATCCTTCATTTTCTGTGGAACGGCATAATCAGGATTAGCATATATCCCGCGTGAAAAGCACTCATCGTCAGGTCGCAGCTTCTGCATTATCTTTTCCGCCGCATAGCTGCGACAAACATTTGCAAAACNNTAATTGTTCTTGTTGTGTCAATATTTGCCCCATTCAGCTTTGCTGGAACAGAGCCATGGGCTTTTTCATTTATACAGGCGGGAATTTTTGGAATTTTTCTTGCACTGTTTTTAAAAAGACATCATTTCTCGGTATCACCACTGATAAAGCCAGTCTTTTTCATATTGGGTTTTTTAGCATTGCTTGCGGTGCTACAGTCTTTTTTTACCACTAGCATATTGAAGCCACCATTGCATTATCCATCCACATTTTCAAGACTTTACACGCTTGAACATGCTTCTCTTTTTATCACATGGATTACGGCAGTACTTGCCATCTCCCAGCTTTTTCAGACCAGAAAGGAAATAATGCAGGCTTTGAAAATCGTGGCCATTTCCGGATTTCTCGTCGCATTATCAGTTTTCTTCTGGTCAGACGGAGAATATGTAAGTTTCTTCCTCGGATACAAGCACATAGGAAAAGGGCCTTTCTTCAATCGTGATCATGCAGGAACATTCCTTGCAATATGCTCTTTCGCACTTGCGGCAATTCCACTATCCCTATATGCGATTTACAAACATCATCCAGAAGAAAAGGAAAAGATGTATTCCAAGCAATTCGTGTGCTGGTTTCTTTTCGTGCTGACTGCTGCCTCTGTCATTTATACAAAATCACGAGGAGGGATGTTGGCACTGCTTACAGGAATCCTGTCCTTGATTTTTCTGTTGGGAATATCCCTGCCACATCATACAAGAAAGAGGACATTTTTCGGATTTCTAGCATTAATGCTTGCGGCAATATGTGGATTTTCAATAGCAAACAACATAGATGCGATAAACAGATATGCGGACAGGGCAGGGGACTCTTTCGGCGACAACAACACTAGGATCGTTCTGTACAAGGCTGTTCCGAAAATACTTGAAAAATATCCAGCTGGCATAGGAATAGGATCACTTCCACTCGTCATAGAACAAAACTGTTCCAAACGCATAGGCCACTATGTAGAGCGTCTACATTCGGACTGGCTGGAAATACTGACGGGTATC
>LXOW01216572.1_pt2 | contig 10419 bp, 8 predicted proteins | sample 1368591 | NCBI WGS metagenome assembly LXOW01 (sample SAMN04884650, study PRJNA319009) | bovine gut metagenome | isolation source: Cow rumen | host: Bos taurus | place: Italy: Legnaro (PD) | collected 2014-07-09
ACCAGATACTCTTCAAACGTCATACCGTCTGGCAGCACCACAACCTCGTTCAGGTTAAATGATGCTGCTATATCATGATCCTCCTGAGCCCTAATGCCTATGGGCAACATGACTACGAGACAAAGCAGTATGAGCAGTTGTTTCATTTTGTGCTGTATTCATACCAATCTATATCTACATAGCCGTTTGTTTTTTGGCTACACTGCGTAAAGAGACCGAGCATGACACCTGTGAAGCCGCCGATGGTTTCGGTACTGAGGAAACGGTATTCCATCTTGGCGAGCGTGGTGAAGTTGGTACCGTCGGAGGATGCCTGCATGTAGTAAAAGTCCTTGTCGGAAGTGATGCGCAGATAGGCACGGTTGCCACTCAGCGGAAGTTCCTTTTCGCTGTGGTTGGTCTGGCCGAGACGAACATTTGACTTTACGAAGAGTTTCCCGCCTCGACACTCTGCCACCACGTCGTAGTGGTTCAACGGTGCAGCGTAGGCGGTGATACCAGCCTGCATGCCTTCCGCAAGATTGGAGAGGTCGAGTAGGGTGGTGGCTGTAAAGTTCAACTCCGTTTGACGGCGTGCGACGAACGTAGGATTAGCTGTCTCACTGAGGTCAATCGTGCTAGGACGGAGGCGCAGAAAACCCTTCCGCTCTGTCAACGAGTATTTTGTGTAATCGGGATTGCACAGGCTCATCCAACCCATAGGTAAGCCTATTGAATGATAGCTATCTTTGGGCGCCTGACGTTCTACGTAGTTGAATTCTTCGCGTATGGGGTCTTTTGCCATATGGACTTGGGGCAGCGTCTTGCATTGCATGTCTATCTGCAGTGTACCGTCCTTATTTACTATAGGCCAGTCACCATCTGCCCACTGCACAGGCGCCAGCATCGTCTCGCGTCCCATCACGTGTTGCAAGTAGCCGCTGGTACGATATCCCAAACAAATCATCCACCAAGAGTTATCGGGAGCCTGAATTAAATCTGCATGTCCGAGACCCTGAATCGGGCTGTTCTGCATCTTCATATTGAAGTGCGAGAGGATGGGATTGGCTGGGTTGGGCTCGTAAGGCCCGAAGAGACTCTTGCTGCGCAGAATGTTCACATGATGCCCGTGCTCCGTGCCGCCCTCTGCCAATAGCAGATAATAGTAGCCGTCCTTCTTGTAGATATGCGGTCCCTCAGGATAACGCCCGCCGAGACCCGTTCCCAAGTGGTGAATCTCACCCAACTGTTTACCTGTCTCTACATCAATCTCACAGATTTTGATGTCGCCCTCCTTCCATAGGAAATAGCACTTACCCTCGTCCCAGAATAGCGTAGGGTCGCAACTACCAATGGCGAAATCGATGACGATAGGCTCCGACCATTCTCCAGCGGGATTGTCCGTCCATACATAGAAATGGCGGCGCGATGGGAACACTGTCGTCACCATATAGAAGCGTCCTTCGTGGTAGCGGATGGTTGGCGCATAAATACCGCTGTTGCCGTCGGTTCCCTTTAGATCCACCTGCGAAGCTCGCGTCAGACAGTTACCCACCTGCTCCCAATGAATCAGGTCCTTGGAGTGGAACACTGGCACGCCAGGGAAATACTGAAACGTGCTGTTCACCAGATAGAAATCATCGCCAGCCCGGCATACACTCGGGTCTGCATGGAATCCAGGCAGCACGGGATTCTTGAAACCCTGAGCACTGACAGTCAGCACCGCAAGCATCACGCAAATGCCAAAGAGAATTCGTCTCATAAGGTATATCTTATTTGTTTTCTTTTGTACAATTCTTGATTTTCTTTGTCTTTTGAATTTCACCATATTCAGTAAGCAGATTCCAAATACCATCTTCTGATAATACTCCGCGTTTGAGGTCTGGAGGAAGTTGTCCTGCTTCATCAGCAGCAAAGTCCTGTTTCCACAAATCACTGCCATAGTATTTGCTGAGTTCGGCAACATCCTCTTCAATCGCCTTCAATGAATCAGCAGACCCATCCTTCATGGCAGCCAAGGCTTTGTCGAAGCATTGCTCCATCCGCTTGATTCGCTCAAGTTGGACTCTTTGTTTCGCTTGTCTGGCAAACGCAAACAGCGACTGAGGCAGGTGGCAATAACCATCAGGATTCTTGTCGAGGTAGTCTTGATGATACTCCTCAGCGGTGTAGAAGTTCTGCAGAGGCAGCTTTTCTACTACTAAAGGTTGCGGATAGTTTTTCTGCTCTTCCACAAATACCTTCTCGATGATGGGCAAATCCGCTGGGTCGGTATAGTAGACACCAGTGCGATAGCGTGTCCCTTCATCGTGTCCTTGCTTGTTGAGACTCGTGGGGTCGATAGCCTTGAAGAACATCTGCAACAGGAATTCGAGGCTGACCACATCAGGATAGAACCGCACAAAGACCGTCTCTGCAAAGCCTGTCTGATCGGTATAGACCTCCTTATACGTCGGATTCTCCGTATGTCCGTTGGCGAATCCTACCTCCGTCAGGGCTACGCCCTCAATCTGCTTGAAGTAGTGTTCTGTTCCCCAGAAGCATCCACCGGCAAGGTAGATATCCTTTGTGGGCTTTGGCGATTTGTTGGCTTCTTCTGCCAGTCCGTTCATCAATTGTTCGTCTATTGTCTTCATATCAGTTCATTTGTAGATACTTCAAACGTATTGCTTTGGGGAGTTTTGATGCCACAAGTTGATAGGACTCCTTAATCCATTCCTGGACTAATGCATCTTCTACCTGCTCGTAATATACGTCGCTCCAATGCTTCTTGTTCCAATGCCAGGCAGGCGTTACAGCAGCAAACTGACTACGAAGTTCTTCATTCCTTTCTGGTGACAGTTTTAGAGCCAGTCTGGGTTCTAAAGACTCTTTTATATCATGCTTGCCACCACCCAGCCATAGGCAGAGGAATATCTTTCCCTCCAATCTGAAGGTCAGGATGTCATCGCCAAACGGCTGGTCTTCCGTCACGCCAAAGAGTGACAAGGTATATTCTCGTACTTGTTCGATGTTCATTGTCAATTACATAGGTTTCACAGATCCAAATCCTTTGCAGGCCAGCCATAGTCTTGGTACTTGGTGGCAGACAGTCCGTGGTCGCGAACGAATGCACGCAACACATCATGCCTTAAGACAGCTAAAGCGATTAGAATCTTTTTCATAACTAATCTTCTTTTTTTATTTTGTCATTTGCTTTTCAGTGTTAGACTAGCGGTAGGCAACGGGCTCTTGATGCTCACGCTGACGGAGCCTCCCTTCAGCGAACTGCGAATGACGAGGAGGGCGCGGCCCTTCCATGTTTTTACATGAGGTGATGTGTAGGGCTCTGTATCCTTCAAGTCGGCAGAGGCGAAGGCCAGCAGCGTACCAGCTCCCTTAACGGTAGCCTCACAATCGATGACTGCTTCGGGTACGAGCGTGCCTTGCTTGTCAAGGACTTCGACAGTAACGAAGGTTAGCGACTGTCCGTCGGCAGACATTACGGTACGGTCGGGGGTGAGGCGCAGACGGGCAGGTTCGCCAGCGGTGCAAAGAAGCGTCCCCATTCCGCTAGCCTCAGCATGTAGTATTCCTGGTTCGTAGTTAACAGTAAATACGGCCTTGTACTCTGTCTCGCGGCTCACCTGCTTCGTGCCGATGAGTTTATCGTTCAGATAGAGTTTTACCTCTGGAGCCTTAGTATAGACCTCCACTTCGATGGGCTTACCTTCCCAGCCGGGCCATGTCCACGACTCCCATGTGGGCCATACACTCCACATCGTCGTGTGAATCTCGCCGTGGTAGCCGTTGGGCTCTTTTACGGCGAGGTGAAGTACAGAGGGGAATTCGCCCGTATAGGCATCTTTCCACAGCATCTCACGATAATGACTGATAGGTTTCCTCCAGCCGGTGATGTCAACGTCGCCACAGGGAGCGCCGTGCCATTCGGGCTGTCCGCCCTCAATCCACGACTCGCCCTCGCGCTCACCTTTATAGTAGTTACGACCAATGCCGCTCTCGCCCAGATAGTCGAGACCCGTCCACACGATGTCGCCCACGACGTAGGGGAAGTCGTTCACCACAGCCCAGTTTCTGAAGGCGTCGCGCGGATAGCTCTCCGTCTGCCAGATGATGCGCTTGGGGTCGCGCTGGTGGTCAGAGGCGTGCTTGAATATCATGTAGTTGTAGCCCGCCACGTCGAGCACCTCGGCATGTGGGTCGTAGATTTCCCAGTCGCGGTCCCAGGCACAAAGGGCCTCGGTGACGGGGCGTGTCTGGTCCCATTCATGAATAGCCTGCTTCATCAGCCGGGCAGTATAGACCACGCGGATGTCCTTGCGCTCGATGACCTCGTTGCCAATGCTCCACGAAATGACGCTTGGATGGTTACGGTCGCGCAGCACCATCGCATGAATGTCCTCACGATAGCAGGAATCGATAACGGTTGAATAGTCGTAGGGATTCTTCTGCGTACGCCAGCCGTCAAAGGCCTCGTCGATGACCAGCATACCAATCGAGTCACAGGCATCGAGAAAGGCACGGGTCGTGGGATTGTGACTGGTGCGAATGAGGTTGAAGCCTGCCTCCTTCATCTGGCGCACCTTACGGATCTCAGCATCGTCGAAGGCACGGGCACCCAGTACACCGTCGTCGTGATGTACACAGGCACCATTGATAAGCACTTTTTTGCCATTAAGCACGAAGCCATTCTCGGCATCGAACGAGAACGTGCGGATGCCGTATTTTGCAGTTGCGTTGTCGATGACGTTGCCTGCCTCCTTCAATTCTACTTTCGCCTCATAAAGCGTCGGACTCTCGGGCGACCATAGGCGTGGATTATTGACGAAGAGAGTCGTTGTCACGGTCTTGCTCTCACCAGCCTTCACAGCCACCATCAACTGAGCACTGCCCACCACAACGGTGGCGTTGCGGTCGGTCTGCGATTCATTATGCACAGTCACGTCCACCTGTACACGCGCCTTATCGGAACTCACCTCCGGCGTAGTGACGAAAACACCATTCTCGGCAATGTGTAACGCGGGCATGGTCTCCAACCACACGTGGCGGTAGATGCCCGAACCGGAGTACCAGCGGCAGTTCGGCTGTTCGGAATTGTCAACCTTTACCACAACCTCGTTGGCTTGTTTCTTATCCTTATTAATATATGGTGTCACATCGACTGTGAACGGCGTATAGCCATAATGATGCTGCCCAGCACGCTGTCCATTCACATAGACCTCAGCTTTTTGATACACACCTTCGAAATGCAGTTTCACCAGTTTGTCGCCGGGTGTCTTGAATGTTTTGCGGTACTCGCCCTTGCCAGCCTCGAACCATCCTCCGCCAGTACCCGTAACGCCTTGGCCAGAATTGGGACCTTCGAAGATGTCCCAATCGTGCGGCAGGTCCACGGTCTGCGTCGTTCCATTGTGAGTAAACTGCCAGCCGAAGTCAAACAGCTGCCTTGACCTCCGGTCGAGCCTGCTCACGCTCGGCAGAGCTGATGCGTGCATCGCTCTGCTCTCGTTCAATCGCAGCCTTTTTGTCTGTGCCGATGCCGTCACCACTGCGATGGCCAGCATCATTGTCATCATAATCTTCTTCATATAGTTAAATTTCTTCTAACTCATTTTTTATCATCAATATTTTCTTGCCAGTCCTTCTGCCTCTATCTTATGTATGTGCTTTCGCTTAATATTCATATAGATGGATGTGAAGGATTTTCCATTCACCAACGCCGATGCGGGCATGACGGCCTTGATGGGTTTGGTCGCCGTTATGGCGACGGAGGTATTGCACCGTGCCATTATTAGAGATTGCTACTTCATCGACGGAAAGGAGGCCGAGACGTTTGCCATTGAACATTGAACGTTGAACATTGAACTTTTCTCCGCCTGCTTCGGCGAAACCGTCTTCGCCAAGTGTCTTTTGTTGCTCTTGTTGTTTCTCCGTAGGGGTCTTAAAGTCGATGACCACACCGCTTCCTGCCAAAAGGTAATCATACTTGCCTAGGCGGATGAGCATGGCACCGCCTTCGGGCCAAGTAGTGCCGTCAGTAGCGCGAGGGTCCCAAGGCAGGGTGAAGTAATGGCGGCAAGTCATCACTACGCCGTTGTCATCGATGATGCGCTCGCGGTCTTCCTGATCGAAAAGAAGGCCCCAGGTATTCTGTGAGCGTTTTACATAAAATACTTGACGCAGCAGATTGTAGGCCTGTGTGACCGATTCCGTCTCTTTTGGGCTGGCCTGGTCGATGGCGAAGGGTGAGAAACCCAATGCCTGATGCTCGCCGAAGGCATAGAGGGCACGGACACCGCTATTCTCGCAGCATCGGCTCTCAGGGATAAAGAGCCGATTCTTAATTGGGCCTCCTTCCTGCGGACGCAAAGGCATCGCATACTGCGCACACCACGACTTGAAGCCCGTGTCGTAGATGTCGGGAGCGAGCAGATCGATGCTGGGAGCACCCTCATGCCAGAAGTCTATGAGATGTGCCAACGGGCCTGCCGAGGGATATTCACCAGGACGGCGCCCACGGCTGTTCATCGCAGCATTCACATAGAGCGGCATGTTGTGTAACTCACGGGCCGCCTTAGCCAGATGCTCCACGTAGCGGGCATAGCTCAGCGCCATGAACTTCTCGTCGGCATACTCATCAGTGCCGTAGCGCTCTGCCCACTTCTCTTTCTTGTATGCCTTCTCAGCCAATGGAGAGTGGTCGCGTGCCGACTCCAGCATACCGATCTCGTTCTCTATCTGCATCATGACGACCACCTCGCGCTGCGGGTCTTTCTCGCGGATATGTCGCATGAGTGCCGAAAAGACCTTCAGATCGGCCTGCAACACATTGTCGCTGAAACACGAGGCAATCTCCATCTGTTTTCCCTCGGCGGTCATCGCCCTAGGGAACCGCTTCGTGTCCTGCTTGAACCAACCCGGCGCATAGCACGACATCGAGTTCTTCCACGCGCCAAACCAAAGGAGCACCACGTGCAACTGCTCACGTCGCGCCATGTCGATAGTACGGTCAATGAGTGTGAAGTCGAACTTCCCCTCTACAGGTTCGACGAACTCCCAGTAAGCTGGCACAAGTACCGTATTCAGTCCCAATGCCCGCATCCGTGGCAACACTTCATCGATATCTTCTACCGACGTCGCAGCCGAGTTGCTCAACTCTCCGCCAAGAATGGGATCATTTAACTTCTGCGCTGAAACTGTCAGCACGCCCATCATTACCATGAGACAGAAAACCAATTTCTTCATTGTTTCATTTTACTTTTTTAGTCGATTTCCAAATCGATTTACAATTGTGAGTACAAAGATAATCATATTTTTCCGTTTTTTCGTATCTTTGCCGTTATATTAGGAAAGTTTATGAATTATAAAAACGGGATTGGAACATTTATCTATGATAATGCAACAAAATTCTTGTGGATTATGTTGCATTTTTCGTACCTTTGCAAAAAAATAACAAAGACATAATTATGAAACGATTGATGACATGTGCCTGCGTGGCATTTATGGCCATAATGTCAATGGCACAAAGCGTGATGGACGTGAACACCAAGAAACTGGGCGCACCCATCCAGAAGACGATGTACGGCATCTTCTTCGAAGACATCAACTATGCCGCAGACGGCGGACTGTATGGTGAACTGGTGAAAAACCGCTCGTTTGAATTTCCGCAGTCGCTGATGGGCTGGCAGGCCTTTGGACGGGTGGACGTGAAGGACGACGGACCATTCGAGCGTTGTCCGCACTATGTGGTGCTGAGCGATCCTGGTCACAACGACCGCCGTTCGGGACTGGTGAACGAGGGCTACTTCGGCATCGGCGTGAAGCAGGGTGAGCAGTATCGCTTCTCGGTATGGGCGAAGGCTCCGAAGGGCTCCGCCTCCATCCGTGTGCAGTTGATTCAGGAGAACTCAATGGACGAGCGTCAGGAGTTTGCTGAGCAGAAAGTAGATGTCACCTCTGCGGAGTGGAAGAAATATACCGTCACGCTGACGTCTACGAAAACGCTGAAACAGGCCAAGCTGCGTATCTTCCTGCAAGGCACAAACAGCGTAGCATTAGAGCACGTGTCGCTATTCCCCGTGAACACCTATAAAAACCGCGAGAACGGTATGCGCCGCGACTTGGCACAAGCCCTGGAAGACCTGCACCCAGGCATCTTCCGTTTCCCTGGCGGATGCATCGTTGAGGGTACCGACCTCGCGACACGCTACCAGTGGAAGAATTCGGTAGGCCCTGTGGAGAACCGTCCACTGAACCAGAACCGCTGGGAGCACACCTTCGACCACCGCTACTTCCCCGACTATTATCAGTCGTACGGACTGGGCTTCTTCGAGTTCTTCCAACTCTCGGAGGATATCGGTGCCGAGCCGCTGCCCATCATTAGCGTAGGTCTTGCCTGCCAGTTCCAGAACTGGAACAACGAGTCAGCCCATGTGAAGACGGACGCGTTGCAACCCTACATCGACGACTGCCTCGACCTCATCGAATTTGCCAACGGACCCGCCGACAGCAAATGGGGCAAGGTGCGTGCCGACATGGGCCACCCGGCTCCTTTCAACATGAAGTACATCGGAGTGGGCAACGAACAATGGGGCGAGCTCTACTACGAGCGTCTGAAGCCGTTCGTGGCTGCCATCCGCGCCAAATATCCTGACATCAAGATTGTAGGCAGCAGTGGTCCGATGCCTGACGACCAGCCCGACAACACCTATCGTTTCGAAGACGGATGGAAGGCCATGAGGGCGTTGAAGGCCGATCTCGTCGACGAGCATTACTATCGTGATGAGGAGTGGTTCCTGAGTCACGGTCTGCGCTACGACACGTACGACCGCAAGGGCCCGAAGGTGTTTGCCGGCGAATATGCCTGTCACGGCAAGGGCAAGAAGTGGAACCACTACGAGGCCGCCATCCTTGAGGCCGCCTTGATGACCAGTTTCGAACGCAATGCCGACATCGTCCACATGACCTCTCCCGCCCCACTCTTCGCTCACGTCGACGGCTGGCAGTGGCGTCCCGACCAGATATGGTACGACCAGACGCAGATGTTCCGCACCGTCAGCTACTACGTGCAACAGCTCTACGCTACCAACAAGGGTACCCACGTGCTGCAGCTGACCACCCCCGCAGGGAAGAAGGCTGTGCCCGTAGCAGGACAAGATGGTCAGAACGGACTCTTCGCTTCAGCGGCCTTCGATAAGGATGCCAACGAAGTCATCGTCAAGGTGGCCAACACTTCGAAACAGGTACAGCCCATCCGCCTGAACCTGAAGGACCTGACGGGCGTCACCACGGCCCAGACTATCACCCTGAGCCATGCGGGTATGGACGATGAGAATAGCATTCAGCGATCCGAACTGATTATCCCACAGCACGGCACCATAGCAGTCGAGGCCGACAAGAAGCAGGGTGTCATCAACGACCAATTACCGCCCATGTCGTTCCGCATCTACCGCGTCAATATCCTTTATCACTAGTCCTGCCAGCATGAAACCGAAAATGGCGGTGATGTGGACAATGCTGCCGTTGCCTCTGTCGTCAGGATCGATGGGTTGCTTGTTCTCTAGCAGTTCGTCGGAATAGACGCACTGGAACTTGCGCTTGGGAAAAAGCTTCTCCTTCTTAAACCTATTACGCAGGGCACGAGCCAACGGGTCGCCCTTCACCTTCCAGAACTCCGTAATCTGAATGCGTGTAGGGTCCAGTTTCAAGGCAGCACCCATCGACGAAAAGAACTTTGCTTTCGTCTGACAAGCCAACAGAATAAGTGCAGCCTTGTCCTTCAGCGAGTCGATGGCATCAATAATATAATCGTAGCCTTCCAAATGAAAATTGGAGGCACTCTCCTCTGTGAAGATTTTCTGCAGGGCAGTAATTTCTGCCGACGGATTAATCGTGAGCAGACGTTCTTTCAGGGCTTCCACCTTCACTTGACCCACTGTCTTCGTCGTTGCCATCAACTGACGGTTGATGTTGGTGATACACACGCGGTCCGAGTCCACAATCGTCAACTGACGGATGCCGCTGCGCACCAAACCCTCAGCGCACCACGACCCAACGCCACCCACACCGAAGATGATTACACGTTTCTGTGCTATCCGCTCCATTACTTCGTCGCCCAGAAGCAGTTCTGAACGTCTGAATATTCCATCGTCTGTTGTCATTGTCTTTTCTTTGTTTCGTCTGCGAAGGTACGAAAAAATTCTGGACCCGCCAAACAATAAGCTCGGTTTTGTTTCATCAATCCCGTCAACGGGGCCATAGCCTATACCATCATCTTTGTGATTGCACAGCTGTTGTCGGGCAGATTGCTCCGACAGTTGTTTCCCACCATGACAACGGCCTATCGATTTGTGCTTTCGCTCGTGGTGCCAGTCGCCTTATGGCTGTTGGGCATGGTGCCAAGCATACCGCTGACGCTGACCGTGGCGGTCATCATGGTGC
>LXOW01148114.1_pt2 | contig 10416 bp, 12 predicted proteins | sample 1368591 | NCBI WGS metagenome assembly LXOW01 (sample SAMN04884650, study PRJNA319009) | bovine gut metagenome | isolation source: Cow rumen | host: Bos taurus | place: Italy: Legnaro (PD) | collected 2014-07-09
TGCTTGTACTCGGTTGTTGTGGCAGATTCCAAAAAGAATATGTCCAATCTCATATAGATTTAGGAAAAGCTTTAAATTTAGCAGACTATCCATGGTTGCAAGCAGAAGCTCTTTTTGAAAGTGCAAGTTTAGACTATTTAATGAGATCTAAAAATGCGCTCCAGAAATGGAACGATATGGCACTTAATCTTAAAGGCGGCAATATAACAATGACCTTATCAAAAACTGTTCAATCAATAAATAGCAGTTTTAACGATAAAAATGAAGATGCTATTAAATTATCGCAAGAAGCCATAGATATCGGATTAAGCAACAGTCACGCAATGTATTGGCATGGACATTTAACAATCAAAAACAACAAATATACTGCAGCTGAAGAAATTGCTTCTAAGATGCCTCTNNAAAAGAAATGGCCTCCGACGAAAAGAAATCCATAAAAAGCCGAATAATAGATATACTTGTAATTGTAGCAAGTATCTGTGTTTTAGGATTTGCATATTTAGTTTTTAAAGGAAAAGTTCCCAAAAATCTAACTTCAATAAGACCATACTTTTATATATTAACGCTTATTGGCATAATTGGAATGTTAGGTGAGAGATTAGCAACCAGTTTTTTATCTTTTATTTTGCCCTTCTGCATGATAGGAGCCACATTAGCACTCAAATTTAATCCAAAAACTTTTCCAATCGAAGAATGGTGGGAAATATACGCAACTTTGGCTTTTATAACAACAATTTTTTTAATTTATCTTTTTTTTAGATACGACAAAAACAAAGGCAGCAATGATATTCAAGATTTACATGGCAGAGTAGATCCACTTGCTGCCGCAAAATATAAAGCAGAACAAGAAAAGAAAAAACTTAGTGAAGACCCACTTGCTAAATTAGACCCAAACGCAAAAGAAAAAGCCAACGAAATAGACAAACAAGTTGAAGCAAAAGTTGAAAGCGTAGAAGAACGTGCAGAAAGAGAAATAAGAACTATTAGAGAANNCTTACAACTACTATGATGAGAATAAAAGGTCTTACAAAAAGCTTAGACAGAGACCAAATTTTTGACAACATAGTAAAAACAATAGCTAAAGGGCTTGACGCATCAAAAGTTCAACTACTACTGAACGATGAAAAAGAACAACAATTTCACGTTGTTCAAGCTGTAGGAATGAACGCAGTCGAGTATAAAAACATTCATATACCATACAGCGAAGAATGTATGATTACTTACATGTTACATTCGAAATCAAATAGCGTTTCTGGGTCTGCTGGCTCTTTTGGGACAAAAGAAGCTGATATTGACCCAAAAACCAAGGGGTTAATAGGACAAGGTACACTAAAAACCATAATATGTGCTCCTATTTTTTCAAACGATAAGCTGTTTGCGGTTTTAAACGTCGAACAAATGGAAAATCCTGATTATACAAGAGACGATCAAAACTTATTAACTACTTGTGCCGAAGTATCCGGTTTAGTTATGAAAAATGCCAGGTTATATTCTGCAACATTAGACGATTTAGTTTCAGCTAAACAATTAAACGCCGAACAACTTGAAAAAAATGAACAACTAAAAAACAGTCTTTCCAGAATCGTTTCTCCAAGCGTTGCAGAAATGATTATGTCAGACCCCGATGCACTTAAATTAGGCGGAAATAAATGCGAAGTTACTATGTTTTTCTCTGACATAAGAGGCTTCACAAAAATGTCAGAGAACATGGATCCAACAGACATAGTTGAACAGCTAAATGTTTATTTTACCAAAATGACAGACATATTAATGGAATTAAACGGGACTCTTGACAAATATGTAGGCGATGAACTAATGGCTTTATTTGGCGCTCCTGTAGCTCGTCCTGATGATCCAATAAGAGCCGTTTTATGTGGTGTAAAAATGCTGGAAGCATTGTATGAACTCCAAAAACAATGGGAAAAAGAGAACAAACCTATTATAAAAATAGGTATCGGAATAAATACAGGAATAGTTACTGCTGGATATATGGGGTCTGAAAAAGCTCTTTCCTACACTGTTATAGGCGATAATGTAAATTTGGCTGCACGTATTATGGCCCAAGCAAAAGGCATGGAAATGTTCATAACAAAAGCGACATATGAACGAGTTAAGGATTACTTTGAAATAGAACAAAGAGAGTCTATAATGGTTAAAGGTAAATCAATGCCAATAGAAATATACTGCGTAACAGGCACAAAACCCAATGTAGACTTTGCCAAAATATTAAATTTAAGCGTTCCCTCAGCTCCAATATCTCTATCACCTGTAAAAGAAGAAAAGCCTAAAGAAGAAGAAAAAGAAATAAAACCAGCTTTTATTCCAGATAATCTTACAGAAGAACAGAAAAAACAGAATATAAAAATAGATAAAGTTAAACCAATTGTGTGTCAAAAATGCGGAAATGAAAACGATCCGCAAGAAAAATTCTGTCCAAAATGCGGAATGCCAGTATTCTAACAAATTTGTTGCACATTTGCTGTTTTGGGGATAGAATTAAAAAGATATATGTTAATAACACGAAATAAACACATACTTGTTTTTGCTTTAGTGATAGCATTTTATGCTATCCCTTGTTTTGNNGGTGACGGTATGCTTAATTATCTAAAAAGCAACTTAAAAGGAAGCAAAAATATTCAAAAATACAAACCAGGAAAAGATTTTACAAATGCCATAGAAAGATACAGAATAGCTCGTAAAACAGGTAAAATAAAAGAAGAAGAAGAGTCTATACTTAACGATATTTCCTCCGAAAAAACATCTTCAGAACTAATAGAAAAAGTTTCAAAATTACTATATAAAGCTAAAGAAAAAATAGAAGAAAAAGAAACAAACCAAAACGCTGTTACTTCGCCTCAAAAAGATCCAAACTATATTTCCGATGAAGACTTTAATAAGCAGTTACGAAATTATGACTTCAGAATGCCAGCTAATTACAGAATAATAGTAAGGTAAGCCGCATGACTGAAAATAAGGATAAACGAAATAATACATTAATTTTTATAATACCTCTATTGGCAATAATATCTATAATAGTATTAATTTTTGCTTTTATTCCAGCTCACGAAAAAATGAGCGAAATAGAAAGAACCGATATAGAAGCTCCAATACCACCTCAAATGTATTCTTCTTCCCATCAGCTTATAGGTACAGGAAATAGACTTGGAACCTATTTCCCTATGGGTAATGTCTTAGCAGAAGTTTTCAACAAAGATTTAAACGAAAACGGTTCAGTCTTTAAGGCCATAGAAACAAACGGCTCCATGGATAATATCGCCTTGCTAGAAGCTAACCAAATAACATTAGGTATGTCTGAAACCCGAATTGCAGAAGAAGCTTATGCAGGAAGAGACAGCAACGGCACAAAACTAAGAGCAGTTTGGCCATTATGGTATGACGTCGTTCATATAGTAAAAACTCCAGAAAAATATGAATCCCAAAAAGTATTTCCAGGAATAAGAAAAAGTTTTATGGGACAAAAAGGTTCATCAACTCTTCGAACTACCCAGGAAATATTAAAAGCATTAAATCAAAGACGAACAAACGAAGAAGTTCATAGCAGCGAAGTTATATCTAAGCTTTCAGCAGGTAAACTTGGTTATGCTGTTATACAAGCTGGTTTACCCAATAAAACGGTTACAGAAGCTTTAATGTTTCATGATTGCGCATTGTATAGTTTTTCCGATGAAGAGCTTAATAAAATAATTCCAGCAGTTTCTTCTTCACAAAGATATACCATACAAGCTAAAACTTATGGAGACAAACAAGAAGCAGTAAATACCATTGCAATACCTAACCTATTAGTTGCAACAGAAGATACACCAAATGAATATATTAACATAATACTGGAAACGCTCATAAATAATACAAAACGCTTAAAAAACCGTTATAGCCAATTAAAAACTCTTCCAACGAATCCAGAAGAAGCAGAAGAAATATTAAATAAGCTCAAAATGCCAACGCATAGCGGAACTATAGCTTATTTAAGTGAACTAAAATCAGAAGTAAGCGAAGAGGCAAAAAATGAAAGTGAATAAAATTATCATGCCTCGAAAAGGCTTTGCGATTGTTCTTGCTCTAATGGCTATAATTTTTCTTACCCTTGTAATTTTTGCTTATAATTCATTAGTAAGAGGAAAAGCACTAGAAACAAGGCATTTAGCTTACAACATGAAGGCTTTGAAATGTGGGCAAGCTTTATCTAGATTTGTAACTAGCAAATTAAGAGAACTCGTCGAAACAAATCCAGATAACCCTACAAGAGCGTGGTTAATGAACGATGTATCTGCAGGAAGTAGTTCTTCTAGAAAAATAGATTCCAGCGAAGAATTATATACACAATGCAAAGAATACTTAGAAAAATTAACAGAAGAAGATACTTCTGACCCTGATACTATAATAATAGCAAGAGTTAATGACAGCGATTTAGAAATAACCGTTACGCCAGTCGAAGTTACCTCATTAGGTGGAAGTTCCAGCGAAAAATTAGGAAAACTTACAGTATCAGTAAAAGTATTTATTGGCAACAGCGATTTTAAAATACATGTTTCATCAGAAGAAATATCTACAACTGTTCCTTTTAAAGTAGTTTCTGTATATCCAGATAAAACCAACAATCTTTTTCAGTATTCTTTATATGTAAAAGATGTATACTCAAACACGCTAACAGCAGGAAGCAATGCTTGGCAAAAACCACCAACTTTAATTTTAGAAAACAATGGAGCCAACATTTACCTAGGACTGGGTTCCGAAGTTATAAGCGGTTCTGCAGAAACAACAGATTATTCCTATGGTTTCGCTCAACAAAGAAGCAGAGACGGCACTTATTTATCTGTAATAATGCCAATAGAATCAGGAGACCCAAACGCATATAATACAGAGTTAGGTTTTAGAACTACTAAATGGTCCTTGCATGAAGCATACAGAAACGTCAACAATCAAAGTCAAGGTAGTGGTTGGAAAAAAATATTAGGCGATGACAATATAAACACTATTAACAGCATAGTAAACAAAGGTCCTCTTTGGATAGTTTTATTTGGCAAAAACAATGAACATCAAGCTAAAATTTTTACCAAAAGCGGAGCAGATATTAAAGACAATACTGTTCAAATTGGTTATTTAATAAACGCAGGCGACAATAACAAGCTATTAGCAGCTTTAACATATCAGGATATTAACGATTTTAATAACGACGATAGTAAACTTACTACAAACGCAGAAGGCTCAGATGCACCATATTTGTATCCTAACGGCAATATACTAACTAAACTTATTAACGATAATCCACCAGTAACAAATCAAATAACAGATTTATATAAAGCCAATTTTAATAAAGTAACTTCAAGAATAGTTTATAATTCTTATATAGCAGCTAGTGGCGGTGGAACCAAACCAGAATGTGATAGTTATTTTGGTGATAAATTTGATATGGAAAAAAGGGTTGTTTATAAAGATTTAACAGTTGCTGAAGCTAATGATTTTTTGCCTAATCACGACCATAATACAGTAATACGAACAACAGACGGTTTTCCGCCTGATTTTACTGGCACTGTTATTTCTCATGGTTCTATAAACGGAATAGGTTCATCAGAAGGTAAATATGTCGCTATATCAGAAGGTGACTCAAGTATCGGAAATGCAAACGCATTTATATATGTAGCTGGAACCGCAGAAATACAGGGCGATATATTAGGGAACGTATCATGCCAAAATATAAGGAATAGTGGAAGCGGAGAAGCGACATTAAGTTATGAAAGATTTAATGAAGGTGAATTGCTTTGTGTTGCAATAGGTCCAGAAGGAGCAGAGCCATGAACTTAAAAAACAATGGCGTAACTCTTGTAGAAGTTATCGTTGCATCAGTTATATTAGTAATTGCTATGATACCTTTATGGGGCTTAATGGGCTCTTCACACAAACAAGCAATGTCGTCCTCCGATGAATTAAGATTAGCCCAAATAGCTTCAGAGATATTAGAACAAATAGAAGCAGGTGAAAATATTCCCACAGAAGGTGAATTATTTCCAAATGGTTCTGAAGATACCATTAAGCATGTAGATTTTCCAAGCTATATAGAAAGCATAAAATTCAAAATTACAACAGAAGACGACCCTCCAATTAGGAGAATTACGGTATCCTATAAAGATAAAACTGTAGATAAAACAAGACAATACACCGTTGCAGGTTTCAAGTAAAGATGACAAATAAAAAAGCATTTACTTTAATTGAAATATTAATAGCTATAGCTTTATGTACTATGATAGCCACCGCCAGCATTGTATTTATGACACGTGGTTCTTCAAATGTAGCAAGAGGCAGCTTTAATACTATGGCAGCAAACCAATCTGCATTAATTTGCTATTACCTGCGCTCCGATATGCTGTCCTATCCATATATGGACCCAAGTGATATTAATGTCCAAGAAGGGGCAAATAGATTTGCTTTTACAAATATAAAAGGCGAAAAAGTTACTTACGAACAAGTCGGTGTTTCAGGTAGCAGCGAGCGAACAAATCTAATTAGAACAAATCCAAACGGAAAAGTAATAAAATTAGGCTCAGATTTTATTTCATACTGGCATGGCAATGTTAATCCAGGAGAAACAAAAATTATAGATGGCAAAAGCTGCAGAAAAATAAATTATGGAAGATTCACAATTCAAATGAAAGAAAAAGATAATTCAACTCACATAGCCTCTTGGACAACAACAATATATGCTCCCAAAGCTAGTAGCAGCGATGAAAAATTAAATAAATATTGGAACTCCTCAACTGGCTCATCAGAGCAAACACCAGCACCATAAATAATAAAATGAAAAAAAAGCACAACCTTATAAAGTTATTATTTGTAATATTCCAAATAATTATATTATTTGGAATAACAGGCTGTTGCTCAAAATACAATTATTATATGTATATGGATAACGTAGAAAAGGCTTTAAAAAACAAAAATTATAAAAAAGCTAAAAATTTAACGTCTTACGCATATAAACAAGAAAATTTAAACCAATCAAACGATAACTTTGATAAAAAAGCCTGGATATTTTATCGATTAGGAGTTATTGCCGAATTGCAAGGCGATCTTCTTAGCGCAAAAGGTTATTACTGGGGCGACAGCTTTGATGAAGGATATTACAGCAAAGAACCTAAAATAGCATGGCTTGCCAGAACAGGCTGGCTGAACATAGATAACGGGAAAAAAGCCCGCTCCTTAGAAGAAATTCTAGAATTAGAAACCAAAGATCCACCTAAAAAAGCTCCTCCCAAGGAAAAGAAAGTTGTTAAACGCAAAAAAAAGAAAAAAGCAGCTTATGTCCCAAAACAACGTGTTTATAACGTTCCAGAAGGAATGTATGCCCCCGACCCCAATGACGAATCTATGTTTCAGGTTTATCATTAAAATAAATAGAGTGTAAAAACTAAAACATGGATAAAGTTAGCGTTTGTATACCTACTTATAATAACGAATTAACTATAAAAGATACAATAAACTCAATAATAGCGCAAAGTTATACTAATCTAGAAATAANNAATACTGTTCAAATAATAAAAGAGTTTAAAGATAAACGTATTAAATTATTTATAAATAAAACTAATTTTGGAATGCCTGAAAATTGGAATCAGAGCATAAAATACGCAAAAGGTAAATACATAAAACTAATATGTGCTGACGATATATTAATGCCAAACGCAATACGTGAAGAAATAAAAGCTTTTTCAAATAATCCTAAAGCGGAATTAGTAGTAAGCAATACAAATTTAATAGATGAAAACAACCAAATAATTGGGCATTATCACAGATGGCCTAAGCAAGGCTTAAATAACGGTAAAATATTAGCTCGTTTATCTTTGCTTATAAATAATTTTTTTGGTGCACCATGTAATGCTCTTTTTAAACAAAAAACTGCAATAAAATCTGGTCTTTTTAACTGTAAATTTAAATTGATACCAGATTTTGAGATGTGGACAAAATTAGCAATTCAAGGCGATGTAGTTATAATAAATAAGTATCTTAATTCTTTTAAAATAAGAAAAAACTCTAATACAGACAAATTTATTTCGAATAAAGATTTTAGGTTTAGATACAACAAAGAACACAAAAATTTAATTGAAAAATATTCAAATGAATTAAAAATTAGTTATTATGAAAAAATTATAAGTTTAACTTTCAGAATCATTAAGAATCATTTAATAAAAAAATATATTTCTTATAAAAAAATTTAATCTGCAGCTTCTGGTATAACTTCCAATCCGTTTATTACAGATTTTTCTGGCACTTCTACCTTAGCTTTTACTTTATTNNGCATAATATTTTATATATTTTATCGGTGATAATTCTTCCGCCTTTATGACTGGTTGTATATGGTAATTTAAAAGTTACTTTTCCTTGTTTATTAGTATTCAATCTTTTCTTATAAACATATTTTATACCATCAAATTGCATATCTAATGATACTGTAACTTCACTTTCATGGTCTGCCTCAATATTTAATTCTGCGCCTTCAACAACTTCTAAAATGACATAAGGAAAAGGATGTTCATTTTTTTCTGTATTTCCTACATATACAACCCTGTAATGTTCAGCAGGTTTAAAAGCATATTTTGAAGTTAATGCCAGGTTATCGCAAATCCATGTCCAAAAGTATTCTTTATAATCTTTTGCAAATTCTATATCATCAACAAGTAGCTTATATTCAGGACGTTTTGGCTGATTTTTAAAGTATGGCCAATACCCCTGAATATTTCCATAAGTTCTGTTTGGATTAACATATATATATTTTACTTTATATTCTTTACACAATTTATAAGCCTCTTCTTCTGATTTGGAACAGAAAATTTCTGCCATGGTTCTATAACCCCACATTGCATTGTTTACAATAGTTGGGCGTTTTGCATAGTAATTAATAAGGTTTCCGTCATCCCAATAGGCTAATATACCGTATTCAGGTTTATTATTATCGCTATATCCTGAAGTTTCTGGAGTATTTCTTTTTAGCCATGCATAAGCTTCCATAGCTTCAGATGAAGCCGTAGGCAAATATCTTATAAAACTAAAACTTTGAGCAACATGAGCAATTAGTAATATTAGAATAGAAACTAACAGCCCTGTTTTACTTAATCTGTTTTTTTTACGAAGTTTATACAATGTCTTCCATAACAGATAAAATACAAATAAATGGAAAAGTCCTAATGCAATGCCAGACCAACGCATATATCTAACCTGATACATTGCCATAAAAATAATAAAAATAGACCAATCTTTTAAGGTTTCTCCTGATNNCCCAAGGTGCTGACTACGTTCATAACAAGCTTTCCATCTAAATTCATATTTTTAAGATTATAAAAAGAAGCAAGTTCTGTAATAGTTGCATGTATAGGGTCCTTATTAGCCAAGAATCCTGTAGATTCTTTAATTATAGGCAATAATGCCAGAACTACAAAACAAGATACTATAACAATAAAAATATAAGAATACAGTCTTGATTTTTTGCTGTCTTTTAACCTAAATAAAACATAAAAGAATATCGCACTAACTAAGCTACATACAATTTGAAACCAACTATATTTGGTTATAATAAACTTTTCTGCTGGCAAACCAAACTTAAAAATGTATAAAATATTTAAAATACTGGCTATAAATAAAGTAGAATACATATATTCAAAATAAAGANNGACCAAATACAAAAAGATATAGCCCAGTCATAGTCAAGTTTTAACAATCCACTAAGCATATTTGCGCCAGCACCTGGTAACAAGCAGGCACCGCATAAGATAGTTAAAGCTTTATTTTTACTACAAAACCAAACAGTAAAAACCAATACTATATATAAAAGCCAAGTAAATATTATGGGCAAAGTTCCAGCTACCATTACTGGGGCAAACCCACAATTTGGGAAGAAAGTATAAAAAGTAGCTATGAAATAGTATAAAATGGTAAAATAAATTGGAGCTAGGCCATGAGTAATTTCATAAGGGAAACAACCATAATTATCTACGCTTACTATTTTACCTTTTAAGACCGACTGTTNNTGGATCTATTATAGAAAACATTCCATTCCATGGATATCTTTCATAAATATGGGCAACAAGCCAAAATAAAGAAATAAACCCATATATAACTATAATAGTAATTAAAACTTTTGTTGATTTTTTCATATCATACTTTAAAAAAGAATTACATATACTATCTCACTTTTATAGTGTTTTTTCAAGCTTACAAAATACATATTTATAATGTTGTATAAAAAATATATGATTGTAATTTGAAAGAAGCTTTAAGTGCTTTCAAAAAAAAGAAGACTAGTAAAAAGATACTTTAAAAGACAATACAGTTGCAGTTGCAATTTATATAGAGCAAGTTATATACATAGTTTCACCAAAAATATGATTTTTATAAAATGCGATTTTAGAATAATCA
>LXOW01065798.1_pt1 | contig 10415 bp, 6 predicted proteins | sample 1368591 | NCBI WGS metagenome assembly LXOW01 (sample SAMN04884650, study PRJNA319009) | bovine gut metagenome | isolation source: Cow rumen | host: Bos taurus | place: Italy: Legnaro (PD) | collected 2014-07-09
ACTTTTTCTGTATTCATCATAGCCTTATGTTTAGCGATTGGTTACTCGGGACTGTTGAGCTGACGCTCGATGTCGTGGACGAAGCCGCGGAAACTGCGGTCGGTGTCCATGAGGTCGCTCACCGTGTTGCAGGCATGGAGCACGGTGGCGTGGTCTTTCCCGCCCAGCTGGGCGCCGATGGAGGAAAGGGAGGTTTTGGTCAGGCTGCGGCTCAGGAACATGGCGATCTGGCGGGCCTGTACGATCTCGCGCTTGCGCGTCTTCGAGAGGAAAACGTCGTTGCTGATGTTGAAATAGTTGCAGACGGCTTCCTGGATCTTGCCCACGGTGATCTCGCTCTTCGGGTCGGTGACTACGCGGTCGACCAGGCGCTGCGCGAGTNNCGCTGCGCGAGTTCCATGGTGATCTCCTGCTTGTTGAAGGTGGCGTTGGCGATCAGGGAATAGAGAATGCCTTCCAGTTCGCGGACATTGGTCTTGACGCTCTGGGCCACGAAAGAGAGCACCTCGTCGGAGATGGTGACGCCTTCGCGCGCGCACTTGGCCTTAAGGATGGCCAGCCGCGTCTCATAGGCCGGGGGCAGCAATTCCGCGTTCAGGCCCCACTTGAAGCGGGACAGCAGGCGCTGGTCGAGGCCCTGCAGTTCCACGGGGGGCTTGTCGGAGGTGAGAATCAGCTGCTTGCCGCTCTGGTGCAGGTAGTTGAAGATGTGGAAGAAGGCGCCCTGGGTGCCTTTCTTCTCGGCGAAGTCCTGCACGTCGTCGATGATCAGCACGTCGATGAGCTGGTAGAAGCGCAGGAAATCCGCCACCTTGTTGCCGTTGTTCGCGCTCTTGGCCGAGCAAGCGGCATTCATATACTGGTTCTGGAAGGTGTTCGCACTGACATAGAGCACCACTTTCTCGGGGAAGCGGGCCTTGACCGCGATGCCGATGGCCTGGGCCAGGTGCGTCTTGCCGAGGCCGGGGCCGCCGTAGATGAACAGCGGGTTGAAGGTGCTGCGGCCGGGATTGGCGGCGATGCTCTCCCCTGCCGAACGGCCGAGCCGGTTGCACGAGCCTTCGATGAAGTTCTCGAAATTGTAGATCGGATTGAGGCAGGGATCGATGTTGAGCTTGCGCAGGCCGGGGATGATGTAGGGGCTGCCCGTGTAGTGGGCGCCCATGTCGGGGAACGGAATCTCGGCGTTGCGGGGTTTGCCGCCCTTCGGCCGCTCCTCTACATAGATGTCGTCGAGGATGCGGACCTTGTAGACGAGCGAGACGTCCGGTCCGATCTCCCGGCGGAGCACTTTGCTCAGGATACCGATGAAATGCTCCTCGATATACTCGCGCCAAAAGTCGGAAGGGACCTCGATCGTCAGCCGTTGCGCATCGAGCGCGATCGGCTTGATCGGGCCAAACCATGTCTTGAAAGACTCTTCATTCAGGTTGTCCCTGAGAATCTCCAGACAGCGGTTCCAAACTTCTATGACGGGGTTGTCGGAAGTCATCGGTTCAGGTTACTTTCCAACAACAAAATTGGGGAAAAATTGGTGATTAAAAAAAATTTTTTTTGTTGTTTTTTTCAATTTTTCCGCAATGTGCTGACAATCAAGAAAAAATTTTTTCTGTTTTTGTTCTATGTTGATAATCAGACACTTGTAAAGTTATAAAACGCATATTTTACTGACGCTTATAGACTTATAACCCTCACAATGCTTAAAAAATCAAAGGGGCTCAATCGATCTTCACGACGAAGGCGCCCGGGAACTTTTTCTGAATGCCCGGAAGACGGCGCGCCGCCTCCTCTTTGGAGGGATAGTTACCAACAGAATACTTGTAAAAACCGTTGATAAACCGGACCCGGTATTCCAGCACGCCCTGAAGCTCGGGAGAGCCGTTTTTCAACTTTTTCGAAGACGCCAGAATCTGGATTTCGTAGTGCGGACCCACGACGGCAGGCGAAGGCGCCGGCGGATTGACGGGTTCCAGGTTCTCATCGGAGCTTTCGAGCACGGCGGGATCGAAATCAAAGGAACCGTCCGTATCATAGGTATGCTTGAAAGAAGCGAAGGCGTCGAAGATATTGTCGGCGATCTTCTGCCGGTTGTCGGCGTTGTTGAGCGTCGTGCGGTCGGAACTGTTGGAGAGGAAGCCCACTTCGATCAGCACGGAGGGCATCGTGGTACGCCAGAGGACCATGAGCGGTGCCTGGCGCACGCCCCGGCTCTTCTTGATGGGGCCATTACTGATGAACTGCTGCTGCACCAGCGACGCGAAGGCGATGCTCTGCTCGAAATGGGCGTTCTGCATCAGGTTGAAGATGATGTAGGACTCCGGATTGTCGGGATCGAAGCCTTCGTAGGTCGTGGAGTAGTCTTCCTCCAGCAGGATCACGGAGTTCTCCCGCTTGCAGACGGCCATGTTCGACTCGCTCTTGTCGGTACCCATGACGAAGGTCTCGGTGCCGGAAGCCGCCGTCGACTTGGCGGAATTGACGTGGATGGAAATGAAAAGGTCTGCATGGTTGCGGTTGGCGATGTTCCCGCGCTCGGCCAGTTCCACGAACTTGTCGGTCTTGCGGGTGTAGATGACCTTGACATCCGGATATTCTTTCTGGATACGCGCACCCAGGCGCAGGGCCAGGTCGAGGTTGATCTGCTTCTCGCTCAGTTTGCTCTGCTTCGAAACGGCGCCGGGGTCGTGCCCGCCGTGCCCGGCGTCGATGACCACGGTCTTGAGCCGCAACCCTCCCTCCTGGGCGGAAACGGGACAGGACGAGGCAGCGTCAGAAGCACGAAAAAGGCCAGCAGGATCATTCCCGGCCGAAACAGCGCTTTATTTGAGCACGGTGGCATATTACTTGCTTATTTTTTATATTTTTGCCGTTTAATTAGCAAATATACGAATTTTGTTCCATAATAGAATATCAGCCGGAACCTTGTGCATGGGATTGCTGACCGTCCTGCTCCTGCTTGTGGCGGGAAGCGTGCCGGCCCGGGCGCAGGAGCCCGATACGCTGACCCGCATCGCGGTCCGCGATTCGCTCCCCGCACGCGATTCGCTGGTATTCTCCCGCGACACGCTGGAACTGCAGGACGCACCGGCGCTCCCCGACTCGACAACCCGGCCCGCCGACACCATCGCCATCCAGCCCAAGGGCATGATTGACCGTCCGGCCTTCTCCACTGCACGCGACTCCGTGATGGAGGACATCGAGAACAACATCATCTACTATTTCGGCGACGTCACCGCCAAATACCAGGACATGGAGCTCAAGGCCGACTATATGGCCTACAACACCAAGCTCAACGTCGTCTACGCCAAGGGCACGACCGACACCATCACCAACGAGGTGACAGGGCGCCCCGTGATGACCACCGGCGGCAAAAGCTACGAGATGGACGAGGTGTACTACAACTTCGAGACCCGCAAGGCCCGCATCAAGAACATGGCCACGCAGCAGAAGGAAGGCAAGCTGGTCGGCGAAAAGCTCAAGATGATGCCCGATCAGTCCATCAACATCGCGGGCGGCAAGTACACGGTCTGCGACGCGGAACATCCGCATTACTACCTGAAGATGACCGCGGCCAAGGTCATGACCAAGCCCAAGCAGCGCACCATGTTCGGCCCTGCCTACGCCGTGATCGGCGACGTCCCGATCCCGTTCATCATCCCCTTCGGCTTCGTCCCGGAACGGCCCGACCGTGCCAGCGGCATCCTGATCCCGAGCTACGGCGAAGAGAAAGCCCGCGGCCTCTACCTGCGCGACTTCGGTTATTCCGTGGTCATCGGAGACTACCTCGACCTGGCCCTGACCGGCGACATCTACTCCTACGGCTCGTGGGCGGCCCGCCTGACATCGCGCTACAAGAAACGCTACGCCTTCGACGGCTCCCTGTCCATCAACTACTCCAACGACATCACAGGCGAGCGCGGCACCGACACCTTCAGCGAATCGAGGAACTTCGGCGTGAACTGGAGCCACTCCCAGGACGCCAAGGCGCGCCCGGGAACCTCCTTCCGCGCCTCGGTCAACTTCTCCAGCCCGTCGAACAACCGCTACAACTCCACCAGCGTGAGCGACGCGCTCCAGAACCAGGCATCCTCCTCGATCTCCTGGTCCAAGACCTGGAGCGGCATCTCGCTCTCGGCCAACCTCCTGCACAGTCAGAACTCCCGCGACAGTTCCTACAGTTTCACCCTGCCCAACATCACCTTCAACGTCAACCGCTTCTATCCTTTCAAGCGGAAGAACCGTGTCGGCAAGGAGCGCTTCTACGAGCAGATCTCCTTCAGCTACGGTGCGACCCTGCAGAACAAGGTGGCGTTCAAGGCCAGTGAGTTCGGCTTCAACCGCGACATGCTCAACCGGATGCAGAACGGCATGAACCACAGCTTCTCCATCGGCCTGCCCGGTTTCACGCTCTTCAAATACCTGCAGTTCACCCCGAGCGTCAGCTACGGCATGAACTGGTTCTTCCGGGAGCAGTCCCGCCGCTACAACCCCGATACTGACAAGGTGGAGACCGTCTGGGGCGACCAGTTCAGCACGTTCGGCGTCACCCAGACCTATTCGGGCGGTATCTCCATGAACACCCGCATCTACGGTATGTTCCAGTTCGGCAAGCGCAGCAAACTACAGGCCATCCGGCACATGATCACGCCGACCCTGAGCTTCTCCTTCAGCCCGAACCTGGCCACGAAGATGAACGGCTACACCACCTATACTTATACAGACAAGGACGGTGTGGAACGCAGCGTGGATTACAACAAATATGCGGGTCAACTCTATGCTCCGCCGAGCGGCGGCCGCAACGCCTCCCTCTCCTTCGGCTTCGCCAACAACCTTGAGGCCAAGGTACTGAAAAACACCGACCCCATGGCCAAGGAACCCGACAATCCCAAGGACAAATACGAGAAAATCAAGCTGATCGACCAGCTGAACATCAGCGGATCCTACAACTTCCTGGCCGACTCCATGCGCCTGTCGAACATCAACCTGACGGCCAGCACCACGATTTTCGGCAAGCTGGGTATCAACGGCAACATGGCCTTCGACCCCTATGCCGTCAACGAGCGCGGACAGCGCATCAACAAGCTCAACGTGATCAAGACCGGCATCCCGGCCCGCCTGGTCAATGCCAGCGCTTCGCTCTCCTACTCCATCAACGGCGACGGCAAATACAATGGCAACGACGGTCACAACGACCAGGGACAGGGCGGCGGCACCAAACGGAGCGGCGAAGACGCCGACTACGCACGCGTATATTATCATCCGATCACGGGCGAATACATCCCGGGCGGCTGGGTCTACTACCTCAATCCGAACATCCCCTGGTCGCTGAGTTTCAACTACAACTATTCGTATTCCCGCTCCTACCAGTTCGCCAACGAGCATCTCGACGTCAAGCACAAGCATGTCCAGACCCTCAGCGTGGCCGGACAGATCCGTCTCACCAAGGCCCTGAACATCAACGTCAACACCGGTTTCGACCTGACCCAGATGAAGCTCAGCACCACCCAGATCAGCGCCACCTACGACCTGCACTGCTTCGCCATCTCCGTCTCCTGGGTCCCGACCGGCCAGTGGGAAAGCTGGAGCTTCCGCATCGCCGCCAAGGCTTCGGCCCTGAGCGACATCCTTCAGTTCAAGAAATCCGCCAGTTTTTGGGATAAATAAAAAATATTCCCTATCTTTGTGGTATCAAATCTGACCGGGACGCGTTCCTGCCTTCCGGTTTCCAATCCAACTCGATGTTAGACATAATTGAATTGAGCAGCAAGAGCCAGGAAGACCTTGTTGCAATCGCCAAAGAACTGAATGTTCGCAAACCGGCTTCGCTGAGCAAAGACGACCTGATCTATGCCATCCTCGACGAACAGGCCATCCAGAGCAAGGAATCCCCTGCCAAGCAGCGCCAGCAGCGCAAGAAAGGCGGCAGCAAGAAAGCGGAAGCCGGCGAAAGCGCCGCACAGGCCGACAATACCCCCGCACCCGCTGCAGAAGGCACAGAAAATACCGCCAAGCGCAAACGCGGACGTCCCAAGAAGAATGCCGCCGAGACGGGCGACGAACAGGCCGCTCCCGCCGCCGAGGCTCCGGCCGCACCGGAAGCCGCACCGGCTCCGGAAACCCCGGAAACGCCAGCAGCTGACAATCAGCCGTCCAAGAAGGGCGGCAAGAAGCAGCGCCCCCGCGTCGAAAAAGCCGAGGCCGCTCCGCAGGCCGAAGCCAAGGCCGAAGCCCAGCAGCAGCCGAAACAGCCGCAGAACCAGCCGCAACAGCAAAAGCAGCAGCGCAAACAACAGAATAATCAGAACCCGCAGAATAATCCGCAGAACCAGCCGCAGCAGAATCAGCAGAATCAGCAAAATCAGCAGCAGAACCAGCCGCAGCAACCGAAACAGCCCCGCATCGAATTCGAGGGCATCGTCGAAGCGACCGGTGTGCTGGAGATCATGCCCGACGGCTACGGCTTCCTGCGTTCCTCCGACTACAACTACCTGAATTCGCCGGACGATATCTACGTGTCGCAGAACCAGATCAAGATGTACGCGCTCAAGACGGGCGACACCATCCTCGGCGAAATCCGTCCTCCGCGCGAAGGCGACAAGTATTTCCCGCTGGTCAAGATCAACCGCATCAACGGCCGCTCCCCGGAATTCATCCGCGACCGCGTACCCTTCGATTTCCTGACGCCCCTCTTCCCGGACGAGAAATTCAACCTCACCGGCCACGGGCACAACAACAACATCTCGGTCCGCGTGGTGGACCTCTTCACCCCGATCGGAAAAGGCCAGCGCGGCCTGATCGTCGCCCAGCCGAAGACCGGTAAGACCGTGTTGCTCAAGGATATCGCCAATGCTATCGCCGACAACCATCCGGAAGTATACATGATCGTCCTGCTGATCGACGAGCGCCCGGAAGAGGTCACCGACATGCAGCGCAGCGTCAAGGCGGAAGTCATCGCCTCGACCTTCGACGAGCCGGCCGACCACCACGTGAAAGTGGCCAACATGGTGCTGGAAAAAGCAAAACGCCTGGTGGAATGCGGCCACGACGTCGTGATCCTGCTCGACTCGATCACCCGCCTGGCCCGCGCCTTCAACACCGTGCAGCCTGCCTCCGGCAAGGTGCTCTCCGGCGGTGTGGACGCCAATGCCCTCCACAAGCCCAAACGCTTCTTCGGCGCCGCCCGCAACATCGAAGGCGGTGGATCGCTCACCATCCTGGCCACCGCTCTCACCGAGACCGGTTCGAAGATGGACGACGTGATCTTCGAGGAATTCAAGGGTACCGGCAACCTGGAGCTACAGCTCGACCGCAAGCTCTCCAACCGCCGCATCTTCCCGGCCGTCGACGTGACGCTCAGTTCCACCCGCCGCGACGATCTGCTCTACGATCCGGATTATGTCAACCGCATCTGGATCCTGCGCAATCACCTGGCGGATATGACTTCGCTGGAGGCCATGGAATTCATGAAGAGCCGCCTCGAAAAGACGCGCGACAATGAAGAGTTCCTGATCTCGATGAATGGAGACAAACTAAGTTAATTTTATTTTGCAAGTAGAAAAAAAGTTTCTACATTTGCAGTCCCAAAACAAAGGGACATGCTTCCTTAGCTCAGTTGGTAGAGCACGACACTCTTAATGTTGGGGTCCAGGGTTCGAGCCCCTGAGGGAGCACGCTAAAATGAAAACTCAGCCTAAAGCTGAGTTTTCTTATTTTCGCGTGCTCCCTTTGGTCGCATCTTTTCTTCTGGGGCTCTGCCCCAGACCCCGCGGGCCCTTGGCCCGGCCCGCTAAAGCGGGCTTTATGTTGATGACTCCAATAAATCTATAGCGAGCGTATCTGCGGGTGGTTTTGGAAGGGGTGGCCATTTTTTCTGGCCGCACATACCAAAACCAGAGCAGAAAAGCGAGCGATTGATTATCTTTGTAAGATAAATGGATTGCTTTGAGCCATCTTGTTGATATATTACGGGAGCGGAAAACGCTGGATGACCAGGGATTGAAGGCGTTGCTGGAAAGCGACGACCCGTCCGTGGCCGCGGAGCTGTACCGCAACGCCCGGGAAGTGGCGGAAGACAGCTTCGGCAGGACCATCTGGCTGCGCGCCTTGATCGAATGGAGCAACGTCTGCCGCAACGACTGTTTGTACTGCGGCATCCGGCGCAGCAACACCCGGCTGCCGCGCTACACCCTCTCCCACGAAGACATCCTTGCCTGCTGCGACCGCGCCTGGAAACTGGGCCTGCGGACTTTCGTGCTGCAAGGCGGAGAGAATCCGCCCGCCATACGGGCCCTGGCCGAAACCGTGGCCGAGATGCGTGCATCCTGGCCCGAAGCGGCCATCACACTCTCGCTGGGTGAACTGCCGCAAGAAAGCTACGCGCTGCTGCGCCGCAGCGGCGCGAACCGCTACCTGCTGCGCCACGAAAGCGCCAACCCCAGCCACTATGCCCGCCTGCACCCTGCTTCCATGCAGCTCGAACACCGGATTGCCTGCCTGCACGAACTGCGGGCGCTGGGTTTTCAGACCGGTACGGGCATGATGGTGGGCAGCCCGTTCCAGACCCTCGACGACCTGGTGGCCGATATCCGGCTCATCGAAGCCTTCCGCCCCGAGATGATCGGCCTGGGGCCTTTCATTCCCCATCCCGATACGCCGCTGGGCCGTTACCCTGCCGGCAGCGCCGAACGAACCTTGCGACTCTACGCTATCCTGCGCCTCATGTTGCCCGGTGCCTGGATCCCCTCCACCACAGCCCTGTCCACCCTCCGCCCGGACGGCCGTACCGCCGGCATCCTGGCCGGNNNACCCACGCCGACGAATTCATCGACCACGCCGAAGTCCTCGAGACCCTGGCCGAAGCCCGGCGCGAAAGTCAGAACCCGCTGCGCGTCAGCGAAATCCTGGAAAAAGCCGCCCGGTGCAAGGGCCTCAGCCACCGCGAGGCGGCCATCCTGCTCGACTGCAACGACCCCGTCCTGGAAGAACGGCTCTATGCGCTGGCCGGCGAGATCAAGCAGCGCTTCTACGGCAACCGCATCGTGCTCTTTGCGCCGCTTTACCTGTCGAACTACTGCATCAACGGCTGCGTCTACTGCCCTTACCATGCCAAAAACCGCAGCATCCCCCGCAAGAAGCTGACTCAGGAAGAGATCGCGGCGGAAGTGCGCGCCCTCATCCGCACCGGCCACAAGCGCCTCGCCGTCGAAGCCGGAGAAGATCCCGTGCACAACCCGCTGGACTATATCCTGGAATCCATCCGTACGATCTATTCCGTCAGCGAGGGCGGCAACAGCATCCGCCGCGTGAACGTGAACATCGCCGCCACCGACGTCGAATCGTACCGGAAACTCAAGGCAGCCGGCATCGGCACCTATATCCTCTTTCAGGAAACCTATAACCGGCAGCAGTACGAAAGCCTGCACCCTACCGGTCCCAAGAGCAACTACGACTGGCACACCGAAGCCATGGACCGCGCACAGGAAGGCGGCTGCGACGACGTGGGCGTCGGCGTCCTGTTCGGACTGGGCGGCTACCGCTACGAGCTCACCGCCCTGCTGATGCACGCCGAGCACCTGGAAGCCCGTTTCGGCGTCGGACCGCACACCATCAGCATGCCCCGCATCTGCCCGGCCGACGACGTGTCGCTCGACAGTTTCCCCGACGCCTTGCCCGACGCCATCTTCCGCAAGATCGTGGCGGTACTCCGCGTGGCCGTGCCCTATACCGGCATGATCATCTCCACGCGCGAGTCGGCCCGGATGCGGGAACAGCTCCTGCACTGCGGCATCTCGCAGATCAGCGGCGGCTCCCGCACCAGCGTGGGCGGCTACACGACCGAGGAGCGCCACGACGAGACGGCGCAGTTCGACGTCTCCGACACGCGTCCGCTGGACGAGGTGGTCCGCTGGCTGCTGGAGAAGGACCACATCCCGAGCTTCTGCACGGCCTGCTACCGCGAAGGCCGCACGGGCGACCGCTTCATGGCGCTGTGCAAGAGCGGCAAGATCAGCCTCTGCTGCACGCCCAATGCGCTGATGACCCTCAAGGAATACCTCATGGACTACGCTTCGCCCGCGACCCGGGCGGCCGGCGAACGGCTCATCGCCGCATCGCTGAGCGACATCCCGGAAGGCCGGGTGCGGGAAAAGACCGTCGAGCGCCTGGCACGCATCGAGGCCGGCGAACGGGATTTCCGATTCTAAAAGCCTGACACATACTATGGAACGCCTGCACATCGCCTTCTTCGGGCCTGCCAACAGCGGCAAGTCGACGCTGGTCAACGCCATCGCCGGACAGGAGGTGTCGCTGGTCAGCCCCATGCCCGGCACGACGACCGATCCCGTCCGGAAGCCCATCGAACTGCCCGGCCTGGGGCCTTGCGTGCTCATCGACACGGCAGGCCTCGACGACGACTC
>LXOW01120399.1_pt1 | contig 10413 bp, 7 predicted proteins | sample 1368591 | NCBI WGS metagenome assembly LXOW01 (sample SAMN04884650, study PRJNA319009) | bovine gut metagenome | isolation source: Cow rumen | host: Bos taurus | place: Italy: Legnaro (PD) | collected 2014-07-09
GATGCCGCTGAGACCTACCTTCAGCCCCGACTCATGCAGCATTACGACAGCCTGATGACGCAAGCCTATGCCGTTGCCGACGATGTGGTACGCGATCGGCTGCGTTTCTTCCAGCTCTCCCTTGACTTCGCCAAGGTCGAGCTACAGGCTGCCGGTAAGATGCCCACTACTGAAGTGGCATTGAAATCGTTAGCCAGCAATATGGTGGACGACTTGGAACGCTATGGCGTCAGCACGATGATGGAGATGGGCATCACCCCACGCAAGTATTACGAAAACCTCTGCCATTATGCTGAAAAGGCCTTCTATGAAGGGCCACGTTATCCCGTCACCCTGCGCCATCCCGCCACCGCACCCTACAACAAAGGAAGACTTGACGACGGTCGCGTTGGCATTCTGGATTATCGCAACGACTGGTTAGGTTTCTGGGGCGACACCCTTGACGCGACGCTAACGCTTGACGAAGCCCGAGCCATCAACAGCGTCAGCCTTGATTTCTATTTCTATCCCCTCTCATGGATCTTCCTGCCCCAGCGAGTGGCCCTTTACGCCTCAGATGACAATAAAACCTGGCAGCTCATTGACGAGAAGCATCCCGAAAGCCCCGAGATACTGGCCACGCCCTCCATCCATACAATCACCTTCACCAGCAGCGAGCCCCTCCAAGCCAGACACCTCCGCATCGTAGCGGAGCCCCTACCCGAAATCCCCTCCTGGCACCGAGCCGCTGGAGCAAAAGCCTGGATGTTTACGGACGAGGTGGTTGTGAGATAGTGCTTTTCCATAGTCATTCAATCCCAGGGTTTTAACGCATTTTCATCATGCCACCTCTCCGTATTGGTGATAGATGAAATTGTAAACGGCATCCCGATAGTAGTTGATGCTATCGTCAGGATAGCTTTGTGGCAACTCTTCCCATAGCAAATCACGGATGGCGACAATAAGGGTCGATTTGGTCTCCGGCTTGTCGAAAGGATGGTCCATCGTGGCCAGCAAATGCTTGATCTTGGCCAACAGCTCCACAGCAACTTTCTTCAGCTTCTTGATGTCTTCTTTGGTCAAATCATTTTTCATCAAGACATCAAACATCGAGAGTTGCTCGTCGTTCTCAAAGCCTTCGCGAACATAGCGTTTTTCTTCCTCAGTCAATTCATCCGAAAGTTTCATTAGGTCCTCGAAGGTTTTCTCTATGGTGACGCGGTTTTGCTCGTTGTTGTAGTCGTGGATGATTTCCTGATATTTCTCGTAGAAGTTGATACGCGAGGGATTCGCAGCCAGCATCTGAGCGATACGCTCTTGCAACAGATCTTGGATATCCTTCATGATGAGGTTCTTTTCGCGACTCTTGGCAAACTCGCGCCGTAATAGGTCGAAGTCGATGCCGCTGATGTCGAATCGTCGTGATTCTTCCATCAGGTCTTCCCCATCCTCAATCTCCAAATGTGCGTTTACGATGTTGTTAATCGCCACACTCAGGTCGGTGATATCAGCATGTTTGCGCTTTTTCTGCAACTCTTTGTAGATGGCTTCAATGGCGTCTTTCCGTTGCTTCATCTCGGGTGTGATATCCTCACGGTCAAGATATTTCCACAGCTTCAGCAGCGTGGTGGCAAAAGTACAGTAGGTCTTACGGATTTCCAGCGTTTCACACATCGCGTTGGCAGCCTTCTTCAATTGCGATAGTTTCCAGAAATTCTCGGCATTGATGAGGGTCTCCAACTCGAAATCATGCTCTTTCAGGAAGGCTTCAGCTGCGGCAATGGTTTCCAACACATGTTTTATCAGATCTTGCTTGTCTATGGTCGGGTCGTTACCACCCTCATGCCCTTCAGGATTGGCGGTATAGTCAGCCAAGGCCTGACGAAGGGCTTTCACAATACCGATATAGTCGATGATAAGTCCGTTAGTCTTGCCTTCTGCTACACGGTTGGCACGGGCTATGGTTTGCATCAGCGTGTGGGCTTTCATGGGTTTGTCGATATAAAGACAGGATAACGTCTTCACATCGAACCCCGTCAGCCACATGGCACAAACAAAGACAATGCGCAGTTTCGAGTCGCTGTCCTTGAACTCCTTGTCCAACTCGCGTTTCTCCATCTTCTCACGATGGGGCGTGATATCGAGACCCCATTTCTGAAAGGTCTGTATTTCGTTTTGCTCTTGTGAGACAACCACAGCCATCTCCGTCTCTTGCATCCACTCCAGTTTGCGTCTCAACTCCTGCGCCTCTTGCTGCGATGTGCAAACTTCTATCTGTTCCTCTATGGCTTTGATTTCCCGCTGCCAGTATTCCTGAACATAGTTGTACATCCTCACGCAGGTCACCTTGTTGTAGCTCACCATCATGGCTTTGCCTGAGGTCCACAGGTCGCTGTAGTGTTTGACAAAGTCCTGAGCCACGATGCGCAGTCTGCTTTTAGCCGTCAACAGGTGTACTTCTTTTGCGAACTCTCTTTCCAGCTTGGCTAACTGCGAGGCATCCATATCGCCGGCTTGTTCCAATGCAGCCGCTATTTCTTCGTTGATTTCGGGATTTTTCAGCTCTTGCAGTTTCTCGCCACGATTCTCATAAAAGAGCGGAACGGTGGCCTTGTCTTCCACAGCTCGCTTGAAGTCATAAATACTGACGTAACCGCCAAAGGTGCGGGCGGTGATATTATCGTTCGAGAGCAACGGCGTACCTGTGAAGCCTATGCGATGAGCGGTAGGCAGCAGGTGAATCAAGTTGTCAGCAAAGATACCGTTCTGGGTGCGGTGCGCCTCGTCGCTCATCACGATGATGTCGTGATCGGGATAGATGGGCTCGGCTTGGGGATCGTTGAACTTCTGGATGAGCGAGAAAATGAAGGAGGGATTGCCTTTCAGTTTCGTTTTTAGGTCTTCGCCGCTGGTGGCGATGAACTTCTTGGCTTTCACATTGCCCAACAGACCGCAATTCTCGAAGGTGTCGCTGATTTGCTTGTTCAGCTCGTCGCGGTCGGTAAGCACCACGATGGTGGGCGAGCCTTCAAACTTGCGCCGTATCTTTTGTGAGAGGAAGAGCATCGAATAGCTCTTGCCGCTGCCTTGTGTGTGCCAGAACACGCCCAACTTGCCATCCAACAACTCGCGATTGCGATATTTTTCTACTGCTTGGTTCACTCCTAAATACTGGTGGTTGCGGGCCATGATCTTGGCCGTCCGTCCTCCGCTGTGGTCGTAGAGGATGAAGTTCTCAAGCAGGTCGAGGAAGTTCTCTTTCTTGCAGATGCCGCGCAGCATGGTGGGCAGTTCGATGTTACCAGCGTCTTCTTCTTTCAGTCGTTTCCATTCGTGGAAGAACTCCCACTTCGAGTCGATGGTGCCCACGCGAGCCTCCAATCCGTTGCTGAACATGATGAAAGCGTTATGATAGAACAGTTGCGGGATGGTGTCGAGATAGTCGCGGTAGTTTTGGTTAAAGGCATCCTCAACCTCCACGTCGTGGTTCTTCAGCTCCATAAAGAGCAAAGGGATACCGTTGACGAATCCCACGATATCGGCCCTGCGGCGATACAGCGAACCATACACCCAAAGCTCGCGGACACAAAGGAACTCGTTCTTTTCGGGNNCGGGTCACAGTAATACCATCGCGAATCAGCTGATATTTCTGCTCGTTGATTTGCATGAGCGTCTGGCTGCTGATGTGTTCTGTCATGCGCTCAGTAGCCTCGGCCAACTGTTTATCAGTCAGCCAAGGGTTGAGGGTCTTGAGTGCTTTGCGGAAATGACGCGTGAGCAGCACTTCATGATAGCTGTTGCGTCCCAATGTACCCTCTGCGCCAAGTGTCTCTTTGTCGAAGGCATAGACACTCGTCCAGCCGAGTTCCTTCTCCAAGAACTCCGCTGCGCTCTTTTGTATCAGTTGGTCTTCGCTGTAGTCGTGTGACATAATGGTTTATGCTAAAGTGTAGGTTCTATTCTTGTTCGCTCCGTGTGCAACAATCTTTCCCTCTTTCAACAACTGGTAAATATAGGCTTTTGTCTGCGTTGGCTTTAATCCAAGGAGTGCCGACAGTTCCGAAGTCTTGCAACTGCCTTTTTCCCTGAGATAGGAAATGATTATCGCCGGTTTGTCGTCATTTATCGTCGGTTTATCGTCGGTTGTTGAAGATTTATCGTCGGTGGGCTCCCATCCTTCGGGTGCATTGATGAGCATGTAGCGATTCTTTAACTCGTTGTTTTCGTTCAACAACAGGTTACGGAAGAAACGTTCGAGGAAGCTGAAATCATAGTCGATGCCGAGTCTGGCATTCTTGTAGTTGGCGCGNNATTGGATAGTGAACACCGCCGTTGTGCGCGTATTCCCCTCACGGAATGGATGAATCTGCCACAAACCTGAAACGAATTGGCAGATATGACGCACTTTCTCTTCTTCGGTCAAGCCCTTGTAGCTAAACTCACGCTCCTGTTTGATGTCATAGTCTATAGCACGTCGAAGGTCTTCCCAATTCAGGTAATTGACCGTATCGCCCCTAAGCACCCATTCCTTTTTGGTGATGTCGTACTGACGAAGCTCGCCGGCATGTTTGAACACACCTTCGAAGATACGGCGATGCGTTGCCACAAAGCCGTTAGTGTTGAAGGCAAAAGTCCTGGTGGAAAGAATCTTCTTGATATTGGCCGATGCCTTGTCGCACTCGGCAGCATCGGCATCTTCTGGCGTCCGTTTGGTCTTGCTGCTATAGTAAGTGTCGAGAAGTTGCCGCACCTCATCGATGGTGATATCGCCTTCGATGTTGCGGCGTGCCATATCAAGCAGATATTGCGAAGGCTTCAGCCCATCCACCTGCTGCAATCCAATGGCCGTCTGCCAAGCCGCCGCACTCTCTTGCGCCGAGGGTTCCACCTGTCGGACATATTCGTCAAAGTCTTCTTGTTTCATTATCAACTATTTATTTGTTATATCATATCACTTCTCCCATCAATCTCCGCCACGCTTTTTGTATCAGTTCGTCTTCGCTGTAGTCGTGTGACATATTTCAGTTTTGTTTTTCTATATTTCTATTTCCTTCCCATCAGCCTCGGCTGCAAGCGGTCGCAAGGCTCAATACGGCAAACGCCCCGAAGGGGCATCAGCACTCCAGCTCGTGGCAACGCCATGGGCATTGTTCGGCGACCATCCCACGCCGCCCCGAAGGGGCAAAAGCAATCAATCGGATAACACATACCTCTCATCATATTCAATATTGTATAATCGTAAAAAGCCCAAATATTCATCCCTAAAATTCTGTTTCTTATGGTGTTCCGCCTGATTGCCGATATAATTCAACACCCTATCGACTTGCGATTGGCTGACGGAGAATGCACCATAGCCTCCCTGCCAAGCAAATCTTTCATACTTGGGTGAAAGCGTCTTTATCCAACGGCTACTATTCCGTTTCATCTCCTCCACAACATGCGCCACCGTCTCCGTCTTTGAGAACATTATCAACGCATGAATGTGGTTCTCCGTCCCACCTACGCGCAGCACTTGGCAACCTGTTGTATTGACAAGCTGGCCGATATAGCTATGCACCCGTTCCAGATGCTCCGTTTCAATCGTCGGGCTGGTGGTTTTCGTATGGAAAACGATGTGCAGGTATATTTTACATAGCGATTGTGACATGTTTTTCAATGCTTTTGCCCCTTCGGGGCGTTGGTTGTTTGTTCGTTATGCCCAGAGCGTTGCTCTATGCTGGTAGCTCGTTGCCCCTTCGGGGCGTCCACTTCCATCTCCCCTCCCATCAGCTTCGGCAGCAAGCGGTCGCGGGCCTCGGTGAGAAGGCGGATTTGAGATGAAATATTGAGAACTTTTATTCTTAATGACTCCGCTATCTCATTATATTTTTCCATTACGTCTGAAGGCGGAGTGTTCACAAATACTTGATCAAGTTTATTCCTTTGAATGTGCTTCATCGTTGAGCCTGTTGTCAAGTTGGAAAACTCCAAGATTGCATTTGAGATTGTTTGAAGTAAGAATTCACGCCCGATGCCTTTTGCAGGTGTTACTTTAAAAAGGTGCTGATTCAGCCACCCATCCTCTCCTGTCCATACAATTACCATTAGTGTCGCTGACCAAGAAAAAAGCAAATCTCCTGCTTTTATTAGGAATTTGTCTGGGACTCTCTCGCCATTATTTCGTGGTGTCTCATCAGTTACTCCATTGCCCATCTCTTTTATCTTAATAATTGGTTTCCCCTTTTCTTGCCAGTCAGATGGTTTGAAAGCAAATCCATTAAGGTAATCTCCGAGTTGAGAAATACTTTTCCTCTCCCACCCCTCCGGCAAGCCATCCACCATCTTAACATTCTCATATCCAGGGAAGCGAAGGTCAACAAACCATTCCTTATAGAGCCGCTGTGCGGCTTCCTCCAACAGCTTGATTTGCTTTTGGTAGTTCTCTATTAAGGTGTCGTAGCGGGAAAGGATGGTGGCGATGCGATGCTGGATTTGTATATCATCATCAATCACAACTTGCATTCTAGAGAATGCTGATTTTGAAACATTCTCTCTTCCAGAAGCCGTACCAGAATCCAAAGACTTAATGTTTGGCAATACATTTTTAACTGCATAATACACAAATTCATTGTCAAAATTTGAATTTGGTACAATGGCATTCATAGCTTGGTTTATAAATAAATCACAATGAGCCATTGTCATTTTCTTACCAATAGAACCAATTGTTACAACACAAGTTGAACCTTTAGGAACTAAGCTTTTTTTNNCTTCGGAATAGTATTCTTCTGGAGTATAAGTGTACTTTTCTGTTTCAGAAATGTCAGTAGCTTTAATAAAAGGTGTATGTTTTCCGTACAATTCAGGATGACTTCTTGGAGGAGTATTACCCGTAATAATAGTACCCAAATCACCTATGGTAACAGTCTTTCTCATGGGTTGTCCTCCTTTCCTTCTTCCATCACCTCTGCGCCGTCCTCTTGTTCGTAATAATAGGAATAGTCAATGCCTTTCATAAAGATTTCGCGGTCGTCAATCTTATCGGTCAGCGCACCTTGGAGTAAAGCCTTGATGGATGTAACATCCGTTGTGCTCCGTCGCATCGCCGAAAGATAATCCTTCTTGTCTATCTTGCTCCAATCCACACACCGTCTCAGGTTCTTCTTCATCAGCAGGTCCAACCAAATGCGGGTGCTACGTCCGTTGCCTTCCATAAAGGGATGCGCCACATTCATTTCCACATATTTATCCACAATCTCATCGAAAGTCGCCTCGGGCATCGCCTCAATGATCTTCAAATTCTCTATCAGATATTCTGCTCGGCAAAACAATGTGCCGTCTTTCCAAATGGTTTTCGTCCGTATCTGCCCAGCAAAGTCGTAAAGACCGCCAAACAGATAGGCATGAATCTGCTGAAGACACTTAACAGTTCCAGGGCTCATGCTGTCGAGCAAACCACTCTCGATGAGGGTATAGGCTTTCTTCTTGCTCTGCCCGTCGATGCTGTTGTCGCTATAGATGAACCAATCCAAGAAAGCACGGGCGCGATTGTTGGGATAGTTCTTTGCAAGGGTTTGCACACACTCGGCATCGAGCGCATCGGCAGCTCGTTGTTTGCCGTCGGGAGCCAGAAATTTGAAGTCGTGAGTGACACTCACGAGTTGAATGCCCTCTGAGTTTAGCTTCTTTTTGAGCCAACGCCAGTAGTTGCCCGCTTTGATGTAATCATCCTCATTGTTGATGGCTCGCACTATATCGGTGGCTGAGAACCACCACTTGTTGTGCTCCTCATCCCAAACGGCTCTCACCTCCCTGTCATTATAGAAACGAATGGATTTCTTGCTCATTTCAGCTCCTCCCAGGCATTTAGTATCTCTTTCATCAACTTGTTGGCTTCTTGGTTCAACTGAGCTAGTTCGCTGTGAATCTCGTTCATGCGCTCGTGGAAATCTACGCCGTCGTCTTCCACTTCGGCAACCCCCACGTAGGCACCAGGAGTCAGCGAGTAGTTCTTCTCTTCAATCTCCTGAATGGTGGCTACTTTGCATAGACCAAGAACGTCCTTATAGGCGCCTTCCTCGCCAAACTTCGACACGAGCCAGTCGTGTTCATCGACTATCTTGAGCATTTCCCCTAGGTAAGCGCAGAAATCTTCACCTGCCTGTCGCATGGTCTTCACCTTGCGCTTCTCAATTTTTCCTTCAGCCGTTTTAACGCACGACTTGGTCTGTTCTATTTGATCGCTAACTCTCTTCTTCAGTTCAGCATAGTCGTGTCCTGCATTCGGTATCCATCCCATAAGCCCCTTAAAGTGACTCCGTATGTCTTCATCTATCAACTCACTAAAGGGTTGCCCTTTTTCTTCCAAGCCAGCGACAGCTTCATCTATAGCTTTATCGTACTCCGCCAACAACGCCTGATACTTCTCCTTTTCACCACGATATAGATGCACGATAGCCTGCAGGTTACGTAGTTGCCACTCCGTCCATTCGTTGAGGGTACGGTCAACCACCGTATAGTAATTGCGGGCATCGATGAAGAGCACCTTGTCGCGGATATCAGCATTCTTGTTGCGGTCGAAGAACCACAGCGAACAAGGCAGCGAGAGGGTGTAGAAGAAGTTGTTGCCCACGCTCACCATCACGTCCACATCGCCTGTGCGTACCAGTTTCTCGCGGATGTCGCGGTCTTTGTTGGCGCTATCGGTAGCCGAGCTGGCCATTACGAAACCCGCACGACCGTGGTCGTTCAAATAGGCATAGAAATAACTAATCCAAAGGTAGTTGGCGTTGCCCACTTCCTTGGTCTTTGCATTCACACCTGGCAATCCGAAGGGCAGACGACCTGCGGCAGAAGCGGATTCGGCTTTCACCTTGTCCACATTGAAAGGCGGATTGGCCATCACATAGTCGCACTTGCCCGCAAGGTTGTGGGCATCGTGGTAGAACGAGTTGGCCTCGTCGCCAGAGATAATCTTGCCGTTCAGCCCATGTACCGCCATATTCATCAGACAGAGCTGGGCGTTGTATTCCACCTTCTCCTGTCCGAAGAAGGTCATTTGTGTGTTGGCGTTCATGCCAGCAGCGTTCACAAAGTCGCCCGTCTGCACAAACATGCCACCACTACCACAAGCGGGGTCAAGCATCACACCTTGTTTGGGTTCCAGCACATTCACCAGCATTTTCACCAACGACTTGGGGGTGAAGAACACACCGTCGTCGCTGGCCACGGCACGGGCAAACTTGGAGAGGAAATACTCGTAGATGCGCCCGATGATGTCGCCGCCCACCTCGTCGATGGTCTTGTTGTTGAAGATGCGGAGCAGCTCGCGCAGCAGGTCGTCGGCAAACATCGTGTAGGTCTTGGGCAGCACGCCCGTCAGTTGTTCGCTCTGGTCTTCCACCAGCTGCATGGCGTTGTTCACAGCCTCGCCCAGTGAGTTGATGTCCTGTCCGTCTTTGGTCTTCAGATGGGCATCGATGATATTGTCGGGCAGATTGACCAGATAGTCGAATTGGGCTTCCTTGGGGAGAAACAGGGCACTCTTGGCTGCAAAATCACTCGCCTCCACCGGCATCACACGACCGCCACGTTTCGGACGGTTCTCCAAAATCTCAGCCTCCACCATCTTGAAGCGACTGTAGGCATAGCGTAGAAACAGCAGCGCAAGCACCGGCATACAATATTGGCTACTCGTCAGCTTGCTCCCCTGTCTCAGCAGGTCAGCCGACTCCCAAAGTTCAGATTCCAGTTTACGTATGTTGATCATTTGTATCTTCTATTATTTGGTGCAAAGATAGTGAAAATTTCACTAATCTACTATTTTTATTGAGGTATAACGGCTTTTCGCTCGAAAAATAAAGGGGTGCCTTATAAAACAACTGAGACTCTGAGACTGAGACTGGGGGAGGCGTAAAAGCCTTTTGGAATAAGGAGATATACACAAAATATCAGAATTATTATCACAGTATCACAGTATCACAGTTAATAAACAGGATATCACAATCCTCTATATATTATATATAACTAATTGATAATAAGTAATATAAATAAGTATTATCAAAATTGATACCCTTCAAAAACAAACTGTGATACTGTTATTGTGATCATTGAAGCAAAATCTATTCACCTAAAAAGCAACAAACCAATGAGATACAAATCCGATGGCTTTTCAGCACCTGTGAAATCCATCTCAAAACTGGACAAATAATCTCAGTTTTCTCATCTAAATTGCCCCAAAACCACACAAAACCCCCTGATTTCGATGCTTCACCCCATCCAAACCTGCAAGAGTGCGTTCCAAAATTTCAACACTTGTTTGTCGGTTGGAGGGTGTTTTGGTGCAAAACGGCCTACTTGGATGCGGAAAATGGGGGTCAGGGATGCGTTTTTGAAACAATTGAGATGCTATGATTGAGACGGTGTGTAATGCCTTCTTGAGAGAAACAGCTTGTTGCT
>LXOW01245285.1_pt1 | contig 10413 bp, 6 predicted proteins | sample 1368591 | NCBI WGS metagenome assembly LXOW01 (sample SAMN04884650, study PRJNA319009) | bovine gut metagenome | isolation source: Cow rumen | host: Bos taurus | place: Italy: Legnaro (PD) | collected 2014-07-09
GTGCAGGTGCAGCTCGACGAGCAGGGCATTCCCACGTATGACATCAAGGAAAACGTGGCTTGGGACAACATCCCCTTCGATGACGACATCGCCGAGATTGCCCGCAACTGCCGCGCCGTTTGCTTCGGCTCATTAGCTCAGCGCAACGTGGTCAGTCGCGAGACCATCCAGAAGTTTCTTGATGCCACACCCGCCGACTGCCTGAAGATCTTCGACATCAACCTTCGCCAGCAGTTCTATACGCAGGAGATTCTGCGCGAGTCGTTCCAGCGTTGCAATATCTTGAAGATTAATGATGAGGAACTGGTGCTTATCGGCCGTATGTTTGGCTATCCCGGTCTTGACATCGAGAACAAGTGCTGGCTCATTCTGGGTAAGTACAACCTCGACATGCTCGTTCTCACCTGTGGCACTAACGGCAGTTACGTATTCACTCCTGGTCACGTATCCTTCCAGGAAACGCCTAAGGTCAAAGTGGCCGACACTGTAGGAGCTGGAGACTCTTTCACCGGCTCGTTCGTGGGCAGCATCCTCAACGGCAAGTCCGTGCCTGAGGCCCATCGTACCGCCGTTCAGGTCTCCGCCTACGTCTGCACACAGAATGGAGCCATGCCAACCTATCCAGAAGAACTACTGAAATAAAGCAATCCTATTTCATTCAACGCCAGAACACATACCATGTTTGTTCTGGCGTTTTTAGTGCAATTGTTGTAGCCTATTAAACGTACGCACCTTTTAATGAAGGTTAAATTCGTTAAATCTGCTCCCGTTTTTGCACATTTCAAATTCGTCAATTCACTTTTCTACCATTTAACGAGGAAGTTGCTGATTATCAACGCTTAATACATTCTATGGTTGTAGTAATTTGCTCCTTGTCAGTATTGGTAAGGATGTGGCAACCATCGGTGAAAAGGCCTTTGCAAATATTGGAACCTCGACGAATGCGTCAAGGCGAACAGAAGGAGAGCCCGGTGTGACAAAGTTTACTCTACGCCATAGACTGAACTTCAATGTCGTGCGCACTTAGCATCATCGGCAGTAGGGTTAATATGAGTAATAGTAGTTGTTTCTTCATAATCTTTATCGTCTTAAGTTTTAGATACAGGTGCAAAGATAGTGCAAAATTTCGATTTAGCAAAGGGAATGAGAATAAATTTTCATTCCTGAGCGTGAGAAAGTTGATTAAATTGAGCGAAATACAAATAAAAACGAGTTTCCCTTTGGTATTTTGCTCGCTTATTTGTATCTTTGCAACGATGTTTGAAACAGTAGATAGATGAATACACTGATTCCGTTTGCGGCAGCGTTATTGCCGGCCATGGTGCTGCTTTTTTACATTTGGAAGAAAGACAAGCAAAAGGAACCAACTTCGTGGTTGGTGAAGGCTGTGCTGTGGGGCGTAGCGATATGTATTCCCGTGGCCATTGTGGAGATGGGCATCTCAACGGCATTGTTTGGCGCTGGTGGAAAGCCGACCAGTTTCTTGGGCACAACAGTAATGGCTTTCTTCGTAGCCGCATTACCCGAAGAGGCGTTTAAGTTGCTGGTGCTCTGGAAGGTGTTGCGGAAGAACCCTTATTTCGACGAGCATTTCGATGGCATCGTTTATGCCGTATGTGTCGGGTTGGGGTTTGCAGCATTTGAAAACATTGGATATGTTTTGGGCGAAGAAGAGAACTGGGCGGCAGTTGCCATTGCCCGTTCGTTGTTGGCCGTTCCCGGGCACTATGCCTTCGCCGTATTGATGGGTTATTATTATTCAGTTTATCACTTTGTTGACCATTCTCCGAAAGTCGGAGCTTGTGTGCTTCTGGTTCCTGTCGTTGCCCATGGCATCTACGATGCTTTGGCCATGAGTGGCATGGTGAACGAATATGTCGGCGGCATCAGTTTCTTAGTCCTCGTTTATTTCTGCGTCAAAATGCATAAGGTGGCCTATAAGAAGATTCAAGCGCAGATTAAAAGAGATCACGATGTTGTTAACATGGCATAATAAAGAAATGAAACCAAAACACGAAGTGAAACGATGAAGAAAATCCTGATTCTTATCGACCCTCGTTGATGAGCGACCTTGGAGGTACGATGGCTAACATTTTTTCGGCTAATGGTACATACCAGTCACGGACTTGCTCTGCCGTCGGGGTATGAGCGCCTGGAAAATGGAACGAGCGGTTGTAGTGGTGCAAGAAGAGCGGCTCAAAGTGAGCCAACGTGTCCTGCTCGCCGAACAAGCCCCAGATGCGGTCTTTGTAATCAGGGCGACAATTGTCAAACTGGATGGTCTCCATGTCGGCAAACTCGGCTATCAGGACTTCATCGATGACGAAGTTCTGGTTGCCGTCCTTTCGTGGCGACTTGTACTGATGCTCGCCAATGCGCTGCTTCAGGAACTCCGTCATCCTGAAATGCGGATTGCCCAGCAAGGCCGGAATGCCTGCGACGGGAGCCACCATCTGAGCATAGAACGCCCCGCAGCTGTTGCCAATCAGAAGGTCAGGCTGTTCACGGTCTATCAATTCGCGGATGAATCGGACAGCCTCCTTCGGGTGCATCGGCAAGTCGGGTGTTATCACCTCCGCACGCCCTGCGAAAGCCTCGCGCAAAGCCATCGCCGGAACGCACTGGCCACTGGCATAGAATCCGTGTAAGAACAAGATCTTTTTCATAAAACATATTAAATCATCCGCAAATATAGCCAATTTTGCTCGAAATTTCGTATATTTGCACCTATAATTAACAAAAGTTGAAGTTTGGGCTATGAAAATTACGAAAAGACTCCCCCAGAAAGCGATTTGCATGATAGGTGCAATCATTATCCTGCTAGGCTTTATGTCTTGCGGAAAGTCAAGTGATGATCAGATTATTGATGCTGATGGTGGTAAATTCGTCGAGGTGCCAGATCCGGATACTTGGGTAACGGACGACGACATCAAGTCGGATGACCTCGACTTGTTGGTCGACCTCTCTGTCAAGGCGGAGCGTATGCGTCAGGAGTTTGTACTGATGCTAAGCAATAATGGCGAAGGCAACAAACTATTCTGTGGTGTTGGTTCCAAGACGGATGTCGGCCCAACCATTAAGCTTTATACAGACATGATGTTGAAACAGGACGAATACAAGGCAGCTTTGGAGCGGCTTGACGGAACTGCGATCTTAAAACCAACATCTACGCGAGGCATGATTAAAGATGGTTATCTTATCCTCACCACAGGACAGTCGGAGGCTGAGGCAGAGAAAGAGATAGTTCAGGACATCCTCACTAAAAACAATGTTTATGGTAATGAAAATGCCCAGAAACAGCTTTATGATTTCTATTGCTCGCAGGAACCGGACTATGCCAAGAAGATTGGTGCGAAGAATGCGAAGGACTTCTTCAACAAATTGAATAATGGCGATTTGAATCGTTATATGCTAAACATCAGCCACATCTGGCGTGATAAGGGAATTCTGGAGGCAGACAAGTCAAATAGTGCCGTTGGCGACTATGCTTATACCGCTTTTACGGGTAAAGCAGAATATATGAATTCTGCATACCGTGTAAGCAGCAAAGTGGCTGTGGCAGCAGGTGAGCTCTACTTTACAGCTATTGACAAAGTGGCAGGTGGCTATGGCGCCAAGATCTTGGAATTAGGTGATGCCATCGAGAAGAAAATCACGAAGCTGAAGCTGATGAAAAAAGTTCTTGAGGGTAAGCCCGATTGGCAAGACATCAATACCTATATTGTTAAAAGTTTGTCAGACGACATCAAGGCAGCCATTAGCGACGCTTTGGGCGATGATGATAATATCGGTACAGAACTCATTAATATGGTAACAGAAGAGATTTGCGACTATATTGTAGAGCAATGTACGGTTGAAGGTGGAAGTGATAACAGTAGTAAGGAAGCCAAGGAGAAGCAGGCTGAAGAGGCCAAAGCAGCAGATTTAGCCATTCTCAATATTGAGACCGATTTCTCTTCACAGGGAAAGATGATTCTCGTTACTGACGAAAGTACGGGTAAGGTTAACGTCGCTACGCCAACATACGATGGCCATGTGTCATTAGTAACAACCACAGGTAATAAGATTGTCACTGTCTTCAAGAACAATGGTGAGCGACTCACCAAGAGGATAACGGTCGTAGCTGGTACGAACACCCTTGTTATCAAGAGCGAACAGAAACCGTATATCGACCTGAACCCCTCATCGATTACACTGGAGGACGATGCCGGCTCCGAGACGGCCGTCATTCTGACGAACTGCAAATACATCAAATTGCGCCAGACGAAAAAAGAAGACTGGTGTGACGTGCAGCTGGAAATCAATGGCAGTGCAGGCAGAGGTTTCCACGTGAGGGTCAACGCCAAAGCCAACCTCGACAGTAAGGAACGTTCTGGCTCGTTCATCCTTGAGGGTTATTCTGAGGCCAAAGAAGATTCCAAACCCGTTGTCACAAGAACCTTCAAATTCACGCAGGAGGCCTATTCTCCTGTATTGACTCCGATTGATGTCAAGCCAACATCCCTGATCTTCGACGCCAAGGGCGGACAGCAGGTTGTTACACTGGACCTCAAGAGCTATAAGTATTGTGGCGTTACTTTCGATGAGAAATACGACGCTTGGTTAACAGCAACAGCTAACTCTGATGCAACGATTACCGTTAAGGTCGCTGCCAACAATACTGGGGTTGAGCGTACAGCCACTATCTATGCCTATGGTACAGACCTCACCAATCCTCAATCTCTTGATGAAGTTGCCTTTAAGGCCATTCCCATCACCCAAAAGGCAGGAGAAGGTAGTAATGATATAGAAATTAGATCCCTTAGTATTAATCCTTTATTCTTTGTAACGTCTTCTAAGATGTCTGGAAATATGTATTGGGGAGATACTCATACTCAAGATGGATTATATATCAATTTTGCCTTTGGAAGTAACACGGATCCATACACGATTAATACAAAGAAAGAAAGTGGTAAGATATCAGTAGAAGCACATACAAAAACTGATTGGAAAGAATGTTACGTTACTTTTGATATTGAGAATATTGATGGAAAAATGGAAAACAGCGTCATTACTAATATGAAAGCAAAACTTTATTACTACACGCAAGAGTATCCAAATATGTTTTATGCTGGGTTTGAGTGTACAAACATACCTTGTGAGTCTATAAAGGGTAATGGCTATAGATATTCTAATAAGGTTTCATCCGGTTTTAAAATTACAAGTTTCAATGAAACTATTCAATTTCAACCAGAGAATGTTGTTCTTGATAATAAAGCAGACCACAGTATTGATGTTTCTTTCTCTATTAAATAAATGAACTAATCGGCTGATAGTGGCGCGAGTAAGGGCACGGAGGTTCTTGAAACTTCCGTGCCCTTTGTTGGAGTTAAGATTTATTTATTTATTTGCTGGATTGCTTCTTCGTAGCCGGCCAGTGCGGAGAAGGGTGCAAACTGGGCTGCACGGTTCCACATTGACATCTGCGGGTGACGCTTCGACACGTGGTGCGGCAAATTAATAATATCGTCGTAATTTCCCATAACTTTCAACTAAGCTTTGTGTCCTCCTATCTGTTTGTTGCGTTCCTTGGCGGTGGCACCTTCCTCGAAGTTCAGACCGCGGAGGATGGCGTTCTTGCCGAAACGCTGTTTGATTTTCAACTGTGCTTCCTGCATCCGGCGCTCCTTGTCGAGTCGGCCCTTTTCCTCCTGCTGTTGCTTTTCCAAAGCCTCGTAGTCGGTAAAGAGATCCAGCTGCTGTGGCGCATTTTCCATTGCGGCGACAGAAGCCTCCGATACCACATGGTTTGTGGTCAGATTGAGCCTGCGAATGAGCAAGTCCGGATTCACGCAGCGGTCGAAGAGTGCAGCCGCCCCGTCCATAATTTGCCTCGATGACGATGTCGGCTTGTCGAAGTTGAACGTGCCGTGAGCATGCTTTGGCACAGGTTTGCCGTAATGGTTCAGGGTAATCTCACCATGATATTTCTCGCGAATCTCAGGGCGGGTAAGATTCTCTGCATCATAGCCGACGGTCAATACCAATTGGTCTGTTACCAACCGTTTCGATACCAAGTCGAGTGCCATACCTTCAGCCATCTCCTGTATCACCACGCGAGCTTTCTTGAAATCGTAAGGTTCCTGCAGCACCTGTCCGCTGCTGAAGGAGTTCGTCTCAGGACGGTAAGCCTTTACAGCCTCCATCGTACAAGGTTCCCAGCCCCAGGCATGGTCTATCAGCAATTCTGCATTTACGCCGAATAGCCGATAGAGTGTTTCTTCGTTCTGCACAGACATCCGCGCCAGCTTGCCCATCGTGTCGACACCATACAAAGCCAACTTCTCAGCTATCCCCCGCCCTACTCTCCAGAACTTCGTAATCGGACGATAGTCCCAAAGCTCGCGGCGATACGACATTTCATCGAGTTCGGCGATACGCACACCGTCCTTGTCGGCAGGCATCTTTTTGGCCATGATATCCATTGCCACCTTGCAGAGATACATATTCGTGCCGATGCCAGCCGTAGCAGTAATGCCCGTCTGACTCAGCACGTCGCGAATCATCTTCATCGCCAACTCGTGGGCAGTCAGTTTGTATGTGCCAAGATAAGCTGTCACATCCATGATGACCTCATCGATGGAATACACATGGATATCCTCTGGCGCAATATATTTCAGGTAGATACTATAAATCTTCGAGCTGACCTCGATGTAATGTGCCATCTGTGGCGGAGCAATGATGAAATCGATGCCGCGAGCCTTCTGATACACCTCGAAGAGTCGCGCACGACCCCCGATGCCGTATGCTTTCAATGACGGAGACACAGCCAGACAGATGGTTTTCTCCGTGCGGCTCACATCAGCCACCACGAGGTTGGTGGTCAGCGGGTCAAGCCCCCTGTCCACGCACTCTACTGAAGCATAGAACGACTTCAAATCGATGGCGATATATGTCCGCTGCTGCTCTGGCATAAACGCTACTTGAACGTGATGGGCACCGTGTACATGACGCGCACCAGTTCGCCACGACGCATGGCAGGTTCCCAGCCAGACAACGTTTTGACAACGCGCACGGCCTCGTCCTTCAGCAGTCCTTCAGCCTTCTCACGCATGGCGTACTTGTCTATCTCGGAGTATTTGCTGAACTTCTTGTCTGACAGGCGGTTTGTGAACACGGTCTTCGCCGCCCTGACGTCCGACACCGTTCCGTCTTTCTCGACAAAGAAACTGACAGTGACAGTACCCTTGACACCACAATGCTCCGCCTCCACAGGATAATTCGTGATGGTAGACAATTTCTTCAACAGTGCAGTGATACCGCCTGGATACTGCGGAAGACGGTCCTGACCGGCCAACTCGGGAACCACCAGTTGCTTCGTCCTCTGCAGCTCCTTCAATTTTGCCTTCAGCTTTTCAATTTCCACTGTAGCCAGTATGACACGCCCTTCGGTATCCACCAGATACATGGTCGGAATCCATTTGATGTGGTAGTCCTTTGCCATCTTCGACTCCTTCATATCCTTCAGTTCGCTGATTACGCGCCAGCGTATCTGCTCTTTATTCATGAAGTCCTGCAGTGTTTTACCCGTAGTATCAAACGAGACGCCGATAAACTCCACCCCCTGAGGGTCATACAACGCGTGCAGCCTCTTCATCTCGGGCAGATCCTTGCGACAGTCGCCACACCATGTTGCCCAGAAGTCGAGCACTACGCAGCGACCATGGAAGTCGTCTATCGGATGTGCCTTGTTCTCGGGGTCTATCAAGTCAGGCACCTTCGTTCCTACAGGTAGCAGGTCGGTAGCATACTTCGCGTCCAAGTCCTGTGCCATCATCGTGCCAGCCATGCCAATCAGCATGCCAGCCAATACAAATAACTTTCTCATAATCTCATATTCGGTCTTATATTTATTTAATAAATGATTTTGTGGACACGGCCTTTTTCGTCCCTGACGATAGTGACGGGACCGAGGCGGTAGAGGACGCTGAAAGTTGAAAGTTGAGGGTTGAGAGTTGAGAGTTGAGGGGTGACGGATGAGGGGGTGTCGATGAAGACGTCGAAGGAGGCGAGGCCGTTGGTGACAGCCATGCGGGTGATGGGTTTCGACATGAACTTCGTGCCGTCGATGTTGGCGTTGTTCAGCGTGGCGGCGGGTTTTGACGTATTCGTGAGCGAATCGTTAGCCTGATAGGGATAGCCCCAGTCGGAGCTCTGGTAGGTGTCGGTCTTGTTGTTGGCGTGGAAGATGACGTAATGGTTGACGTCACCGCCATTGGTAGCTTTGAACGGACTAGTCCAAAGCAAGGGATCGAAATCGACGTGGAAGATGACGATGCCGTTGCCGGGCAGCGACTGGTCCCAGCCACGTTGCTGTCGGTTTTCGACGATGTAATATTCCTGATCGGAGCCGTCATTACGCAGGAGATAGGCACAGCCTTCGTCGGTGAGTGCCGGCATATCGGTAATGGTGGCAGTAGTGGTAAGTTCCTCGGGTGTGAGCCAGTCCATAAGCCAACGCTCGTGGGCGGAATAGCCACAGGGGTGGAAGCCGTTGCCGTTGTAATTGCCATAGTCCATGAGGTCCCAGCGTCCAACGTACTGCTGACTGCCATTGTAGAAGTCGGGGAATCCGAAGCAGTGGCTGTATTCATGGCAGAGGGTGCCGAACGAGCCATAGCTGTTGTTGGAGGCCAGTTCCTGTACGGCACAGTAGCTGTCGACGAACCAGGTGCGATAGCCATCGGTGACGACGAGCGGATCGCGGTAGACATGTGTCTCGGGGTCATTGTGTTCGCTCACCCACCATTGGTGTGGCCAGATGGCATCGTAGCCTCCACCAAAGCCGCCATAGCTACTGCCTTTACCGGCATAGATGATGATCAGTTGGTTGATGTATCCGTCACCGTTCCAGTCGTAGAGGCTCCAGTCGATGTCACGTTTGAGGAGGGAATCAACGATGTCCTCCACGAGGAACTGGGAGTTCTCATCGTCCGTTTGCGTGCTGCGGTACTTCTTGAGGCTGTCGACAACGACGTATTCGAGGTCGAAGACTGGTCGGAACTGGTCGTAGCTCTGTGCAGCGAAATAGTCGCGGACGGAGCCGAAGAAGGGTTCCTCAGAGAGATTTTCCGTATTGAATATCTTGTCCCACTGTTCGAGCGTCTGCGTCTCGTCGTCCTTGAAGGAACGATCGGCAAAGGCAGCCAGCACCACCAGTTGGCGGAGGTCGCCCTTGTAGAAGTCGCCCCCAGGAAGTCGTACTACTGCGGCGCTACGGGTAAAAGGCCGCAGCGTACCCCGTCGGCATCCCTGCTGTACAAGACTTTCTTCTGCCATTGCCGTCAGTGAGACGAGCAACAGCAGAAGAGACAGGGATATATAACGGCATTTCGGCATAACGGTATATCGGTATTTCGTTATAACGCTATTCCGACATTACTTTTTCGGACACCAGGGCTTGAGAGTCTTGAAGAAGTCGTTGCCCTTGTCGTCGACGAGGATGAAGGCGGGGAAGTCCTCGACGTCAATCTTCCAGACGGCCTCCATGCCGAGTTCAGGATATTCGACGCACTCGATGCTCTTGATGCTGCTCTGTGAAAGGACGGCAGCGACACCGCCGATAGAGCCCAGATAGAAACCACCATACTTCTTACAAGCCTCTGTGACAACATCGCTGCGGTTGCCCTTGGCAATCATCACGAGCGAAGCGCCATTAGCCTGGAACTCGTCCACGTAGGGATCCATACGGTTGGCAGTGGTGGGACCCATCGAACCACAGGGATAACCCTCTGGCGTCTTGGCAGGTCCGGCATAGAGCACAGGATATTTCTTGAAGTAGTCGGGCAATCCCTCGCCGGCATCGAGACGGGCCTTCAGTTTGGCGTGAGCAATGTCGCGAGCCACGATGATGGTACCCTTCAGGTTGACACGGGTAGAGACAGGATACTTGCTGAGTTCCTTGCGAACGGCATCGATACCCTCACTCAAGTCGATAGTAATAGTGTTGGCACCCTCACCAGCCTTGGCATACTCAGCAGGAATCAGTTCAGAGGGGTTCGAGTCCATTTTCTCCAACCAGATACCATCGGCATTAATCTTCGCCTTGATATTGCGGTCGGCAGAGCAGCTGACGCCCATTCCAATCGGGCAGCTGGCACCGTGACGCGGCAGACGGATCACACGGATGTCGTGAGCCAGATACTTACCACCAAACTGAGCTCCGAGACCAATCTTATGAGCCTCCTTCAGGAGTTTCTCTTCGAGGTCGACATCACGGAAGGCACGACCAGTCTCATCACCTGTGGTGGGCAGACCGTCGTAGAACTTGATAGAAGCAAGCTTCACGGTGAGCAGGTTCTTCTCGGCAGACGTACCACCAATGACGAAAGCAATGTGATAAGGCGGACAAGCGGCTGTACCCAGGCTCTTCAT
>LXOW01360166.1_pt1 | contig 10412 bp, 7 predicted proteins | sample 1368591 | NCBI WGS metagenome assembly LXOW01 (sample SAMN04884650, study PRJNA319009) | bovine gut metagenome | isolation source: Cow rumen | host: Bos taurus | place: Italy: Legnaro (PD) | collected 2014-07-09
CCCGCCGCTCCCGAGCCACCTCCATGGCCCGAAGGAGCACGGGGTGGTCCATGTCCATATCGAGGCCCAGGATGTGGAGCTCGTGATGGTACTCGTTGTCGAACTCCACGCCGGGGGTCACCCGGACCCCCTCGGCCTTGCCTGCCGCCATAGCCTCCGGAACGCCGGAGATGCAGTCGTGATCCGTCAGGGCCAGCAGCTCGATGTGGCCCCGGGCGGCGCAGCGCACGATCTCCGTCGGCGTGTAGGTGCCGTCGGAATGGTCGCTATGGGTGTGCAGGTCGAATCTGTGGCTCATGGGTCCCTTACGCTTCCTTCGTTTCCTCTGCCGCCGGCGCGGGCGCAGCGGCCGCGGCCTTCTTTTCGGGCGCCATGACGTCGTCCATGTCCTGGCCCCGGTAGACCTTCTCGAACTGTTCCCCGGTGACCCGCTCGTACTTGATGAGCAGGGCGGCGGTCCGATGGAGGCCCTCCATGTTCCGGGACAGGATGTCCTTGGCCCGGGCATACTGGGCGGACAGCAGGCGGCTGACCTCCTCGTCGATGCGGCCCGCTACGGACTCGGAATGCTCCTTCCCGTGGCCCCAGTCCCGGCCGATGAAGACCTCCTGGTCCCCGCCGTAGAACACGGGGCCCAGCTCGTCGCTCATGCCGTACTGCTCCACCATCTTCCGGGCGGTGGCGGTGTTCTGCTTGAGATCCTGGCTGGCGCCGGTGCTGATGTCGCCCAGGACCAGCTCCTCGGCCACCCGGCCGCCCATGGTCATGCAGATGTGGTCTTCGAGGCGCGCCCGGGTCACGTGGTTCCAGTCGTCCTTCGGGAGCGTCATGGTGTAGCCCGCGGCCATGCCCCGGGAGATGATGGACACCTCGTGGAGGCTGTCGCACTTGGGAAGCTCGATGGCCAAAATGGCGTGGCCGCTCTCGTGGTACGCCGTATACCTCTTGTCCTCCTCGGTGACCACCCGGCTCTTCTTCTCGGGACCCATCTGGACCCGGGTGATGGCCTCTTCGAGGTCCGCCTGGGAGATGAGCTTCCGCCTTGCCCGGGCGGTGAGGATGGCGGCCTCGTTGAGCACGTTCTCAAGGTCCGCTCCCGTGAAGCCGGGGGTCCGCTGGGCGAGGACGGCGAGATCCACGTCCGGTTCGAACTTCTTGTTCCGGGCGTGGACGTGGAGGATGGCCTCCCGGCCCTTCACGTCGGGATAGTTCATGGTGACCTGCCTATCGAACCGGCCCGGCCGCTGGAGGGCGGGGTCCAAAATGTCCGGCCGATTGGTGGCGGCGATGACGATGATGCCCTCGTTGGGGGCGAAGCCGTCCATCTCCACCAGAAGCTGGTTCAGCGTCTGCTCCTTTTCGTCGTGGCCGCCGCCCAGGCCTGCGCCCCGCTGACGACCCACGGCGTCGATCTCGTCGATGAAGATGACGGCGGGGGTGCTCCTTTTGGCGGTGTTGAACAGGTCACGGACACGGGACGCGCCCACGCCCACGAACATCTCCACGAAGTCGGAACCGGAGATGGAGAAGAAGGGCACCTTGGCCTCCCCCGCCACGGCCTTGGCCATGAGGGTCTTGCCGGTCCCCGGCGGGCCCACCAGCAGGACGCCCTTCGGTATACGGGCGCCCACCTCGGAGAACCGCTGGGGCTCCTTCAAAAAGTCCACGATCTCCTGCAGCTCCAGCTTCTCCTCGTCGGCCCCCGCCACGTCCTTGAAGGTGATGGGGTTCTGGCCGGGGGCGTACTCCCGGGCCCGGGAACGGCCGAAGTTGCTCATCTGCTTGCCGCCGCCCTGCTGCCGGTAGATGAACCACATGAACAGGGCCATGGCCCCGAAGAGCAGGATGTAGGGCAGGATCACCACCAGCCAGCTCTGGCCCTTGGGCTGGGCCACGGTGTAGACGAAGGGGTAGTCCACGGAGGACACCTCGTCCGCGTCCTTGCCCTCCATCCGGGCGATGAGCAGGGACATGTTCCTGCTGAACTCCTCCTCCGAACAGGTGAAGGTGAAGTCCGCCCGGTTGGGGAGATCCTTGGTGGTGTAGGTGGAGCCGGTGTAGAGGCCCAAATAGAGGCCGGAGCCCAAGGTCTCGTGGATGGCCTGGACCTTGTTCTCCTCCACCAGCTTCACGAAGTCCTGGACCGTGATCTCGTCCGGGGTCCTGGAGGTGAAGCCGCCGCTGATCATATAGAGGATCAAGGCGCCCATGAGCACCCAGATCAGCAGGGTTGATATGGCTTTTTTCGTCTTGGGATTCAAATGACTGTTTCTCCTTACGCAGGGCCGCCCCCTGCCGGTTTATTTCTCCGTGTACACCCGGGGGTCCAGCACGCCCACGTAGGGCAGGTTCCGATAGTAGCCCTGATAGTCGAGGCCGTAGCCCACCACGAACTTGTTGGGGATGGTGAAGCCGCAGTAGTCCGGCGTGATCTCGCACTCCCGGCGCTCAGGCTTGTCGAGGAGGCAGCAGACCCGGATGGAGGCGGGCTGCCGATCCGAGAGGAGCCGGGTCAGGTAGGAGAGGGTGAGGCCGCTGTCCATGATATCCTCGGCGATGATGACGTGCTTGCCGGTAATGCTGCTGTCCATGTCCTTGTTGATGCGGACGATGCCGCTGGTCTTCTGGGCGTCGCCGTAGCTGGAGATGGACATGAAGTCCATCTTGAGGTGGATGCTCATGGCTCTCGCAAGGTCCGTGAAGAACACGCAGGCCCCCTTGAGGACGCACACCAGGACCACTTCCTTGCCGGCGTACTCCCGGCTGATCTGCTCGCCCAACTCCTTGATCCGCTGCCGGATCTGCTCCTCGGTGACCAGCACCTCGGCGATGTCCTTGTTCATGAAATCAACGCCCCAGTTTTCCATTGCTTGGTTCCCCCTTCGTAAAGATGATATGTTGAATACGTTTGGTCTCTTTCCCGATCTTCACCCGGTCCGCCACCGTGCCGCCGGGGACGAACACCGGCCCCGCCTGGTCCACGACGATGGGCGTCCGCCGGGCGGTCCGGTCCATCTTCCTATCCGTGTAGTAGTCCGACAGGAGCTTGCTCCCCCCCAGCCCCAGGGGCGCGAACCGATCCCCCGGCCGGGCCTGGCGCAAGGCCAGGGCGCCCAACAGTTTGTCCCCGTCCACGTAGGCCTCGTGGGCGGCACAGGGGATCTGAGCTTGCTCCGCCCATTCCGCCCGATAGCCGCCCCAGGGGGTATGTACAGTTTCGCCCACGGGGAGGTCGGCGAAGAAGTCTTCCTCCGCCTCCACGGGAGCGATGGTCAGCCGGTCCCCGTCCGCCCGGGCCACCAAATGGCCCCGTATGGGCACGGTCCGGCCCGAGGGCAGGGTGAAGAGGTCCGTGAGGCGCATGACGTCCGCCTCGGTGAAGTCGTCCGTGGCCTGGCGAAGGAGCAGCAGGGCCGCCCTATTTCGGAGCACCGGTGGGAGCTCACCGAGGGCCTTGCGGCTGCCGTCGGCTTCGTCCAAAGCCCGTTGCGCCAGGCCGTCCAGGAATTCGTCCTCCGCCCGGAGCCGGTCGGCGCATTGGGCGATATGCTCCGCCGCCTTGAGGTTCACGGCCTGCAGGGCCCGCATGCCCTCCTGCCGCAGCCGGTTCCGGCTAATATCCGTCAGAGCGTTGGTGCTGTCCGTCCGGTAGGGCTGGCCGCGTTCGGCGAGGTACGCGAGCACGTCCTCCCGGCTGACATCCAACAACGGACGAATAAGGTCGCCGCTTCGGGGGCTCATGCCGGTGAGGCCCGCCATGCCGCTGCCGCGAACGAGGTGCAGCAGCACCGTCTCCGCCTGGTCGTCCCGGTGGTGGCCCAGGGCGATACAGTCCGCCCCCAGGGCCGCCTTCAGCCGCCGGAGGAAGCCGTACCGAAGCTTTCGGGCCGCCGTCTCCACCGACAGGCCCTCCGCCTCAGCATAGCCGGGCACGTCTCCGCTGTCGCTGAACAGGGGCACGCCCCATTTCAGGCACAGCTCCCGGCAAAAGGCCAGGTCTTCCAGGGCTTCTGCGCCCCGGATGCCGTGCTCGAAGTGGGCGGCGTACAGGGGGCCGATCCGCCCCTCGTCCCGCAGGCGTATGAGTTCCAGCAGCAGGGCTGTAGAGTCCGGGCCGCCGGAGAAAGCGCACACCATAGCCTCCCGTCCATTTAGGCGGCAGGCCCTCAGCGTTCTTTCCGTCATCAGCAGCATGGATACCGAACCCCGATTATAGTTACCTTTATCATACCCTTTGTGCCGCTTTTTGACAAGACCTTTTATGATCGTATTTATTCAAAGCGGACACCTTTTCTTTGGGGAAGAAAAGGTGTCCAAAAGAACCTTATTCGGGTTACGTTTATTCGTTCACCACATTCACTGGAGCGCCCGCCAGGGCCGCCCGGATGCTCTCCGCCGTCACGTCCACGATCTTCTGCCGGGCCTCCACCGTGGCCCAGGCGGAGTGGCCCGTGAGATAGCAGTTGGGGGCCTTCAGCAGGGGATCGTGGATGTCCATGGGCTCCCGGCTCACCACGTCGGCCCCGTAGCCCCCCAGCTTCCCGGAAGCGAGGGCCGCGGCCACGTCCATCTCGTTGACCAGCGCCCCCCGGGCCGTGTTGATGAGCAGGGCCCCGTCCTTCATCTTTTCGATGGTCTCGGCGTTCACGAACCCGGCGTTCTCGGCCGTGGCGGGGCAGTGGAGGGTCACCACGTCGGAATCTCGGAGCAGCTCCTCCAGGCTCACCTGCTTCCCGGGGAAGTCAGGGTGCTGATGCCGGGCGTAGCCTAAAACCTTCATGCCGAAAGCCCGGCCCACAGCCGCCACCCGGCTGCCGATGGCCCCGCAGCCGATGATACCCAGGGTGCGCCCTTCGAGAGCGAGCGGCGTTTTCTCCCACCAGCAGAACTCCGGGCAGGCGGTCCAGGCCCCCTGGCGGATGCGAGCGGTATTGAAGGCGGTGTGTCGGGTCATCTCGAGGAGGAAGCCGAAGACGCTCTCGGTGACGCCCCCGGCGGCGTATCCGGGCACGTTGCACACGGGGATGCCCAAAGCCCGGGCGGCCTTCGTGTCCACCACGTCGTAGCCGGTAGCGAGGACCCCGATCATCTTCAGGGCCGTGGCCCCCTTCAGAGCGTCGCCCGACAGCTTCACCTTGTTGGTCAGCACCACGTCCGCCCCCCGGAGCCGCTGCGGGACCAAAATGGGGTCCGTGCGGTCGTAGAGGGACAAGGTGCCCAGGGCCCGCCACGGGCTCAGATCGAGCTCGTCCACCTTCAGGGTCTTTGCGTCCAGGACCACGATCTGCATGACTATATCTCCCTTTTTTCCACAGGATGTCAGCCTAATCATAGTCTCCCCGCCCAGGGGGCGTCAAATGAATTTTCCTTGAACGCTGGCCCCGGTCGGGTTGCCAAAATGACCGGAAGATGGTAGAATGAACGATAATAATCATTGTGGGGGCAAAGTCATGTTCATCATCGTAGTCGGCCAGGGCAGGGTGGGCACCACCCTTTCGTCTCAGCTGTGCGCCGAAGGCCACGACATCGTCACCATCGACAGCGACGCTGAGGTGCTCAAAAAGCTGCAGGAGACGTTGGACGTGGCCACCCTCTGCGGCAACGGCGCCGCCGGGTCCGTGCTGGAGGAGGCGGGGGCCGCCCGGGCAGACCTGCTCATCGCCTGCACCGACGGGGACGAGGTGAACCTGCTCTCCTGCATGGTGGCCCGGAAGCTGGGCACCAAGAACACCATCGCCCGGGTCCGGAACCCGGAGTACGACAGCGACCTCAGGCTCCTGAAGGACGAGTTCCACATCTCCCTCTCCATCAACCCTGAGCTGACCTGCGCCCGGGAGATCTTCCGCATCCTCCAGTTCCCCGCCTTTCTGAAGCGGGAGACCTTCCTTCGGGACAAGGCGGAGCTGGTGGAGCTGAAGGTGGCCCCCGGCAGCAGCCTGGACGGGCTGAAGCTCATGGACCTCCGCCGCCTCAGCAACGAGAAGGCCCTCATCTGCGCTGTGGAGCGCCAGGGCCGGGTATGCATCCCCGACGGCACCTTCGTCCTCCAGGGGAACGACCGCATCTCCCTCACCGCCGAGGCCTCGGGCTTGGTCCGGTTCATGAACGATCTGAAGCTCCCTGCCCCCAGCATCCGCAAGGTCATGATCGTGGGCGGCAGCCGCAGCGCCATCCACGTAGCCCGGATGCTGGAGAAGAACAATGTCCGGGTGACCATCATCGACAACGACGCCGACAAGTGCCGGAAGCTCACCGAGATGCTGCCCAACGCCACCATCATCAGCGGCAACGGGTCGCTGCAGGAGGTGCTCCTCCAGGAGGGCGTGAAGGACACCGACGCGGTGCTGGCCCTCACCGGCGTGGACGAGGAGAATCTGACCATCTCCATGTTCGCCAACTACCTGAAGGTGCCCAAGACCGTCACCAAGATCGACCGGACCGAGTATCTGGAGGTCTACAGCAACGCGGGCATCGACACCATCGTGTCCCCCAAGCTCCTGACCGCCAACGAGATCGTCCGCTACGTCCGGGCCATGGGCAGTCGGTCCGGCCAGTCCATGCTGGCCCTGAGCCGGTTCATGGACGGGAAGGTGGAGGCCATGGAGTTCATCGTGCCCGTCGGTGCCAACTACTGCGATATCCCCTTCAGGGCCCTCCAGGAGCGCAAGCGGAAGAACACCCTGGTGGCCGCCATCGCCCGGAACCGGCAGCTCATCATCCCCACCGGCAACGACTGCCTGCTGCCGGAGGATCGGGTGGTCATCGTGGCCCCCCGTGACGTGACCATCTCCGAGCTCAAGGACGTGTTCCCCGGAGGCAACGTATGAACGGCCGGGCCGTCCGATACTTCATCGGCCACATCCTTCGCTGGGAAGCCATTTTGATGCTCCCCGGCCTCATCATCGCCGTGGTGGACGCTTCCTGGGACGCGGTGAACGGGTTCCTCATCACCATGCTGTCCCTGCTGGCGGTCTCCTCCCTCCTGCTGCTCATCGGCCAGAAGGGGGACCACAGCATGCAGGCCCGGGAGGGCTTCGTCATCGTGGGCTTGAGCTGGGTCCTGGTCTCCCTCTTCGGGGCCATGCCCTTCGCCATCTCCGGGGAGATCCCCCGGTACGTGGACGCCCTCTTTGAGACCGCCTCCGGCTTCACCACCACGGGGGCCAGCATCCTGACCAACATCGAGGGCCTCTGCCGGGGGCTCCTGTTCTGGCGCAGCTTCACCCACTGGATCGGCGGCATGGGCGTGCTGGTGTTCGTGCTGGCCATCATCCCCCTCAGTAAGGGCAGCGGCGAGAGCATGCACCTTTTGCGGGCGGAGAGCCCCGGCCCCGACGTGGGCAAGGTGTCCCCCACCATGCGCAAGACCACCCGGGCCCTCTACGCCATCTACTTCGGCATCACCCTCCTGACCTTTATCCTGCTGGTCCTGGGCGGCGACCCGGCCTTCGACAGCTTCTGCAACGCCGTTGGCGCGGCGGGCACCGGCGGCTTCGCCATCAAGAACGCGGGCATCGCGGCCTACGGCCACTACACCCAGACGATCCTGTCCTTCGCCATGATGGCCTTCGGCGTCAACTTCTCCATCTACTACCTGATCCTCACCCGGCAGGCCAAGCGGGCGTTGAAGGACGAGGAGCTCCACTGGTACGTGGGCATCATCCTGGCGGTGCTGGTGATCCTGGTCATCAACACCCGGCACCTGTTCCCCAGCCTGGGCGAAGCCATCCACCACGTGTTCTTCACCATCTGCTCCATCATCACCACCACGGGCTTCTCCACGGTGGACTTCAACCTGTGGCCGGAGCTCTCTAAGTGGATATTGGTGCTCCTCATGTTCATGGGGGCCTCCGCGGGCAGCACCGGCGGCGGCATCAAGGTGAGCCGCATCCTGATCCTGGTGAAGAGCCTGGGGAACCAGATCGCCACCATGCTCCGGCCCCGCAGCGTCCACATCGTCCGCCTGAACAAGAAGATGGTGGAGGATTCCACGGTCCACGGCGTCCACGTGTTCTGTCTCGCGTACTTCTTCATCCTGGCCATCTCGGCCCTCATCGTGTGCCTCGACGACTTCGACGGCGTCACCACCCTCACCAGCGTCATCGCCTGCATCAGCAACATCGGTCCCGGCCTCAACATGGTGGGCCCCACGGGCAACTACGCCGCCTTCTCGGACCTTTCGAAGATCGTCCTGTCCCTGGACATGCTCTTCGGCCGCCTGGAGATCTTCCCCATGCTCCTCCTCTTCGCCCCGGCTTCCTGGAGACGGAACGGATAAAACGCGGGACGGGCAAGCCCGTCCCCTACACTCGGATAGCGTGAACATACCGTAGGGGAGGGGCTTGCCCCTCCCGTTTTTACACACAACAGGACGCCGCAAACGCGGCGTCCTCTTTTTGTTTCGTTTACAGGCTGTCAAGATAGGCTTCCAGCTCATCCAGGTCCCGGAGCACCGGCACGCCCATCTTTTGGAGGCGGGCGCGGCTCTGGTGGCCCCCCTCCAGCAGGACGCAGGGGCAGCCGATGGCGGAGGACACCTCGTAGTCGTGGTCCGTGTCGCCGATGAACAGGGCCCGCTCCCGGGGGATGCCCTGGCTTTCGATGAAGGCCTTGGCCAGGGTGGCCTTGGAGAAGGCGTAGTGGTCCGGCATGCCCAGCTTCTGCTCGAACCGGTCCCCCACGTCCCCGAAGGCGGCCACCTGGTCAAGGAGCTGATCTCGCCGGGTGGCGGAGAGAAGGACCTGCCGGTACCCCGCCTCCTTCAGCTTGTCCAGGAACGGCAGGATGCCCGGCCGCAGCACGGCGGTGCGGTAGAGCTTGTCGTACCAGAGGATGAACTCGTCGGCCACGGACTCGTAGGGCTCGTCCTCGGGCCCGAAGCGGTAGCCCATCTGCTCGTAGTAGGCCTTGATGGGGAAGCCGAAGACGGCCCGGTAGGCGTCCATGTCCGGGAGCGTGGGGATGCCCCGCTCGCCCAGCATGGTGTTGGCGATGGTCATGCAGACCCGAGCGTCGTCCAGTATGGTCCCGTTCCAGTCCCAGATCAGCAATTCCGGCTTCATAGGCCCCTCCTCGTGGGTAATGGATACAGTATACCGGGTATTTCCCCGGTTTTCAAGGGCGGAGATTAATTCACAGTCTATTCACCGCCAGAAAGACCCCCTCGCCTTGCCAAGGGGTGGGGGCGGGTGTATACTTATGATGTAAGAATATGGGGTGGTATGCCCCGCCGGTAAGAGAGGAAGATCCTTGGCACAGAAGAAGAAAACCGCCGCAGCTGGCGGAAAAAAGAATACGAAGAATACGGCGAAGAAGCCGGCCCAGCCCAAGCTCACCGCCGCGGAGCGGAAGGAGCAGAAGGAGGCGGCCATCCGGGAAGCCACCGTGAAGCAGCGGGTGGGCTCGGAGGTCCTGGGCGTGGTGCTCATCGCCCTGGGGGTCCTGCTGGGCCTCTATCTCTACAGGACCGCGGACGCGCCCCTGGGCCTGGCCCTGCAGAAGGTGCTGTTCGGGTCCGTGGGCGTGGTGGCCTTTGGTCTCCCGCCGTTTTTGCTGCTCCTCGGTATGTTCGCCATCGCGGGCCGCAAGCGGATGCCCGCCTCGGGGCGGCTGCTGGTGTCGGTGCTCCTGGTGGTGTTCGTGGCGGCCCTGACGCAGCTCTTCACCCCCTACAGCGCCCGGGACGCCGAGGGCAAGGCCGTGCCCCTCGTCCAGTTCATCGTGGACTGCTTCGATCGGGCCGTCCACGCCGCCAGTGCTCCGGAGAAGGTGGGCGGCGGCGTCATCGGCGGCCTCATCTGCTACGTGTTGGAGCTCATCGGCGGCCGGACCCTCTGTTCCGTGGTGGTGGTGGCGGGCATCGTGGTGTGTCTGCTGTTCATCACCCGCATCAGCCTTCGGACCTTCCCGGAGCTGCTGAAGAACAAGATGGTGGAGACCATCGAGCGGCTGGACGCGGAGGCGGCGGACGACGACTACGACGAGGTGGCCTCGGAGCCCAACGCCCTGCCCGCCCGGAAGTCGAAAGCCCTGTATATCGAGTCCGTGGAGAAGGAGCAGGCCCCGGCGGAGGTGGACCCGGAGGAGCTGGGTCATCTCGAGGACATCCCCCAGCCCGGTGGGAAGCCTGCGCCTAAGGCGGAGCCCGCCCCGAAGAAGAAAGCGAAGGTGCCCTTTGACGAGGCCTTCTTCGTGCCTGACGCGGGGGAATCAAAAAAGAAGACCCAGGAGGAGGACGTCTCCTTCTTCCCCACGGTTGGCCCCCTGGCCCGGAAGCCCCGGACCCAGGGCCCGGCTTTCGTGGACGAGCCCATCGACGACGTGCTGCGGCTCCCCGGCGACGGGCCCCTGCCCGCCAACAAGCCCGTGCCGGATCTGACCCCCGAATTGCCTAAGGAAGAGCTGTTCAAGCT
>LXOW01386677.1_pt2 | contig 10412 bp, 12 predicted proteins | sample 1368591 | NCBI WGS metagenome assembly LXOW01 (sample SAMN04884650, study PRJNA319009) | bovine gut metagenome | isolation source: Cow rumen | host: Bos taurus | place: Italy: Legnaro (PD) | collected 2014-07-09
AGCTGCTTCACACCCACAATGGTCAGCAGGTTGGAACCGATGCCGCTGATGTTGGCACCCATGCGGTTGAGCATGTGGCACAACTGCTGGATATAGGGCTCGCACGCTGCATTGTATATAGTAGTGGTACCTTCGGCAAACACGGCGGCCATGATGATGTTGGCTGTACCCGTCACCGAGGCTTCGTCAAGCAGCATGTAGGTTCCCTTGAGGTGCTTGGCTGATATCTCATAGACATTGCGGTCCTCCACACGATGGAACTTGGCACCCAGGTACTTGAAGCCCAGGAAGTGGGTGTCCAGACGGCGACGGCCTATCTTGTCGCCACCGGGCTTGGCAACCACAGCCTTGCCCATGCGGGAGAGCAGCGGGCCAATCATCATGACGGAGCCGCGCAGGTCGGCGCACTTCTCCACAAACTGGTCGCTCTCCAGGTATTGCATGTTCAGCGCGTCGGCCTGGAACGTGAAGGAACCGTGTCCGGTCTTCTCTACCTTGACACCGATGTCGCTCAACAACTGAATGAGGTTGTTGACGTCGCGGATGTCGGGAATGTTGTGGATGGTTACCTTGTCGCTGGTGAGCAACGTGGCACAGATAACCTGTAGCGCCTCGTTCTTGGCGCCCTGCGGGGTGATGGTTCCGCTGAGCAGATGACCGCCCTCTATTTTAAATGATGCCATAAGGGGTGTTTCAGTTAAACAACTAACTCAATGCTTATTTCCTACGCTTTCCTCGCTTGCCTTCGTTTTGGGCAACGGGCGCAATGCGCTCGAAGCGGATAGAACGAGGGTCTATCTGAATCTTGCCGTCGGTAAAGCGGGCAAGGTCGTCAGCCACCTTCTCGTCGTCCATAGAGCCATGTCCCCACGAAGCCAGGTCGCGCTTCATCTGGATGGCGGTGATGCGCACCAACTCGTCGCGCTCCTCGCCCTCGGGCATAGTCTTCAGCTTCTCGAAGACTTCCATCAGCAGGTGGCCGTAGTGGCGCTGACGGCTCTGGGCATTGGGCTTGGGGTGCGCCAGGGGCTGAGGCTTACTGAGTATCTTTTCGGCATTGGAAACGTCGAAGGGCCAGTCAATGTCCAGCTGCTTGTGGCTCATCAGGTAGAGGTGGTCCCACAGGGTCTGCTGATAGTCTGAACTGTCGCGCAGCTGGGGCGTCTTGTTCTCCATCTGGTGAATGATGGTTCGGGCACACTTCATGCGATCCTCCTTGGTGGGCAGGCTAATGGCATGATCCACCATCTTCTGTATCTCACGTCCGTACTCGGGCATGATTAGTTTCTCACGTTGGGTGTTATAGTCTAATCCTTTGATATCCATATCTAATTACAATAAATTCTTGGGCTTGATGGCTACAAAGTCCTTCAAATAGAAAGGAACAAAATAGGCCACGTCCTCAAACTGCTCGTTCAGGAAACGCCTCTCTGCCAAGGGCTGCATCCACTTGGCCAGCGGCTCTATGTTGTCAATGTAGTGGGCATTGGGATGGTTGATGGTGTCCATGCACTTCTTGGCACCATTGCCGAAGAAATAGACAGGGCGCTCGTCCAGCCACTCCTGATAGGTCTCGGCACTTACCACATCGGCTCCCACCTTGCGGACGGTTTTCAACGAACGGTCGTAGAGGGCTGCATAGACCTCCATGCGACGGGCGTCGAGCATCGGACACAGCAGGGCGTTCTCCTCCTGGACGGTTTCCCTGAGCAAGACGGGAACACATAACAGTTCGAGGGTGGGCACGCTGATGAGCTTCAGATCGCGGCCGTAGCAGATGCCCTTAGCCATCGACACACCAATGCGCAAACCTGTATAGGAACCTGGGCCACAGCTCACGCTGACGGCATCGAAGGGGATGGCGTGGTTGTCGGTAAACGACAGAGCCTCGTCAATCATCGTACCCAGTTTCTCGGCACCTGCTCCCTTCTCGCCGTGCTCTTCCTGCTCGAAGATGCACTGCCCGTTCTCTGAGACAGCCACCGAACAAACGTTTGTACTTGTTTCTATATGTAGTATGCAAGCCATTTCTGTTTTGCTTATATAAAATAATGTGCAAAGGTACGAATAAGCGAGCGAAAAACCAAATTTATTTGAGTTTTTCCGAGCGAAAGTACTTTTCGATGCAATCAAAGGTACGAATATAATTGATAATTAATAATAGATGATGGATTATTCACATTTTTTTTGTACCTTTGCCACCATTATTAAGAAAACAATATTATGATACAGTCAATGACAGGCTACGGAAAAACCGTCGTAGCCTACAAAGGAAAGAAAATCAATGTGGAAATCAAGTCGCTCAATTCCAAGCAGCTTGACCTAAGCACACGTATTGCTCCATTATATCGTGAGAAGGAAATGGAGATTCGTCAAATGATAGCAGATAAGTTGTTACGCGGAAAGGTGGAGTTCTGTCTCTGGATAGAGAAGGATGCCACTACAGAGGCGGCTCCCGTCAATACTGCCTTGATGCAGAGCTATTACGACCAGTTGCACGCCTTTGCCGAGCAGAACCACATGGAGGGTATCGACTGGATGATGACGCTGACACGTATGCCTGACGTGCTGACCAAGACGGAGGTAGAGGTGCTGGATGAGGAAGAGTGGCAGGCTGCCCGCCAGGGTGTCTGCGACGCCGTGCAGCACCTGGTAGATTTCCGTACTCAAGAGGGTGCTGCTCTGGAAAAGAAGTTCGGCGAGAAGATTGACAACATCGAGCGGCTGATGGATAGCATAGAACCTTACGAGAAGGCTCGCGTGGAGAAGATTCGCAGTCGCATCGTGGACGGACTGAAACAGATTCCTGAGGCAGAGTACGACAAGAACCGCCTGGAGCAGGAACTGATATACTACATCGAGAAACTGGACATCAGCGAGGAGAAACAGCGACTGGCCAATCACCTGAAATACTTCCGTGAGACAATGGCTGACCAGCCCGGACAGGGCAAGAAACTGGGATTCATCGCACAGGAGATGGGACGCGAAATCAACACGACCGGCTCGAAGTCGAACCAGGCAGAGATGCAGAACATCGTGGTAAAGATGAAGGACGAGCTGGAACAAATCAAGGAACAGGTGCTGAATGCGCTTTGATTTATAACCACGAATTTCACTAATTTCACGAATTGAGAATGATGAAAGGGAAAATGTTAATCGTGTCGGCTCCCAGTGGCAGTGGAAAATCGACCATCGTGCAGTGGCTGATGCAGGAGCATCCGGAGTTGAAACTGTATTTCTCTATATCTTGTACGTCAAGAGCCCCTCGTGGCACAGAAAGAAACGGGGTGGAGTATTTCTTCCTGACGCCCGAGGAGTTTAAGGACAAGATAGCCAAGAACGAGTTTTTGGAATATGAGGAGGTGTATGAAAACCGCTTCTACGGTACGCTGAAGCAACAGGTGGAGCGCCAGCGTGAGGCTGGCCAGAATGTGGTGTTCGACGTCGATGTAAAGGGGGGCATCAACATCAAGAAATTCTATGGTGACGAGGCATTGAGCCTGTTTATCCAGCCTCCTTCGGTAGAGGAACTCCGCAAGCGCTTGATAGGACGTGCTACGGATACTCCCGAGGCTATCGAACAGCGTCTGGCAAAGGCGGAATATGAGTTGACGTTTGCCCCTCAGTTTGATAGTGTCATCGTTAATGATGATTTGGAAATAGCCAAACAAGAGGCCCTGAAAACGATTAAGTCCTTCCTCGATGATTAAGACAGGGCTCTTTGGCGGCTCGTTCAACCCCATTCATAACGGGCATATTGCTTTGGCACAGGCAGTCTTGCGCCAATGCCAGTTGGACGAGGTGTGGCTGATGGTATCGCCTCAGAATCCCTTGAAGCGCAATGACTCAGACCTGTTGGATGATGCCCTGCGTTTCGAAATGGCACAAAAGGCATTGGAGGGAGTTGAGGGCGTCCAGGCCTGCGACTATGAGTTCCATCTGCCCAAGCCTTCCTATACTTGGAACACGTTGCAGCACTTGAGTGCAGACTATCCAGACCGCGAGTTCGTGTTAATAGTAGGAGGTGACAACTGGGCGCATTTCCAACGGTGGCGCCATTGGAAGGACATCTTGTGGCACCATCGCATTATAGCCTATCCTCGCGACCAGTATTTGGGAACCATTAATGTCCCATTACTGGATGTGTCGAGTACGGAGATCCGTGAGCGTGTCCGTCAAGGTCAAAGTATTGATGGACTAGTGCCTACAGCCATAGTGAAACTGGTGCAGACTTACTACCGATAGTTAGTGACTGGTCCTGTAGGCATCAATCATGTCCATCAGTCGGTCGCTCTTGCCCGTTATTGTTTTCCTACAGAAAATCTTATCGCTCTTGATAAGCATGTCAAAGTCTTCCTCAGTGAAGATTTTGATGCCGTTGGTGTAGTCGATAAACGTCAATGGAGTGATGCCTTCCAGGTTTTTGAACTGTCCTTCCATGTGAATAGCTCTGTTGGCAAAGTCGGAATAAGCTGTAAGGGTGGGGATGAAAGTCTCGTCTGGTGCAAAGCCGTCGTAGAAATAATGCACGTAGGCAGGATTGTTGTCCCAATAGTTGAGCGCCAGTGACGCTAACTCTGGTGAGATAGCCCACCACATAGAACCTTTGTGAAGCGTGTATTCGCGCCCTGAAGCCTTGAAGCGAAGTGATTTGCGAATACCTAAGGCATAGCTGATTTTACGCAATGAAACACGGAACTTGCTTCTTAACGTTCCATACGGCCATGAGTAGTAGTTGAAATAGCGATGCTCACGATACAGTTTCTCGGCCTCGCCTTGCCCCTCCATGCACAGCGTCACAATAAACTCTCGTCCCTTTTGGCTTTCAAAGAAAGAGGTGATGTGCTTGTTGCTCCATAGCGGATAGTCGAGTCCACTGAGTGATATCAGGTAGTCGATAGGTTCTTGCTGTTGTAGCATGAGGGCTTTCCTGATCATTTTCATCTGGGCTTCTACGACTCCGATGCTGCCCCACATGACGTCAGTACGGTCTTCGATGAAGTGGACACGAGGGTTGTCGGCCAACAGACAGGTAAACGATGACAGGTCAGACTTGGCATCAATATGTACAATGAAAAAGGATGATGGGGGCAGACTCTCAATCATTCGCTTTAGGTGAATGGGGTCGTTATGTGCGGAGATGATGAACGCAAACTTCATGATGACTGTATTTTTGCGACAAAGATAATGATAAAAATTGAGATTCTTTCTTTTTTTCTTAGTAACTTTGCACCGTCAACAAAAAAGAAACAAATATGCAAGAAATAACTTCCCAGGAGCAACCCAGATGGAATGCTATCATACTCGGCATCTTGAAAAAACTGATTTCCATCTGTGAAGAGCACCATATAGACTATTATTGTTGTGGCGGAACAGCCATCGGGGCAGTTCGCCATCATGGCATGATACCATGGGATGATGATATTGATGTCTTTATGCCTCGTCCTGACTACGACCGTTTCATCGCTGTCTGTCAACAGACGGACTTGGGAGATTTCGAATTGCTTACTCCTTATAATAAGGATAATTACTTCATGTATTTCTCGAAGCTTTGCAAGAAGGGAACCACTATCTTGGAACGACATGATACACCTTGTGTCTTTGGACTGTTTGTTGATATATTCCCCCTCGACGGAACGGCAGAGAACATGCAGGAAGCCATCCGTCTGAAACGCCGCTTTACCAAGATTCAGAATCGTCTGGCAGCTATCTCGGCTCATTATACTTTTGGTGAATACTTGCAATTACTGCTGACTCCTCATGAGTGGGGACGCTTCTGTCATAAGACACGCGGATTTCTCGGCCGTAAGAGTTACCGTAGGAAACTGCTCCGTATGATGGATGAGATATGCTACAAGCATCCCTTTGGCTCAACCAGTCGCGTGGTAGTGTATTGTGGTATCTATGGCGATAAGGAAATCTATCCCCGTGAATGGGTCAGCAAAGCTGTGAAGTTTCCGTTTGAGGGGTTAGAGGTTTGTTTGTCGGGTGGCTATGACCATTATTTGCGCCATTTCTTTGGCGACTACATGCAACTGCCTCCTGTCGAGAAGCGAGAGTCGCATCATTTCAAGGAGTATTTTAACATGGATGCGGAAGAACCTGTAGCAGAGGTTATGCGCAAGATAGGCCGTCACTACTATCCAAAGTGTGACTAAGGCCTTCGTCTATGGAGAAGAGGGGGCGCCAGCCTAATTGCTCGATTTTCTCTGTCGAGAAAACAGCTTTGGTAATAGGTGTCGTATTGCCATTCTCTGTAATTTGCATGACAACCTTTCTGCCGCCGATTCCTGCTATCTTCTCCGCCAGTTGGCGGATAGTGATATTGGAGTCTGCATGGGCTACATTGTATGCTTCGCCACTTAGTCCTTTTGCTAATAGTAGTAAGATGGCAGCCGCACAATCTACGACATAGACCCATGACCTGTATTGCTCTCCCTTACTTTTCATGACAATGTCTTCACCACGTAGGACATTGCGGATAAATTGTGCATAGACGCGATTGTCGCTCTCTGTGAAATAAGGTCCATAGGTGTGACAGGGACGGGCTATTACGATGGGTGTGTCATACTCTTTACAATAGGCTGCACAAAGTGTTTCCGCAGCTCGCTTGGAAGAGGGATAGCAGGCTCGTGGAGAAAGGATGTCGATATAGCCACTGCTTTGTTCAGTGAAGATGCTGCCGTCACCTTCTCCGTATATCTCGCCAGAAGATACGTAAACCATCCGTTGCAGGTGGTGCTTCATCCCGTATTCTACCAAATGGCAGAGTCCGTTCAGGTTGGCTTTCATGACCTCTACGGGTGACTGTTGGAAGAAATTGGGACTTGCATTACTGGCAGCATGAATGATGTAGTGAAAGTCAGTAGTCCATGTTAAAGGCTCACAAATGTCATGCTGCAGGAAGTGGAAACGCTTATCGCCCTGATATGGCTTAAAACGTGTTCTTGCCCGCTCTATGTTACGCCCCATCGCATAGACATGACACAGACTATGCTGCATCAGCATATCAATCAAGCAACCACCAATCAGTCCTGTGGCTCCTGTGACAAGGATGTTGCCATGCTGCGGTAGGGTCAGGTGCTCTGTTGCCTTCTTGATGTCTTGCTGGTAGGATGTCATTTCAGCCATGATTCAGCTTTTATGTTCATAAGGGCTTTCAGTATCTCAAGGTCCTCGACGGTGGTTACCTTGATGTTCTTCTCGGAGCCTGGCACAATGTGCATCTCTCTACCACCCAGTTCTGCCATCAGCGTGCAGGATGCAACAGAATTGGTAATGCCTTTTTCCTTGGCTTCCTCGTGGGCGGCTATGATGTTCTTCAAACGGAAGGTCTGCGGGGTCTGTGTGCGAACCAGTTTGTCACGGGGAATACTGGTGGTGCTGGCAAATCCGTCCTCACTTTCCAAGATGGCTTCGCGGCACTTGATACCTGTAATGGCATAACCGTATTGTTGACAAGTGGCGATATTGGAGGAAATGATATCCTGTGAGAGCAGCGGACGTACGGCATCGTGAATCAATACCAGATCGTCATCTTGGCAACCAGCCTCTTTCAATCCGTAGATACCATTATGAATAGACTCCTGGCCGTTGCTGCCTCCAGGGAATATCCATTTCAGCTTGTCGATGCAAAACTGGTTGGCATACGACTGTACTACGGTTTCCCATCCGGCCAGACATACTACTGCAATACCGTGAATGTCGGCATGTTGTTGGAAAGCCCGCATCGTGTGAATGATAATGGGACAGTTGTCCACATGCATGAATTGTTTGGGAATGTCTTGTCCCATCCTGTTGCCAGAGCCTCCGGCTATGATCAGTGCATAATTCATAATGATGGTTTTATAGGTTACTTTCTGCTACTTTTCGGGTTATCTCTTCCATCTTATCAGCATACAACTGGTAAAGCAAATGTCCGTTGCGCTCTGCCTGTTCTTTGGTGAACTCCGTATTCCAAAGACGCATACCTCCTGCTGTTAGCGAATGGAACTTCGCGTCATACCATCCTACTTGCAGCCCTTGCAGCCATGAACGCAGGCATAGCTCGTCGTCATCGTATTGAAAGGGAGCGAAGCGGAAGTCTATGTGATGAAGATACTGATCGAAGAGGTCTTTTCGTACCCACATCGGAGCACGGTTGACGGAATGCACAAACTGGAACTTACCATCGCCCATATCCTGACGGATTCCGTATCTTTTCTGCTCCTCTGCATTGAATATCAGGTTGACCGCCCAGTTGCCGCCAAGGATGACCATCTTGGGATGCCTCTCGAAAAGAGCGACAGCCTCGGTAACCCAACTGACATCCTCGAAGTCGTCATCGTCTTGCATCAGGGCGACATATTTGCCGTTGGCCAGTCGTAAGGCTTTGTCGTAGGTGACATTCTCAAAAAGGTCGTTGGCACGCAGTAAGAACTCGTTGGCACCCGTCAATGCTTCCGTGAGCCGTCTGGTGTGCTCCATGCTGGAGCCATCGTCTATCACGATGATTTCCGAATCGTTGTATTGGCGAAGCTTGGGAAGAATATGACAGATTTGCAGACTCTTGTTATGAGACTGGATGACAAAACTTACGGAAGGCTCGTTGCGATAGCCTTTCGCTTCCCATGAGGCATGGTTCTTCTTCTGCTGAACAGCTCCTGTCCTCTTAAACAGGGCCAGTTTGATTTTCTCAATGATTAGTCTCATGATGCTTGAATAGGAATTGAATACATTCTTGGAATATCTTCACGTGGGCTATCTTCATGATGGCCACGTAAAGCAGGGATGTTATAACGATTCTCGAAAGGATAAGGCCTATGGTGTTGCTGATGGCTAACGTGGCATAATAGGCTACGGCGATAGAGGCCAGGGCTGCCAGCAGGAAGGGACATACGTCTTTGAGCAGGTCGAGAAAACGAAATTGTATCAGTTTGTAGGTCAACACCTGCCAAATACCCGTCCATAGGACAAGCGTTGCTACGTATGCTGCTATCATGACTTCAATGCCCCAGGAGGCAAATACCATCACCACGACAATTTGTGTGATGACGAGTGCTATCGTACACCACATATACGTGTCTGACCTTCCATGACTGATAAAAAGGTTCTGATATAAGGTGTGAATGGGCAGGAAAGCACCGCTGATGCACAGCAGTCGCAGTAGTGTTACGCTGTCAGTCCATTGTTCTCCTAACAATACCACAATGAAATCGGCTATAAAAGCCAGTCCCAGCATGGCAGGCATAGAGAGTAACGCCGTAAACCGTAGCATCTTACGGAATACGTTCAGCTGCCTGTTCTCCTCCTCGTTGATAGATGCCAGCACAGGTTGGGCTACCTGTTGCATGGTTCCTGAAATCAGCGAGTGCCCCATGGTGTTCCACTTGGCAGCCTGTGTGTAGTTTCCTACGGCACCGGCAGTAAACAGTCGTCCGAAGATAAACGACAGGATATTGTTGTTTATCTGATTGATGATGTTGGTAATCAATATCTTGCTGCTGAAACCAATCATCTCGCGGATGGGGGTAAAGTCAATGTGAAGGGAAGGCAGCCATCTTACAAAGTAGAGTCGTCCGATGTTGATGATACAGATATATGTGAACTGTTGCCAAGCCAGACTCCAGTACGAAAAGCCGTTGAGTGCCAGCGTGATGCCCACTATACCACTGCCCACCAAAGCGAAGAACCCCGTAATGGCTTTCTCGCGGTTCATCATGTTTCTGAACATATAGGCAGCATGGGCTATGCCAATGCCCGCTAACAGCAACGAGGCAAACACCAGTCTTGATAGACTCACCAACTCGGGTTGGTGGAAATAGCTGGCAATAAGAGGTGCACACAGATAGAGTACCATGTAAAGAAGAATGGAAATGGCTGTGCTGGCCCAGAAAACTGCGTTATATTCTTTGTGCGTAGCCTCTTTCAGGTTGGTGAGGGCAGCTGTAAATCCGCTCTCTTGCAGGGATCCTGCTATAGCCGAGAAGATAGCCAGCATTCCTACCATACCATAATCGGCAGGAGTAAGAAGTCGTCCCAGGATAATACCTATCAACGCCATCAACAGCTGGGAAGTCAGATTGTTGATGGCACCCCACAGGAGTCCTTTGGCTGTTCGCTGTTTGAGTCCTTCGCTCATTTCAAGTAACAAGGAAAGGTGATACAATGGTATTTCGCTGCATATCGTTTTGTCAGCGTCTCGAAATCAGCCATGTCCTTATACGCCAACTTGACTTGTCGCCAGGGCTGTTCATGCTTCCTGCTGACAAACTGACCGTATAGCTCAAACTCGGAGAACCCGGATGTTTCCGTAAGGTCATAGGAGGCAACGATGGCTTCCTTCCATTCGCGCCCACCATTGGCTTGTTCTATCCTTTGGCGGAGTGCTGCCAGTTCTTTCTTGGAGAAGAGCATCTTGTGGTCAACAAAAC
>LXOW01119918.1_pt1 | contig 10409 bp, 8 predicted proteins | sample 1368591 | NCBI WGS metagenome assembly LXOW01 (sample SAMN04884650, study PRJNA319009) | bovine gut metagenome | isolation source: Cow rumen | host: Bos taurus | place: Italy: Legnaro (PD) | collected 2014-07-09
GGACAGAAAATCAGATAAGTTTAGAGTTGAGAGTGTAGAGTTTAGAGTAGTTTTATGTTTAGGGTTTTGAGTTGTCGCTTCGCGCATTGACTACGTCGAATCTTCGATTTGCGAGGAACGAAGCAATCCGGACAGAAAACTATGAGCTAAGAGTTAAAAGTTGAAAGTATGGAAAAAAAGAAGCAGAAATATTTCGTAAAACACTGGGTGGCGGCATTAACCGTTGGCGTGCTAGTCTGCCTTATCGGTATCGTGGGACTCAATTCGGTCTCGATTGAGCAATACCCCAACATCGCGCCTCCCCAGGTTGTTGTCACGGCTTATTACTCGGGCGCCGATGTCGCCTCAATCATGAAATCGGTCATCATGCCCATCGAGGCGCAGGTGAACGGTGTGGAGGACATGATGTATATCTCATCGACGGCCTTCTCCAACGGTAGTGCTCAAATCAACGTGTATTTCAAGCAAGGCACCGATGCCGACCAAGCCACCGTGAACGTGCAAAACCGTGTGAGTCAGGCGCAAGGTTTGCTGCCTGCCGCAGTGGTTCAGAACGGTATTACCGTCCAAAAGAGCGTCAACTCTATCCTGCAAATCCAGTCGTTGGAGAGTACCGACGATAGGTTTGACCAGAAGTTTATAGGAAACTACTTGGACATCAATGTGATGCCGCGTATCAGCCGTATCACGGGTGTGGGTAGCACCACGCTGCTTGGCGATACCTACGGTGTGCGAATCTGGATTAAACCTGATGTGATGGCCGCTTACGGCATCACCAGAGAAGAAATCGCGAATGCCATTCTGGAGCAACACCTTGTGTCGCCTGTGGGAAGCATTGAGAGCACGGTGAACAAGATTGACATTGAGTTCAAGGGACAACTCGAAGAAATGAGCGAGTTTGAGCAAATCATTGTGCGTGCCACCTCCGAAGGCGAGTTTGTGCGCTTGGGAGATGTGGCCGACGTGGAGTTGGGTACCAAGTCGTATTCCTACCGTTCAAAGGTGGACGGACACCCTGGGGTGATGTTTATCGTCAATCAGGCCCCTGGCGCCAACGCCACCGAGGTCAACGCCGAAATCAACAAGGTGATCGAGGAAATCTCCAAGTCATTGCCTGCCGGTTTGGAATTCAGGCAGATGGAGACCTCCGATGATTTCCTTTACGCCTCCATCCACAATGTCGTCGAGACCCTCATCGTTGCCATCATCCTCGTGATTCTCATCGTGTATCTGTTCTTGCAGGATTTCAAGGCGACTTTGATTCCTTCGGTTTCCATCATCGTGTCGTTGGTGGGCACCTTCGCCTTTGTGTGGGCCTTGGGCTATTCGCTCAACCTCATCACGCTATTTGCCTTGGTGTTGGCCATCGGCACCGTTGTCGACGATGCCATTGTGGTCGTCGAGGCGGTGATGACCAAGATGGAGACGGGCAAATATACCGCAGCCTCCGCCACCAGCGAGGCACTGCATGAGGTGACGGCAGCCGCCATCTCAACCACCTTGGTGTTTGTCGCCGTGTTTATCCCCGTGACCTTCATCTCGGGCACGCAAGGCACCTTCTTCAAGCAGTTTGGCTTCATCATGTCAGGTTCGGTGTGTCTCTCCACCCTCTCAGCTTTGACCATCTGCCCCGCCCTTTGCGCGCTGATGTTCAAGCCGAAAAAACCTGGCGAGAAAGAGCGGAAAAACCTCAGCTATTACGTCAAGCAAGCCTACGACGTGGCGTTCAACGCCATTTTAAGCAAATATATGAAAGGTGTGGGCAGATTCATCAAGCGCCCCGCTGTCTCTTGGTTGCTGATTGCGGTTTTCAGCTTAGGTATGGTATGGTTGATGAAGAGCGCCCAGTCTGAACTGGTCCCGCAGGAAGACCAAGGCTTCTTCTTCGTTGACTTGCAAACCGCACCGGGCACCTATCTTAACGAGACCGAAACGGCTGTCACCAAGCTTGAAAACTACATCAATACCATTGGCGATGTTGAATTGATGAGCACCGTGTCAGGCTTCTCCATCATGAATGGAGGTGCCGGCACCAACTACGGCACCTTGATGGTGCGTCTGAAGAACTGGAGCGAACGCGGCTTCTACAGCGTTGCCACCGTGCAGAACCAGATTTCGCTGTGGGCTATGGAGAATATGCCCGAGGCCGACGTCACGGCATTCCAGATGCCGCAGATCCCTGGCTACGGCTCAGGCTCGGCTATCGAGTTGAACCTCCAGAACAGCTCGAGCGACGACGACGCGACGTTTATCAACTATGCGAACAAGTTCACGCAGAAGCTGAACGAACGTCCAGAGGTCATGATGGCCATAGCCTCCTATTCGGCCAACTATCCGAAATACATCCTCACCGTTGATGTGGCAGCCTGCATGAGCAAGGGCGTCTCGCCCAAGACTGTCGTCGAGACCATCGGCACCAACCTCGCTGGAACCTATATCGGCAACTATACCAAATATGGTAAGGTTTATCAAGTGCTTATGGAGGCTGGCGCTGAGTATCGTATGGAACCAAGCACCCTCAACAACATCTATGTGCAGGCGGGCGACGAGATGACACCTGTGTCGGAACTGGTTACCCTCACCCCGACCTTGGGTTCCGCGCAGGAGCGCCGTTTCAACCTGTTCACCTGCTACGGCCTCAACGTGCTTCCCACACCGGGATACACCTCGTCGCATGTGCGTACTGCCGTTGACGAGGTGATGGCCGAGGTGTTCCCCGAAGGCTACAGCTACGAGTATGGCGGTATGGCGCGTGAGGAGGCTAATAACGCCGGTTCCAACACCACCGTCATCATCTATGCCATCGCGGTGTTGTTGATCTACCTCATCCTTGCCGTATTGTACAACTCGGTGTTTATCCCCTTCGCGGTGCTGTTTTCCATCCCGTTCGGCATCTTCGGCGCTTACCTGGCGGTTCGCCCCTTGGAGGTGCTGATGGGTGTGGGCGTCAATGTATACGTGCAGGTGGGTGTCATCATGTTGATGGGTTTGGCGGCCAAAACCGCCATTCTTATCACGGAGTTTGCCGTGCAGAAACGCAAGGAGGGCTTGTCGGTTTACGATGCTGCCATTGGTGCCTGCCAAGACCGTCTGCGTCCTATTCTGATGACCGTGTTGACCATGATTATCGGTATGATTCCGCTGATTGTGGGAAACGGTGCAGGTGCTGTGGGCAACAAGTCGCTGTCCATCGCTGTGGTGGGCGGTATGACGGTGGCNNCGTCCCATCCTGATGACTGTGTTGACCATGATTATCGGTATGATCCCGCTGATTGTCGGAACTGGCGCAGGCGCGGTGGGCAACAAGTCGCTGTCCATCGCCGTGGTGGGCGGTATGACGGTGGCCATCATCGCCATCCTGTTCGTCACTCCGGCTTTGTATATCGTGTTCCAGAAGCTTCACGAGCGTTTGACCCCTGATAAGGATGAAGATGATAGTGTAGAGTTGAGTGTTGAGAGTTTAGAGTCAGTTGAAAGTTGAAAGTACAGGGTTGATAGTTGTCGCTTCGCGTCATTGACTCACTTCGTATCGTCGAATCTGACGATTTGCGAGGAGGAACGACGAAGCAATCCAGAAATAAATTGAAAATATGAAAAGATATATTATTCTGTTATTCGCAGCCCTGCTGCTGTTGCCTGGCTGCAACCTTTATAAGAAATACGATTCGAAAGCCAACACCATCACAGGCAACCTTATGGGCGATGTGATGAATCCGCAAGACACCTTGTCGATTGGCGACCTGAGTTGGCGTGATGTTTTTAAAGACCCCAAACTCCAGAGCCTCATCGAAACGGCATTGGTCAACAACACCGATATGCGCACCGCCCAACTCACCATCGAGCAGGCGCAAAACGAGGTGAGGTCGGCCAAATGGGGTTATGCGCCCACCTTGGCGTTTGCTCCGAATGCCTCCTATAATTATCTGGGTAGAGCCGGCAGCTACAATGTCCAGATTCCCGTTAGGGCCAGCTGGCAGTTGGGTATCTTCGGTCAGAACCGGAGCAAAGTCCGTTCGGCCAAAGCAAAACTCGCCTACGATGAAGACTATCGTCAAGCAGTGCAAGTCGACTTGGCCGCCAACGTCGCCAACCTGTATTACACCTTGGTGATGCTCGACCGCCAGTTGGCGATTTCCGAAGCGACCGAAATACTGTATCAGGAGTCGTACAACACCACGCAGGCCTTGTTCCAGGCGGGTACCTACAACAGCCCTGCCGTGTATGAGATGCAGGCTTCGTTGGAGGCTTTGCGTGCCGATATTGTGGATTTGCGCTATAGTATCGCCGCCACCGAGGCTTCGCTCTGCGTGTTGCTCGCCGAGCCGCCGCATCACATCGACCGCTCTTCTTTTGAGCAATTTGAGATGCCTGAGCAGATACACGTTGGTTTGCCCGTCCGTTTGCTTGCTGCCCGTCCCGATGTCCGTATGGCGGAGCGTAACATGGAAATCGCCTACTACGATACCCAGCAGGCGCGTCAATCCTTCTATCCTTCGCTCAGCATCGATGGTTTGTTCGGTTTGGGCGGCACATTCAATGCACTCAGCCTTATCGGTCAGGCTGTAGGCTCGTTGACGCAGCCCATCTTGCAAGGCGGACAGCTCACGGCGCAGCTCCGTAATGCCAAAGCCGAACAAGAGAAGGCCCGTTTGGAGTTCGTCCAGACCCTTTACGATGCGGGTAGTGAGGTGTATCAATACAAGAAAGCCATCGAAACGGCAGAGGAGAAGACCAGCCATATCGACATCCGCGTCAACGCCCTGCAAGAGGCTTTTTCGGCCACTACCGAGTTGATGAACCACGGCTCGACCACCTATTTGGAGGTCCTCACCGCGCAGGAGTCGTTGCTGTCGGCACAACTCTCGCAAGTCGAGAACCGATACAATATGGTACAGGCCCTCATTAATCTTTACACAGCTTTGGGCGGGTTTGGGAAGTGAGTGTTGTGATGAGATATAGGACAGAAGCTATTTAAACCCTTCCGTTGCGTAAGTCTCCAGCTCGTTTTTCTCGTTGGCGAAGATGTAATAGGCTTCCACACCGTCCATGCTTTCGATGAGCGGTAGCGATTTTTCCAACCCCATCACCATGCAGATGGAGGCGAGAGCATCGGCCCAGACGGAGTTTTCGGCCAGCACCGTGGCGCTGAGCAGCTGGTGCTCAACGGGATATCCTGTCTTTGGGTCGATGCAGTGGGAATAGCGTTTGCCGTTGCGTTCCACATACTTTCGGGTGCTGCCCGAGGTGACCAAGCCTTTGTCACATAAGGCGATGCGGGTCTGCACCACCTGTTCCGAGTCCCAGTTGTCTGCGGGTTTCTCAATGCCTACAATCCAAGGTTGGCCGTTGGGCTTGCCGCCGCGTGCCATGATTTCGCCGCCAGTGTCGACCAAAAAATCTTTGATATCTCGGCTTTCCAAAAAACCAGCGATCATATCGGAAGTGTAGCCTTGTGCTATAGCGTTGAAGTCCAGTTGAATGGCTGGGTTTTGTTTGATGACTTTCCCATCTTCGATGTGGACATTCCTGTAGTCCACCAGCTGTTTCAGGCTGTCGATGAGTTGTGGTGTGATGCTGTCGCCGTGCTTGTAGCTGAAGCCCCATGCTGCCACGATGGGGGAGATGGTGGGGTCGAAATAGCCGTCGGAGAGTTTGGCGGCCTCTTGTGCGATGTTGAAATTGTCGATGAAGATGTCGTCGAGCACGACTTCTTCGTTCCGGTTGACTTTGGAAATCACCGAGCTGTCCACCCACAGGTTGACCGACATGTCGACAGCATGGAAAATGGAATCTATCTCCTGCTGGAAATTGCGCTCTTGTTCGTCGTAATAGGTGACGGCATAATAGGAGCCCTGCGCCAAGCCTTGCAGTACCATCTTTTTGGGCTGATGACCACAAGAGGCAAGAAACGCCAGAATTATTGCAAAAACGATTGTTTTTTTCATGATACCACCCAAATTTTATTGGGCAGACACGTGGGTCTGCCCCTACAAATCAAAAATCACGCACCACTTCCACCCAAAATTGTCCCAGACTTTGGGGAGGCTATAGGGCCCATAGCGGTAATACACCCCCGCGCCGATTTTCACCATCGAGACGGACAGCAATCCGTCGACGACGATACCGCTTTCGAAATAACCTTTTTCCATAGTCTGGAAATTCTTTTCGGGGCAGTCCTTAGCGCGAGGCATATCGCCCCAGCCGATGTTGGTGATCAGTGACAGCTCAGGTTTGAACCATCGGGAGTTGGTCTTCCAAAGCATACCGTTGAAGTTGTGGCTGAGATAAAGGGCCACAAAGCGGTCGCAGAAGAACTCGTCCAAACCCATGGTGCCGAAGCTCCCAGGGGAATGCAACCCGAAACGTTCGTAGGTGCCCAAGATGTTGAAAGTTTCCATCACAGGGCAGGATTTGGAGGCAAAGCCGGCTTGCAGGAGCACCTTGGAGAAGCCCATGTAACGTGTGTAGAAGTTCTTGCTTACCTCAAGTTTGAAACGGTCGTACTCGTAGTCACCGCCCAGAATGTTGCGGAAGGCATGCTGGTACGACACCCAAACGATGGGGTAGAGGGTGCCCATTGAGCGGATGCCTTGTGGCGTGCTGAGGAATTTCTCTTTGTAGGCAAACCTGATTTTGATTTCGGCCATCGTGACACGCCCCTCTGCCGTCGAGTCGGCAGGGGAGAGATAGAACTGGTCGCCGTAGTGTTTATGGCTGCTGCTGAGGGTGACGAAAGCCTTGAAGTGTTGGGCAAAGCGCGTCGAGAAACAGATATCGAAACGGTCGCGGCGGGTGCGGATGTTCTCGTAGAAGGTGTATTTGTAGTTGATTTGCGAAAGCGCTGAGGTGTTGTCAATCTCAAGCATGCTGCCGAACTCACCCATGGGTTCCGAGGCGTGGGTGTATTTCAAATTAAGCTCCATCTGGCGCTGACGGTTGAGTTTCAGCGTCAGCCCGCCGCCGTAGTCCCAGTCTTTGAGGCCAGTCCAGTAGCCAAAAAAACCGTCTATGCTGAGCCATCGTAGCAGCCTTTCGTTGGTGCTGAGGCCCAAACCGAAATGCCAGCCTCTATAGGCCGAGATCCTGATGATTCTATCGAGGCCGATGTCGATGAAGCTGACGGGGAGGGTGCCATCATTCATGACCTTTTCGGTCATACCCATTAAGCGGTCGAGGACTTGGTTGCCAGCAGTGAGGGAGTCGACGAGGATGTAGGTGGCGCGGATGCGTTCCGTCAGCGAGTCGATGCGGCGGGCGTTCCAAAAGCTTTCGTCACGATAGGCGGCATTGGGGTCTACCAGGATTTCGATGTCGGAGAACTGTCGCTTGCTGAGTTCGGGGTTGATTTCGATGTCGGTGAGGTAGCTCTTCCCGATGGCGACCATGGGGAAGTTGACTCCATCCATGTCGATGACGATGCTTGGGAACTTCAGGTTGGTGTTCAGTTGCTTCGGGAACCATTGACCCTCTACTTTTTGGTACAGCTGTTGGATGTCGGCTTCAAAAAGGCCTCCCGGGTCTTTAGGAGAGGCTTTCACGCTTTGCAAGGCCCATCCGTCACTGTTGACGGTCATAACGCCGCATAGACCGTTGAACGTGCTGCCAATCATAGGGTGGAACGAAATCACATAGAGAGAGTCTCCCTGCCCGATGGGGTTGGTGGCTTCCAAAGTGAAGAAATAATGGTTTTTACTACCTCGACTGATGGGGTTGACATATTCGGTGCCCGTGATGTTGATGATTTCATCGTAGAAGCTGATGCTCTGCATGCTGTTGACCAAGTAGACGAAGGTCGGATCCTTCATGCCGGCCACCTTGGTGCCGAGCACGTGTTGCAGCTTGCGGTCGGGCGACATAAACAACACCTCCGAAGCCGTCTCCATTACCATCAGGTCGCTCTTTTTCAAGATGCTGTCGAAGAGGCGTATGTCGGTCTTGTCTTTGATAGAGTCGTTGACTAAAGCCTGGTCGAAGCTGCTGCTGTCGATGGTGAAGACCATCTTGTCGTAGATCTTGTAGCTATAGGTGTCCAACGAATTGGGGTTGTTGGCCTTGCGGTGGGCCATCAGGCTGTCGATGATGCGGTGTGCAGGATTCTCGCCAGCTTCCACAGTGACCTCGCCCAGCTCAAAAGTCTTGGGCTTCAGTGAAACGTTACATTTCTTTTGTCCAGGAGTTATGGCAATTTCCCTTGACTCGTAGCCGATGGACGAGACCTTGATTTTCGAGATGGGCTCGTCGCTGACGATTTCATACCAGCCGTCGATGTCGCTGATGACGCCTTGCAGGCCTTCGTTGACGACCACGTTGACGAACGCCATAGGCTGGCGGTTGCGTTCGTCGGTGATTTTTCCAATCAGTGTGTGTTGTGCGACAAGTGATTTTGCCGAAAGAAGGATAAGAACAAGGAAAAGGAAAGGCGTTATGCGGGAGTGAGGCTTCATTCTTGGGTCTCAATTATATAGACGACTTCGTTGTCACGCTTCATCATGTATTGCTCGCGAGCCACCTTTTCCATCATGGCGGTGTCGTTTTGCAATGCGTTGAGATAAGCCTTGCTGTCCTTGATTTCCTGTTCGTAGTATTCGATTTGCTGTTTTTGGTCTGTCAGCGACTCGTGCAGACGGATTTGCTCGAAAAGGTTAAATTGGTCGATGAACAAGATGACCACCAGAAATACCAATGTGGCATAGATATAGCGGTTGTTGAGTTTGCGAAGTACTTCTTTGAATGTCATAATGATGTATTGTTTTTGACGCGCAAAGGTAAATATATTTGACGAATTCGAAGACCTTTTTTCTTATTTTTGCACTCAGAACTGCATTAAATTTATCAACAATAATTCGATTAAACGCATTAACATGAAAAAAGCTATCGCAACAGACAAGGCTCCTGGAGCCATCGGGCCTTATAGTCAGGCCATTGAAGCCAACGGTATGGTGTTTATCTCGGGTCAGCTGCCCATCAACCCCGAAACGGGCGTGATGCCTGAAGGCGTCACGGCACAAACCGAGCAGAGCATGAAAAACCTTGAGGCCATCCTCAACGCGGCAGGTTGCACCTTCGATAATGTGGTGAAGTCGACCTGCTATCTCGCCGACATGAGCTATTTTGGCGAAATGAACACAGTGTATGCCAAGTATTTCAGCGGCGTCTGCCCCGCACGTGCCGCTTTCGCCGTGAAGGAGCTGCCCAAGAAGGCTTTGGTGGAAATCGAAATGATTGCCGCAAAATGAAAATCGTCTTTCTGGAGCCGCTGGGCCTGAAAGTCCAGCAGATTGAGGCCGCCTGCGAAGGTCTGAAAAAGGCGGGTCATGAGGTCGTCATTTATCCCGATCGCAACGAAAACCTCGACGAGTTGAAACGCCGCGCCGAAGGTGCGGAGGTCGTCATCGAGAGCAACATACCGCTGCGCAAGGACTTCCTGGATGCCTGCCCCAAGCTGAAGATGCTCTCCATCGCCTTCACGGGCTTGGACCATATTGATATGGAGGAGTGCCAGCGTCGCGGCATCATCGTGAAAAACGCGGCAGGCTACAGCACCGAGGCCGTTGCCGAATTGGCCATCGCCTTGATGATCGATCTCTACCGCAAGGTGCTTGAAAACGACAAGATTACACGCCAATGCAACCGGAAGGGACTTCTGCCTGGACGGGAGTTGGGTGGTAAGACGGTAGGTGTCATAGGAATGGGCAACATCGGGCAGTGCGTGGCAAAATTGGCCAACGCTTTTGGTTGCAAAGTGTTGGCTTGGAATCGCACCCCGAAGCAAGTCGAAGGCGTGACTTTCGTCGACAAGGAAACCCTACTGAAGGAATCCGACATCATCACCTTGCACATTGCCTTGAACAACGAGACCCGCGACTTCATCACTGAGAAGGATTTCGCCTTAATGAAGCCGAGCTCCATATTAATTAACACGGCTCGTGGTCCTGTCGTGAACGAGTTGGCCTTGGCCAATGCCTTGAAGCAAGGCAAGATTGCCGCTGCCGCCACCGACGTTTATGGCACGGAGCCGCCCTTGAAACAGGACAATCCACTTTTCGACGCGCCCAATCTCATCATGTTGCCGCATATCGGCTTTGCTACAGAGGAAGCGTTTGTGCTGCGGCTGGGGATTGTCGTGAAGAATGTAGTGGATTTTTGTCCCGTTTCGCGTTCTAAGTCCTATTAGACGAAGAAGGGTCCAATGCCCATGCAGCTCGTGGTGGTGATGGCGGTCACGAAGGCCGTTAGGGCGGCCACGATGACTTTCACGATGATTTCGATGATGTTTTTCTTTTTGGGTTCCATAATGTGTTGTTTTTTAAGTGGTTAATTTTTTTCTTTTGTATACCCTTTCCTCTTGAAAGGAAAGGGCCAAAGGTTCAAGGCCGCCTCAATCGGACCTCCCCGCGGCTGTCTAAACG
>LXOW01339999.1_pt1 | contig 10408 bp, 7 predicted proteins | sample 1368591 | NCBI WGS metagenome assembly LXOW01 (sample SAMN04884650, study PRJNA319009) | bovine gut metagenome | isolation source: Cow rumen | host: Bos taurus | place: Italy: Legnaro (PD) | collected 2014-07-09
GGCCCGTAGGCGGCGGGCAGCTGTTGCGGCCCAAAGAGATGTTGTCGATGGCACCCGGAGGTGTGGTACCGCCACTGGCATCGTTGGCCCACATGAAGACCATTGTCCAGGTACCGGGCTCCGTCAGTTGGAATTCACCGCTGCGGGTCTGCCAGCTGGACTGCACGTTCAGTTTCGAGCCACCGTCGAGAGGAATCCAGCCAGAGGGGTTGCTGGAGGTGTAGTTATAGGCGGAAGTGCCGCCGTCAGGAGTCTGACCGGCATTGAAAGTGGCCGTGGCAGGAGCCATCCAAGCACGAATGTAGTCGTAGTTGCTCTCACCATAGCATTTCCAGTCAAAACTATAGGCATACTCGCCCGTATCGGACAAGTTGAAGGTACGATAAGCATAGGAGAATGAGACACTACCGGTAGTGTAGGCGTTGCCAGTGCCGTTGTTGGTGACGTACATGGACTTGCTGCCGCCGTTGTTGGTGGCGGTGCCCACCATCCAGTAGTTGGTCTGTGTTCCGTTAGAGAATTCCCAACCATTGCTGTTGGGGCCTTCAAAGTCGCACATGTAAGGAACCGTGGCGGGGACACCGGCCAAGGTGGTTGTAATCAGAGACTCGTAGGGGCTTACATCGCCACCGCATTCGGAAGCCACATATATATAATATGTATAGCCCGTGTCGAGGTATTGCAACAGATAGGAGGTGTCGTAGGCGACATCGGTAACAGCATTGGAGCTGTTGCCCGGGGTGAAGGGCACGGTGTCGTACTCGATGAGCCATGAAGTGGCGGTGCCGACTTCAGACCAACTGATGCTAATCCAGTCGACATTGCAACTGTCAACACGGAGGTTGGCCACATGAGGACAGGCAGGGATTTCCATGAGGGTGATATCATCGACATAAGCATACCAACTGCTGGTGGGACGGTTGGCACGGATGGCTACGAAACTGCCGCTGCCCGTAAAGTTCGACAGGGGAATCTCAAAGATTTGCCACTGGGCAGAGCTGCCCACATTGACCGTCTGCACCTGCTGGAAGGTGTTGATGTCGTTGGGGTTGGTCATCACGCCCACCTGGAACACGGGGCTGTAGCTGGTGCTGCTGGCCTTGGCCCAGAAATTGAGCTGCAAAGTGTTGATGGGATACATGTCGGTGTCCACACCCGGCAGGACGACCACCTGATAGTCACCATAGGTGCCAGTGGTAGTGGTGTTGTACCAATACAGACCCTTGCTGCCACCTGAGGTGTGGTTGTAAGTGGAGCTGCTGTTCACATAAGGATAGCCATAATAGCTGGTGCCGTTGTTCAGGCGGGTCATGCAGTCCACAAAGGTGGACGACTGGCCACCTCCCGCGGGAGCAGCCTCAAAGTCCTGCGTGTAGGGCAGACTGTCGAGGGCAGTGCAGGGAGTATGCAGTGTGAGGGTCACGGCCAACGAGGAGTCGTCGGCGCCGCACACGCCACGCAGCGTGAAAGTATAGTCGGTATTGGGCGTGAGATTGTAGAATGTATAGAAAGTGTCGAAGACATCATTGGCATAACCATTGGTGTCGATGCTCCACTGGTATTCGTTGCCGCCGGGAGTCCAACCAAGGGTAACCTCGTCAGAAGAAATAGCCAAGGCATGGAAATTGGTGGGACGGGGACAGGTATTACTGAAGCACTGGACATGCAACTCGTAGCCCGCGTAAGTGCCACTACCGTCGGAAGTAAACACAATGGTGAATGCGCCGGCATCCGCGATGAGGGGTTCGATGTTGATATTTGTGCCGCTGCTATAGAACAGACGGGTCCCGGTGGTGCCGACACCCTCATAGATGGAGAGATAGTCCCAACCGTTTTCACCCGTAAAGGTGCCGGAGAGTACCAGTGCCGAGTCGGTCGAGTTGGAACGAACCACAAGGGTGTTGTTGGAACTGTTGGCATAGTTGCCGCTGGGGCCGCCGTTGTCATAGATGTAAGCGTTGCAAGTACGGATGGAGTCGAACGACGCCGTCATGTTGTAATAGAGTATGTGAGTGTTGGTCGAGAAGGTAATCGAAGTAGCATAGCTCTCATCGCCGGAGCAGAGGGACTTGACTCTCACCACATAGCTCTCGCCTTCGTAGAGAGAGTAGAAAGAATAGGATGTGTCGTAGACATCCACGGAGTCGAGCAGGCTGAGCGTGTCGGCAGGAGCCCAGAAGAGGCGGTAGGCACCGGCGTTGGCGGTGTCGCGCCAGGTGATGTCAGCCGAAGTGTAGGTGATGTTCGAGGCCGTCAAGCCGAAAGGCATGGGGCAGCTCTGGGTGCCGGGGGTATAGTTGAAAGTGACCTTCGGCAGGAAGCCCTGCTGACCGGCAGCGATGGAGGAGGCATCGTCGTAGTCATAGCCCTGGACGCTGGAACCAGTGGAACTGATGCCATACCAGTAACTGTGCTCATAGCTGCCAACCGATGTCGAGACAAACTCAACAAGCAGGTTACCGCCCGTATAGACGAAGGGCGTGGTGAAGTTAATCACCATCTGGTTGCTGTTGTTGAGGGAGGGGACACCCGTGTAGACGGTGGTCAGGGTTTCAGTGCTCCAACCAGAGAGGGTCGTGGCCGAAGTGGTGCCGACCTTCACCTGGAAAGTCGCACTGCCCCAGTTCGCAGAAGCGCTTGCGTAGAAGGTCATCGAGTTGATGACACCTCCCGTCATAGCGCCCAAATTGGTGCCGGGGTAAATCATCTGCGCACGCAAGTAGGCGTCGGCATAGTAGCCGTAGATGGGGACGTACTCGTTGGTCGTCGTCCCGTCGGCCACTGTCAGCTGCACTTGCGCCCGTGCGGGCCATGCCATAAGCATAGCCACAAGAAGCATTAGAATTGAGAATGCTTTTTTCATGGGATTTTTTTGTTGGTTAAACATATTGTGAATTGACATATATACACTTACACTCTTCCACATACTACGGGAAGAATAGGCAAAAGTACACAATATTTCCGTACTTTCACCTTTTTCTCTATTTTTATTTGTTAATAATGTTTAACATCGTCTGCTGTCATCCTCCTCTCGGTTGGCATCGTTGGGGTGTCACCCTCCTCCCCAGACCGCCATTCCAGCCAAACAACAGAACCCCATCAGGGGTTCCAGTTCAATAGTATGTTCCAGATGCATCCGGTTATTGAACCCCGCTAGGGGTTCCAGTTTAATAGCATGTTCCCACCGCAGCCATTATCGAACCCCGTTAGGGGTTCCAGTTCAATGTATTCCCCTCTTTATCCCCTACGGGGAATGGATTGGTGGTGGCCTCGTTTGCAGGGGTTCCACCCCTGCCTATTAAACCGTAGCCCCTACGGGGCATTTGCCATTCCCATCTCTCCATCCCCTGCGAGGCTTTACCCATTCCCATCTCTCCCCATCCCATTTCTGAACCCCGCTAGGGGTTCCAGTTTAATAGCATGTTCCCGCCGCATCCAATTATAGAACCCCGTTAGGGGTTCCAGTTCAATGTATTTCCCTCTTTATCCCCTACGGGGAATGGATTGGTGGTGGCCTCGTTTGCAGGGGTTTCACCCCTGCCTATTAAACCGTAGCCCCTACGGGGCATTTGCCATTCCCGTCTCTCCATCCCCTGCGGGGCTTTACCCATTCCCATCTCTCCCCATCCCATTTCTGAACCCCGCTAGGGGTTCCAGTTTAATAGCATGTTCCCGCCGCATCCAATTATTGAACCCCATTAGGGGTTCCAGTTCAATGTATTTCCCTCTTTATCCCCTACGGGGAATGGGATGGTGGTGTGACTCGTGTTTGCAGGGGTTTCACCCCTGCCTATTAAACCGTAGCCCCTACGGGGCATTTTGTCATTCACGTCTTTCCACTACGGTGCAATTCGCCGTGTCCCACCTCCTATGGAACATTTTGCTGTGTCCCACCTCCCCTACGGGGCATTTTGCCGTGTCCCATCCCCCTACGGGGCAACCAACTTCTATGCCAATTCTTTGAAAATGAATCTCTCGTTATATTCAATCTCGAACAACTTCAAAAACTCGGTATACTCCTCCCTGAACGTCTTTTTCTTGTGATGTACCTCTTGGTTACGGATATAATTGACCACTTTCTCGACCTGCGATTTCCCATACGAAAACGCCCCGAATCCTTCCTGCCACTCAAATCTCCCTACCACCATACGGTTCTCGTTGATCCACATAGATGTGGATCTCTTCACATCCCTGACAAGGTCGGAGACGGATTGCTTAGGTGACATGCTCACCAGGATATGGACATGGTCCTGCATTCCACCAATGGCATAAACCTTATGTCCACATTTTTCGATAATCCCGATGGTATATTCGTACAATCGTTGTCGCCATGACGCCGAAATGACCCCTTCGCGGTATTTCACGCCGAATACCAAATGGATGAATAATTGGTTATATGTGTTTGCCATAATGTGATCTGTTTGTATATTTATATAAATGTCTGTCTGTTACTTTTTTCCTAATCCGTTTCTGAACCCTGCTAGGGGTTCCAGTTTAATAGCATGTTCCCACCGCAGCCATTATCGAACCCCATTAGGGGTTCCAGTTCAATTTATTCCCCTCTTTATCCCCTACGGGGAATGGATTGGTGGAGGCCTCGTTTGCAGGGGTTTCACCCCTGCCTATTCAACTGTAGCCCCTACGGGGCATTTGCCATTCCCGTCTCTCCATCCCATACAGGGCATTTGCCATTCCCATCTCTCCATCCCCTACGGGGAATTCTGCCATTCCCGTGCCGGCTATTCTTTCACCTCCAGGAATTGGCCGTGGTCGGCGACGATCTGGCGGTAGAACCAGTCGGGGTATTTGGGCTGGCGGGGGAAGCGGACGACGCCGGTCTCGGTGGTCTCTATGCTGCCGTCTTTCACGTGCTTGATGTTGCCGTCGATGTATTTGGTCAGCAGCAGTTGGTCGAGGGCGTTCCAGCCGTCCATCATCTCCTGGGCCAGACGGTGGCTGAGGGTTGTCAGCTCGGCATCGGTGGCATCGTTCCGGACCTTCCCGACGCGGGCGATGAAGTTCTCCTCGTAGGATTTCTGCACGGCCCGCACGTCCTGGATCATGGCATCGTAGCGCAGGTAGCAGAAGTTGCTGACGCGGTTGAAGAGCCAGAAGGCGGCGGTGGGTGAGTACTGGCTCATGGAGCCGTTGCCCTCGCGGAAGCAGAGGGGGACGCTGTCGATGGCGCAGAACATGGGGCAGTAGCAGGTGCTGTAGGTGTCGTCGACGCCGAACCAGAGGATGCCGCCCACGCGGTTGGGCAGCCACGCGCGGCACTGTGCCACAAAGGAGAAGCCCGTCTGCTGGGTGCTGATGGCGCGCTCGTGGACGTACTTCTTGCCGTCGACCTCGAAGTCCATGGGCCGCCAGCGGTAGGGGCAGTGGAAGGGGCCCGCGCCGACATCCTGGGTCATGTCCATGGGGGTGCCCTCGAAGTGGTCGCGCATCAGCTCCATGACCTCATGGAGTGTCACCTTGTGGTCCGGCTCGACCCATAGGGGCAGGCGCTCGGCGTTTTTGTTGCCCATGGCGAAGGCCTGGTAGCGACGCATGCCCGGGGCCACGCGGTTGAACATGGCGTAGACCCTTGCCTCGCAGGCACGCAAGCCCGAGAAGGTCAGGGGGTTGTAGGTGTCGGCGTAGGAGAAGTCGGCGTCGGTGTTCTTGGGGGGAATGGAGTATTGCGCCCAGCCGTTCTTCTTGGCGAAGGCGATGACGTCGTGGCTATAGACGCATTCCACCTCGGGGCAGAAGATATAGTCCATGTGGAGGCTGCTGATGGCGGGGTGCTGGGCGTTCTTCTTCCAACGGGCGGGTTCCTGCGGGAAGGTGGTGATGCGGGCCTGGTTGGCATGGCCGCAGACGTAGCCGTCGGGCACGCGGCGGGCCACCCACACGGCGCCCTTCCCGGCGTTGCCTTTGCTGGTTATCTCGAAGATCCACACCTCGTTGGGGTCGCAGAGCGAGAAGCTCTCGCCGCCGTCGGCATAGCCGTAGGTCTCCACCAGCTGGGCCATGACCTGTATGGCCTCGCGGCAGTCGCGGGCGCGCTGGAGGGCGAGGTAGATGAGGTTGCCGTAGTCGATGCCGGAGGCGTTGCCCTTGTCGAGGGGGCTGATGCCGCCCCAGGTGGTCTCGCCGATGGCCAGCTGGCACTCGTTGATGAAGCCCACCACGCGGTAGGTGTGCGGCACCTGCGGTATCTCGAGTTGGAACTTGAGGCTGCCGTAGTTGTAGAGCCTGACGGTCTCGCCCGCGGGGTGGTCGCCGCCGGCGTGGTAGCGCAGCTGGCCGTAGCGTGTGTGGCTGTCGGCGGCGTAGGTGATGAAGGTGCTGCCGTCGGCGGNNCCGCCACAACGGAGAAGAGTAGTCGTCTGTTCATTGGAATAAAGAGTGTTAACGTTTGATTTATACCATGGTAACGCCGGCGAGGCTGATTTATTGTGTGTCGCCCGCAGGAAGTCCAACGTCGTCCTTGCTCCGTTCCCATATATCCGCTCCTTTTCCGCTCGCTTTCCGCTCCTTTTCCGCTCCCAGGGGCGGAAATATAACCCAAACGCCACCCGTTATTCGCTCACAAATGAAAACAGCGCAGCGCAGGCGGCGGGGTGCCATTTTTGCCGGCGAGGTGGCGCAGAGAGGTCCGCAAGAGGGGTTGCGGCAGCAGGGTGAAGAGAGAAAAACACAATCATTAACACACTCAACATCAAGACGGTAGACAATCGGATAGAACAATATACAAAAACAAATTTGCATATATAATAAATAATTAGTACTTTTGCAGCGCTTTTTGTAGTGTAAAACAGACTGGAAAATGACAAATCTCGAAGCCCTCGTGGCAGGCATAGAAAAGAAGGCGGCGCTGCTGGTAGAAGATAACGCCCGACTGCGCGCCGCGGAGCAAGAGATGCGCCTCCGGCTGCAAACGCTGCAGGAACAGACACGTCAACTAAACGAAACAATAACAAACCTTAAAGAAGAAAACAGAAAATTAAAACTTGGGGAGATGCTGGCTCGGAAGGGCGATTCGACAGAACTGAAACTGAAAATCAACCAACTGGTAAGAAGCATTGACAAAAGTCTGGCAATAATCAACTCATCCGGTCAAGAGACCGCACAGAACTAAGGACCAAACTACAGCGCGATGGAAGAGCACTCCGTAACCGTCAACATCCTGGGACGCAAATACAAACTGAAAGCCGGCAGCAGCGAGGAACAATACCTGCGCAAGGCCGCCGAGCTGATAGACCGGCAGGCACAGGAGTACGGCAAACGCTACGGACACCAAGACGGACAAGACCTACTGGCGATGGTATCGCTGACACAGATAACCACCCTCATCAAAATGCAGGAGCAACAATCGTACACGGATACCGACCTGGAATCGCGGCTGAGCGCCATAGACCAATTGCTGGACAGACATAATGCCGAAGGATAGACTGCATTGAGTTCTGAAACAGTTTGTAAACTCAACACCTTATACAAACCGAGTAAGTTCATGGGCGGGTAGGTTGTACGGCTGAGACGCCCGACACTCAAATCCTATCGTTTCAGAGTTTACCACAACTCCCGGAAGGACCCAATGCAGTTTTTTAGAACTAAGAAGCACCTGACAAGGCCCTGCCACTCCCCACAAACAAACACACTCTCAACACAATGAACATAGTAATTGGTATCATCATCGGAATCGTCGTGGGCGGCGGCGTGGGCATATGGCTCACCACGGGCGTCCTGCGCAACAAACTGCTGGCCAAGAGCCAGGAAGTACTGAAAGACGCCGAAGAAAAAGGCGAGATCATCAAGAAAGACAAAATCCTGCAAGCCAAGGAGAAATTCCTCCAGATGAAAAGCGAGCACGAGAAGCAGGTGAACGAGAAAAACAACGCCCTGCGCGACGAGGAACGCAAACTGAAACAACGCGAGCAAAGCCTCAACCAGCAGGTCAACGACCTCCAGAAGAAAAACAACGAAATCAAGCAGGTGAGCGAGAACCTCAACAACCAGATAGAGGTGCTGCGCAAACGCCAGGCCGAGGTGGAAAAGGTCTACAACGAAAGCATCACCAAGCTGGAGCACATCGCCGGCATGACCGCCGAGGAGGCCAAGCAGAACCTGATGGAGTCGATGACCGAGGAGGCACGCAACGAGGCCGCCAACAGCATCATGGACATCGTCGAGGAGGCCAAGATCACCGCCAACGAGGAAGCCAAGAAAATCATCATCCAGAGCATCCAGCGCACCGCCACCGAGGTGGCCGTGGAGAACACCGTCAGCGTCTTCAACCTGGAGAACGAGGAGGTCAAAGGCCGCATCATCGGTCGCGAAGGTCGCAACATCCGTGCCCTCGAGTCACTCACCGGCGTCGAGATCATCATCGACGACTCGCCTGACGCCATCATCATCAGCGGTTTCGACCCCGTGCGCCGCGAGATAGCACGCCTGTCGCTGCACAAGCTGGTGACCGACGGACGCATCCACCCCGCCCGCATCGAGGAGGTCGTCGCCAAGACGCGCCGCCAGATAGAGCAGGAGATTGCCGAAGTGGGCAAACGCACCTGTATCGACCTGGGCATCCCCAACATGAACCACGAACTGATGCGCATGATAGGCCGCATGAAATACCGCTCGTCCTACGGACAGAACCTGCTGCAGCACAGCCGCGAGGTGGCCAACCTGGCCGCCACCATGGCCTCCGAACTGGGCCTCAACCCCAAAATGGCCAAACGCGCCGGCCTGCTGCACGACATCGGCAAAGTGCCTGAGACAGACCCCGAAATGCCCCACGCCATCTTTGGCATGAAAGTGGCAGAGAAATACAAGGAACATCCCGACATCTGCAACGCCATCGGCGCACACCACGACGAGATGGAGATGACCAACCTCATCTCGCCCATCATCCAGGTATGCGACGCCATCAGCGGCGCCCGCCCAGGCGCACGCCGCGAGGTGGTGGAGGCCTACATCAACCGCCTCAAGAAACTGGAAGAGATGGCCATGTCGTACCCCGGAGTGGTGAAGACCTACGCCATACAGGCAGGCCGCGAACTGCGCGTCATCGTGGGCGCCGACAAGGTCAGCGACACCGACGCCAACAAACTGAGCCTCGACCTCTCGCGCAAGATACAGAACGAGATGACCTACCCCGGACAAATCAAGGTCACCGTCATCCGCGAGACCCGCTCGGTGAACTACGCAAAATAAGACATTATGCTGCCTCTGTTCATCCACTGGAATGTCGACCCCACCATGTTCCACATAGGCTCCTTCGCCTTGCGGTACTATTCGCTGGGATTCCTCTTCGCCTTCGTGCTGGGCTACTGGGTACTATACCGCATCTACACCCGCGAGAAGGTGGACACACGCTTCCTCGACACGATGGTGATGTGGGTCATCGTGGCCACGCTGGCAGGCGCCCGCCTGGGACACTGCCTCTTCTACCAGCCCGACTACTTCCTCACGGCAGAGAAATGGCCCGAGATATTCCTCCCCATAGACCTGGCCACAGGACAGTTCATTGGCTACCAAGGACTGGCAAGCCACGGCGCGGCCATCGCCATACTCTTTGCCATCTGGCTCTACTGCCACAAATACAAAGTCAACGCCTGGTGGCTGCTGGACAGGCTGGTCATCGTGGTGGCGCTGGGCGGCGCCTTCATCCGCCTGGGCAACCTGATGAACAGCGAGATATACGGCGTGGAGACCACCCTGCCGTGGGGCTTCATCTTCGAGCGCAACCACGAGACCGTGGCCAAGCACCCGACGCAGCTGTACGAGTCGCTCTCCTACTTCCTCATCTTTGCCGGATGCCTCTGGGCCTACCGCCGGCATGGGGGCAAGCTGCACAACGGGCGCCTCTTTGGCTGGTGGCTGGTGGCGCTGTGGGGCGTGCGTTTCCTGATAGAGTTCATCAAGGAAGAGCAGGTAGCCTTCGAGAAAGGCATGACCCTCGACATGGGGCAATGGCTGAGCATCCCGTTCATCCTTGCCGGCATCGTGCTGGTGGTCCTCTCCCACAAGGGCAAGCTGCGTGAAGGCACCTTCACCACCCCCGACGGCAAGCCGCCCCTCCTCAAAGACACCAAGACAAATCAAAAGGGGTCCACGAAATCGTGAACCCCTTTTGATTTGCTGGCGGGGGCTGCTATTTGTTGTAGCGCTGGCACTCCTTGGGGGTGACGCAGGTGCCGGTGGCGCGGGCGACGAGGATGCGCTCCTCGAGCACCTCGGCGGCGCTGGCGCTGATTTCGGGAAGGGTGCGGATGACCTTGTAGGCCTCGAACTTCATCTTGCGGCTGGTGTTGCCGACATGGGTGATTTCGCCGTAAGCCTCGATATAGTCGCCGGCATAGACGGGAGCCTTGAACTCGACCATGTCGTAGGCGCAGAAGAGGCCTTCGTCGCCGTCCTG
>LXOW01336697.1_pt1 | contig 10398 bp, 5 predicted proteins | sample 1368591 | NCBI WGS metagenome assembly LXOW01 (sample SAMN04884650, study PRJNA319009) | bovine gut metagenome | isolation source: Cow rumen | host: Bos taurus | place: Italy: Legnaro (PD) | collected 2014-07-09
ATACATGGCGACTTTCTCAGCGGCATAGGGACCATCGTCCACGAGTTCAGCCACAGCCTCGGACTGCCCGACCTCTACCCCTTCGGCTCCGGCACCGCCTTCTCTACCGTCGATGAGTGGGACCTGATGGATGGCGGCAACTTTACTAATTATGGTTGGTGCCCGCCCAACTTCAGCGCGATGGAGCGGATGTACTTAGGCTGGGCGATGCCCGAGGAACTGACGGAACCCGCCAGCATTGAGGGCATGAAACCCCTGAGCGAAGGCGGCAAGACCTATCTGGTGCGCAGCACTGGCAACAGCGACGAGTATTATCTCTTGGAGAACCGCCGTCAGACGGGCTGGGACTACGGTTGTCCNNCTACAGCCTGTTCCATGCCTCGGGCAAGGACTTCCGCGCCTGGTGCCCGCAGAACAATGGCATGGACCTTACCCGATGGACTGAGGACAACTGGCTGCGCAGCAGCTATCTCAGCACCTCGGCCTATCCCTACACCGACCCTGAGACGTTAGCTGTGAACAACAGCCTAACGGACGAGTCGTCGCCCGCTGCCACGCTCTTCACCGCCGCTGCCGACGGTCGCGAGTTCATGGGCAAGCCCATCACCAACATCCAGCTGGCAGCCGACGGCACCATCTCCTTCGACTTTATGAAGGGTGATGATACGGGCATCGAAACGATGTCTGATGTTAGCAGTAAGATGTCTGATGTGTGGTACACTATTGACGGACGCCGCCTTGTGGGCAAACCAACCTCGAAAGGTTTGTATATCCATCGCTCCGCCGTGGTTGCCATGTGACTTCAATCTTTTAGCCAGCCAGTTTAATTTCCTCAAAAAAAAGTGATGTGGCNNTTGCAAGGGCGTCGCCTGTCGGCACCGGCCAAAGGCATCTACCTACAAGGGGGAAGATTAATAAATGTGCATTAATTTGAGAAATAATTCCAAGAATCTTGCACAATTCAAAAAATAGTTGTATCTTTGCACCGTGAAACTGCGCGAAGGCGGGCTACACTTCAGCAAATAAACCGAACAAATATGCGACAAAGAATCTTCTATTTATTTGTATTGGCTACGTTACTTGTATCTTGCTCTGGGGGCAAGGTGAAGTATNNGAATTGCGTATGGGTGCTTATTTCCATGATAATGTGGAACTGAAGTTTGCTGCGGCCTACGACAGCGACGAACGGCAGGTGCAGCAGATTGACAGCCTGGTCAATAGCGGTATCGACCTGCTCATTGTGGCCCCGAATCAGGTGCAGACCATCTCTCCCGCCATCGACCGGGCCTACGACAAGGGCATTCCCGTCATCGTCTTCGAGCGCAAGACCAGTTCACAGAAATATACCGCCTTTATCAGTGCCGACAACTACGAGATGGGGCGCGTCATGGGCGAATACATCGTTGCGCGACTTCACGGACAGGGTCATGTGATGGAAATCAAAGGCCTGGAAGGCTCGTCACCATCCATCGAGCGTCATAATGGTTTCATGGACGCTATCAAACAGTCACCCGGCATTCAGGTGGTAGCCTCATTGCAGGGCGACTGGACGGAACCGACAGCCTACGAAACTACGAAGCAATGGCTCTTAAATAATAAAGATGTACGCGTAGACCTCGTGTTTGGTGCCAACGACCGCACGGCTATGGGTGCAAGGAAAGCACTTGGAGGAGAGGTACTATATTGTGGTATCGATGGCTTGCCGGGAGAGAACGGCGGCATCCAACTGGTGCGCGACTCTTTGCTCGACGCTTCGTACATCTATCCCACACATGGTGATCAAATCATTGAATTGGCCGTTAATATTCTCGAAGGGAAGCCTTACGAGAAGGAAACATTGCTGATGTCGGCTCTCGTCACTCGAGATAATGCCAAAGTGTTGTTGATGGAAAGCGAGGAAATCATGCAACAGGCTGAACGTCTGGATCAGTTACACAATAAAGCCGACGGTTATTTGCATGAGCTGGATGCCCAGCGTGTGGTGAACTGGCTTTCACTGGGCATGATTATACTGCTGGTAGTGGTGTTTGTGTTGTTCTATCTGTATCATTTAAGGAAAATCAGTATGCAGCGGGAGCGCGTGGTGAACACGTTGTGGAATATGGGGGAAGCCCCCAAGGAAGCCCCAAAAGCCCCCCTTTCGTCCCCCGAGGGGGACACAAATGTCCTGCAAGATAATGAAGCCCCCTCGGGGGCCGTAGGGGGGGCTTTCGTTTCCCGCTTCCGTGAGGCCGTCGAGTCCCGTCTCTCCGATAGCGACCTCAGCGTTGACGATTTGGCTGCCGACATGAACCTCAGCCGCGTACAGCTCTACCGCAAGGTAAAGGCCGTTACAGGCTCGTCGCCCGTTGAATTGCTGCGCACCGCCCGCCTGAACCGTGCCTACCAGTTGTTGCTCACCACCGACAAGAGCGTCTCTGAGGTGGCCTACGTCGTAGGCTTCACTGCTCCCAGTTACTTTACGAAATGTTTCAAAGAGGAGTATGGAATGGTGCCTGGCGACGTGAGGAAATAAGAATAAAGGCTAAGAAATATCGTTCATTCCATCGCAAAAATGTTACATTGCAACATATTTTGCACGGAGTGAACGATATTTTTAATATATTTATAGGATAAGTGCGTACTTTTGCAGCAGAGAATTTAACGCAAATAGTATTAACAACTAAAAACGTAATGCAAATGAAACAGACAAAAAGATCCTTGCTCAGTTTCCTGACCTTGCTGCTAAGTACTATAATGTACGCGCAACAGGAGATTACAGGAACTGTTTCTGACATCATGGGACCGGTCATTGGTGCCACGGTGATGGAAAAAGGGACGTCGAACGGTACGGTGACCGATTTCGATGGTAACTTCAAATTGAAGGTAGAGGCTGGCAAGACGCTGGTGTTCAGCTATGTTGGTTATCTGACTCAGGAACTGCCAGCCAAGAACGGCATGGAGGTAACGCTGAAGGAGGACAGCAAGCAATTGCAGGAGGTAGTGGTAACGGGTTATACCACCCAGCGCAAGGCCGACCTGACGGGTGCTATCTCGACAGTAAGTGTTGACGAGATGGCCAAGCAGAACGAGAACAACCCGATGAAGGCCCTGCAGGGTCGTGTGCCGGGCATGAACATCACGGCTGACGGTAGCCCCTCGGGTGCTGCCACTGTACGTATTCGTGGTAATGGTACCTTAAACAATAACGACCCCTTGTACATCATCGATGGTGTGGCTACCAAGTCGGGTATGCACGAGCTGAACGGTAACGATATCGAGAGCATCCAGATTCTGAAGGATGCCGCCTCTGCTTCTATCTATGGTTCGCGTGCTGCCAACGGTGTCATCATCATCACTACCAAGAAGGGTAAGGAAGGTAAGATTAAGGTCAACTTCGACGGCTCTGTTGCTGCATCGTTCTATACGAATAAGATTGAGACGATGAATGCCAGCGAGTGGGGACGTGCCTACTGGCAGGCTAATGTGAACGACGGACTGAATCCCAGCAACAACAACCTGGGTTACAACTACAACTGGAGTTACAATCAGAATGGTAACCCCGTGCTGAACAAGATGACGATGAACATGTATCTGGATGACAATGCCACAGTACGTGCAGGAGATACCGACTGGTTTAAGGAGGTAACACGTACGGGTGTCGTACAGCAGTACAATCTCTCTGTCAGCAACGGTTCTGACAAGGGTCACTCATTCTTCTCACTGGGCTACTACGACAACCAGGGTACCATCAAGGACTCATGGTTCAATCGTCTGTCTGCCCGTGCCAATTCTGATTACAAGCTGTTTGACGGTTTGCTGACCATCGGTGAGAACTTCACGCTGAACCGCAACAAGGGTGTGGATGCTCCTGGCGGTGTGCTGAGAAATGCCTTGGAGTTCAACCCCAACTATCCTATCTATGCTGAGAATGGCAAGTACGCCCAGGCTCTGGGTGCCTACTCAGAGCGTGAGAATCCGCTGAGCATGATTGCCAACAACAAGGACAACGAATACACATTGTGGCGTATGTTCGGTGATGCACATATCAGCATCACTCCGTTCAAGAACTTCACGCTCCGCTCAACCCTCGGTATTGACTACAGCCAGAAGGAGCAGCGCTTCTTTACCTATCCTATTGCCAACGGTAAGGTGATGCGCACCGAGACAGCTGTTGAGAGTAAGCAGGAGCATTGGATGAACTGGATGTGGAACGCCATTGCCACCTATAACTTTGAGAAGGACAAGCACCGTGCTGACGCTATGGTCGGTATGGAGGTCAACCGCTACGACTTCAAGTGGAGCAGTGCCAAGCGCTATGAGCTGTCAGTGCTGAATACCGACTATATGTGGCCAAGCGCTGGTTCAGGCAAGCAGTTGGCTTTGGGTTCTGGTGAGGGTTACTCGCTGGTATCCTTCTTCGGCAAGGCTAACTATACCTATGCTGACAAGTATCTGGTGTCGTTCACTCTGCGTCATGACGGATCAAGCCGTTTCGGTAAGAACAACCAGTATGGTACTTTCCCGTCAGCAGCTATCGGATGGCGCATCACTGAGGAGCCTTTCATGAAGTTTGCTGAGGGTATTCTGGATAACCTGAAGATTCGTTATTCTTGGGGTAAGACTGGTAACCAGGACATCCCCATCGTGGCACGCTATACCATCTACAAGCCCGTCACTACTACCGGACTGTGGGGAAGCGGTCAGGCAGGTTCTGCTTATGATATCTCTGGTATGAATGGTGGCTACGAGCTGAGCAGCGGTTATGTTCGCGATCGTCGTGGCAACGAAGACATCAAGTGGGAGACTACTACGCAGCATAACATCGGTGTTGACTTCACCTTCCTGAGAAACGAGATTTATGGTAGCTTCGACTGGTTCCACAAGAAGACCACGGACATTCTGGTCGATATGGTAGGTATCGGTGCTATGGGTGAAGGTGCCAACCAGTATGTAAATGCCGGTGAGGTTAAGAACACCGGTTGGGAGTTCAGCGTAGGCTATCGCCACAGAATCGGTGATTTCTCATGGGATATCAATGGTAACATCAGTGCCTACAGAAATGAGATTACCAAGCTGCCTGAGACTGTTGCTGCCAACGGCGTCTTCGGTGGTAACGGCATCAAGAGCGTAGTAGGTCATCCCATGTTTGCAGAGGTTGGCTATGTGGCCGACGGCATCTTCAAGAGCCAGGAGGAGATTGACAACCACGCCATTCAGGAAGGTGCCGGACTGGGACGTATCCGCTATAAGGACCTGGACGGTGACGGCTACATCACTGAGGCTGACCGCGACTGGATTTACGACCCGACACCCGACTTCACATGGGGTCTGAACATCTATCTGCAGTACCGCGACTTCGACTTCACCATGTTCTGGCAGGGTGTTCAGGGTGTCGATGTCAACTGCTACGACTACAAGAAAGAGACTGACTTCTGGGCTAATACCGGCGTCAACGTACCTTATCTGAACAAGGGTGTCCGCGTGCTCGATGCCTGGAGTCCTGCCAACCCTGGCAGCGATATTCCTGCCCTGACCACTGCCGACCGCAACCACGAAGGTAGCCTGTCGTCATACTATATCGAGAATGGTTCATATGCCAAGTTGCGCACCGTACAGCTGGGCTACAACATGCCTAAGAGCATCACCGAGAAACTCAAGATGGATCGTGTCCGTCTGTATGTTTCTGCCCAGAACCTGCTGACTATCAAGAGCAAGAAGTTCACTGGCAATGATCCTGAGCGTCCTGGATTTGACTATCCTATACCTCTCAACTTTACTTTCGGTGTTAACGTATCATTCTAATATAAGGAGAAAGCATTATGAAAACGATATATATGAAATACATCTGTGCCATCTGCGCCATCTGTAGTCTGACAGCGTGCAGCAAATTCTTGGAGGAGCAAGTTCCTCAGGCCACGCTCATACAGGACGAGGTGAAGAATCCTGAATATATTGACAATGTGCTGATTACGGCTTATGCCGGACTGCTCAGCATTGAGGATATGAACGCCTCGTTCTCGCTCTGGAACTATGACACGCGCTCGGACGACGCCTATGTCGGTGGCGCTGAATTCTCTGACGGTGCACCCTTCCACAACTTGGAGAAGAGCACGGGTATCAAGACTGACGACTGGCCCTTCAGCTCTATCTGGGGCAAGTTCTATAGCTACCTGTCGCGCGTCAGCCTGTCACTCGACATGCTGGCAGAGGCTGACCAGTCAAACACGACCATCCAGCAGCGTACTGGCGAGATGAAGTTCCTGCGTGCTTACGGTCATTTCCAGCTGAAGCGTCTGTTCAAGAAGATTCCTTTCGTGAACAAGCTGAACATGACAGAGGCTGACTACTTGAACCTGTCGAACACGGAGTATAGCAACGATGAGGGCTGGCAGCAGATTGTCAACGACCTGCAGGATGCCTATAACGTACTGCCTGAGGTGCAGAAGGAGAAGGGTCGCCCCACAAAGGCTGCCGCTGCTGCCTTCCTGGCAAAGGTTTATCTCTATAAAGCTTATCACCAGGATGATGCCAATACCAATCAGGTGACCAGCATCAACCAGGACGACCTGCAGAAGGTGATTGAATATACTGATCCCAAGCTGTATAGCAACTACGGACTGGAGAGCGACCTGCACAACAACTTCCGTCCTGAGGAACAGTACGAGAACGGTAAGGAGTGCATCTGGGCTGTCCAGTACTCTAAGAACGATGGTACCACCTATGGCAACCTCAACTTCTCGAACCGTCTGGTCGTTCCCTACATTCCCAAAGTTCATGAGTCGGGCTGTGACTTCTACAAGCCTTCTCTGAATCTGGTCAACGCCTATGTTACCAACAGCAATGGCCTGCCCTTGCTCGATAGCACGCCTGCCACAGACTATACGGTAGGCTCGTCACAGACTGTTGACCCACGTCTCTTCGTGACTGTCGGTATGCCTGGCACACCTTATATGTTCAATCCCACATACATGATTCAGGCTGCTGGCAACTGGAGCCGTTCGGGTGGTACCTACGGATATCACTGCTCGCTGAAGCAGAACGTTGATCCCGCACTGACCAACATCTACATCTTCAATGCCGACAACCAGTGGGCCACTTCTATGAACCGTGTCGTACTGCGCTATGCTGACGTGCTGCTCATGCGTGCAGAGGCTCAGGCTCAGTTGGGCAAGACAGCCGAGGCTATCGCCCTCGTCAATCAGGTACGCCAGCGTGCAGCTGACATGGCTGACAACAGTATCGTCTCTGGTTACAAGACCAAGTATAGCGTACACTATGCTGTAGGCATGTACAATGGCTCTTATTCGAAGGAAGAGGCTATGAAGATTGTGAAGATGGAACGCCGTCTGGAACTGGCTATGGAGAGCGAGCGCTTCTTCGACCTGGTACGCTGGGGCGACGTGGCTACCGTCATCAACCAGTTCTACAGCACCGAGAGTCAGAAGATGACCTTCCTCAATGGTGCTCAGTTTACTGCCAACAAGAATGAGTATCTGCCTATTCCTCACGAGCAGATGGCTGCCTCTAACGGACACTACACACAGAACTGTGGACAATGGTAATATGGGTAGTTAGAGAAGTTTAATAGTTAAGAAGTTAAAGCAATAAGAATTATGAAAAAGATATATAGTATCATTTGCCTGCTCGGACTGCTCCTTGGCTTTACAGCCTGCAGCAAGGACGATCACGGAACGGGTAGCGTTAACGTTGGCGGCTCGTGTTTGGTAGAGCAGTTTGTGCTCGACGGAAAATACGAGGGTACCATTACTACTGATACCCGCCTTATCAAGGTGAAGGTTCCTGTAGATTTCACACAGTTGGCCGACATGGAGGTGACGAGCCTGAAGGTTGCTGAGGGTGCGCAGACCAGCATCAAGGTTGGCGACCACTTGAACTTCAATGCCGACCACATGCTGCGCGTAGTCAATGGTGACTTGCAGCTGGACTATCGGGTATCGGTTCGCAACGACGAAGCCCTGCTGAAGAACTTCGTGCTGGGGGGCGTCAAAGGTGCCATCAACCAGCAGGATAAGACTGTCACCGTATCGGTAACGGGCAATAGCGGTATCGATCTTGCCAATGCCACCTTCGAGGCTGTGTGCAGCGAGGATGCTACCTGCAGTCCTGCCAGTGGTACGAAGGGCAACTTCACTGAACCTTTCGTGCTGACAGTGAAAGACAATACAGCTGTCAACACCTATACGGTATATGTCACGCTCATCGAGAATCCTGTGGCCTTGTTTGTAGGCAATGCAGCTACCGTTGAGGAACTGAACGACGAGGAGAAGGCTGCTGCCAAATGGCTGACGAGTAACATCTCTGGTGCTGCCTACGCTTCATGGAGCGATGTTGCCAGTGGCAATATTTCGATGGCTGAGTGCAAGCTCATCTTCTTCCATCACCACCACGGCAGCTTTGGCAACTACAAGGCATTTGCTGAACACGTGGATGAGCAGGGCGCTATGACGGCACTTGCCAAGATGAAGGAATTCTGGCAGAAGGGTGGTGCCTTCGTGCTGGGCCGCAGTGCTGTGAACTATGCTATCGCTCTGGGAGCTATGCCTGAGGATGCTTATCCTAACAATGTATGGGGCGACGCCAACGGTGAAGGTTCCGACTTGATGGGCGACGATCCTTGGCACACCTATGCCTACGATGTTAATCACCCGCTGTGGAAGGGTTTGAAGACTTATCCTGGCGCTCCTGAAAATGCCATCTACACCCTCGACAAGGATTATACCATCTGTAACACGACGTCGCAGTTCGGATTCTGGGACATCTATGCTAGTGGTAAGGATGCTGTGGAAGCCAAGACCGGTGGTCGCGCACTGACTGGTGACAATAGCGTGAACGCATGGGAGCTGAAGGCCTATAACGGTGAGTATGGCAAGGGTGGTATCATCTGTCTGGGTTCAGGCCTCTACGACTGGAACTCTCCTACACCATACGAGTCGAACTATCACGACAATATGGGCAAAATCATGCTCAACGCATTTGATTATCTAACCAAATAAGTCCACAATTTTAAACGTATTATAGATTATGAAGACAATGATATATAGCATGATCTGCGCAGCCAGCCTTATCTGCGGTCTTACAGCCTGCAGCAAGGACTCATCGAACGGTGATGCCCCCAAGGACTGGCAGGGAACGACCACATCGTTTGCGTCGTCGGATGCTCAGGGTTTTGGCACATACTTTATGCCGTCAGTAGGTCGTGTGGGCGACCCCATGCCCTTCTACGACAAGAAGGCTGGCAACTTCAAGGTGTTCTACCTGCAGGAGTTTGACAACAATATGAGTCACCGCTTCCATCCCATCTGGGGCGTTACTACCCAGGATGGTACCAGCTATCAGTCAATGGGCGAGGTGCTGCCTTACGGAGCCAACGACTACATGCAGGATGCTGCACTGGGTACTGGCTGCTGCTATTACAGCGAGAAGGACGACACCTATTATTTCTACTACACCGGCCACAATGGCAACTGCAAGTATCGTGAGGTGGTAATGCGTGCTACATCCAAGGACGGTCAGAACTGGGTCAAGGACGAGCTGTGGGCTATCAACGGCCCCGACTACGGCTACTCCAGCAATGACTTCCGCGACCCACAGATCTTCATTGCTGACGACGACCTCTACCACATGGTCATCTCTACCTACCCGCAGGGTGGTGGCGACCCACGCTTTGCTGAGTTCAAGTCGAGCGACATGAAGAACTGGGAGCATGTAGGCAGCTTCAAGATGATCTGGGACCGTATGCTCGAGTGCCCCGACATCTTCAAGATGGGCAACTACTGGTATCTCGTCTATAGTGAGAGTGTGAAGACATCATGGAGCCGCGTGGTGAAATACCTGATGGCAGACTCTTATCAGCATCTGAAGGACGCCTTCAACGATGGTCCCAAATGGCCTGCTGACGGTCCACTGTGGCGTGAGGGCAAGCTCGACAGCCGTGCCTTCTATGCAGGCAAGACAGCCTCCAACGGTACCGACCGCTACATCTGGGGGTGGACACCATTCCGCTCAGGTGTTGACTGCCACGAGAAGAATATCAACGTAGGTGGTGGCGACGGTAACGAGCCCAACTGGTCGGGAGCACTGGTGTGCCACAAGGTCTTCCAGCACGAGGACGGAACGCTCTCGCTGCGTGCCATTCCTGCTATGGCTGCCAAGTACAATAAGCCACAGACTGTCAAGGTCATGGATAGCAAGGGCTACACTGACAACAAGCTCACAGGCGATGGCGCCTATGTACTCTACAACCGCTTAGGCACCTGCAACCACATCTCGTTCAAGGTGACCACAGCAGGCAATGACGATAAGTTCGGTGTCAGCTTCGTTCGCAGCACTGATCCTGAGTTCTACTACAGCATCATCGTCAACCCAGAGGACAATGGCAATGCCCGCAAGGTCAAC
>LXOW01174963.1_pt2 | contig 10394 bp, 10 predicted proteins | sample 1368591 | NCBI WGS metagenome assembly LXOW01 (sample SAMN04884650, study PRJNA319009) | bovine gut metagenome | isolation source: Cow rumen | host: Bos taurus | place: Italy: Legnaro (PD) | collected 2014-07-09
AGTAAAAAAAAAGACACTCTTGAGGAGTGTCTTTTTTCTTTTTCGCTTACTGAAATGATTACTCAGCAACAACTTCTGCAGTTGCTTCTTCACCTTCAACAACTTCTGCAGTCTCTTCTTCTGCAACGGGTTCTTCAACCACTGTTTCTTCTACAACTGCTTCTTCAATAGCGGGTTCTTCAGTTTCAGCTTTTTGTCCGCATGCTGCAAAAACGAATGCAGATACTGCGAGGATAGCAAATAATTTTTTCATTTCTTTCTTTTTTTAATTGGTTGTTTGTTTCGTTATTAGGGNNTTTTTGTTAAATAATGTTAAGTACTTGATTAGCAGTCAACTATTGTACACCAGCCGTATTTGTCTTCTATCTCACCATATTGGATACCCATCAGAATGCTGCGCATCTTGGTGCTCCAAGGACCTGGCTTACCGTCTTTTGCAATGACATATTCCTTACCAGTGGCGCGGTCTTGAATCATGTGGATAGGAGAAATGACGGCAGCGGTGCCGCAAGCGCCAGCTTCCTCGAAAGTGCCTATTTCCTCCAATTTGATGTGTCTTCTTTCCACTACCAGTCCCAAATCAGCGGCAATGGTGGTCAGACTCTTGTTGGTGATGGAAGGCAGAATGGATCCTGAATCAGGAGTTACATATTTACCATCCTTGATACCGAAGAAGTTGGCTGGACCAGCCTCATCGATGTAGGTTTTGGTTTTGGCGTCAGCGAAAATGGAAGCGCTGAAACCTTCGGCATGGGCTCTTTCACCTGCACGCAGAGAAGCGGCATAGTTGCCACCCACTTTCACATGACCGGTTCCAAGTGGTGCAGCACGGTCATAATCCAGGGCAATCTGCATATTGGTGGGTTTGAAACCTTCCTTGAAATAAGGTCCAACGGGGGTTACAAACACGATAAACAAATATTCATTGGCAGGTTTTACACCCACAGTGGCACCTGTACCTATCAACAGGGGACGGAGATACAGAGAACCTTCGGTTCCGTAAGGGGGAATATAGTCAACATTCAATTTGATGACCAATTCCATAGCCTGGTAAAACAAATCCTGAGGAATGGGAGCCAGCATGATAGCATCAGCAGAGTTGTTGAGTCTCTTCCAATTTTCCTCCCAACGGAACAAACGTACTTTACCGTCTTTACCTCTGAAAGCCTTCATTCCCTCAAAAGCCTCCTGACCATAATGCAGGCAAGAAGCAGCCATGTGCATGGGAATATATTCGTCAGAAGAAATTTCCAATTTTCCCCATTCACCGTTTCTGAAATAGCAACGCACATTGTAGTCGGTTTTTACGTAACCGAAACCCAGATTTTTCCAATCAATATTTTTCATTTCTTATTGTTTTGATTATTACAATGATATACTCTATAAAATAATGTTGCAAAGATAGTCATTTTTTTGGATTCAAACACACTTTTTATTTTTATTCCTCATCTTTATTTCTTTTCAAGGCGTTACCCACCATATCGGCCAGAATATAGCCCACCAAAACACCCCATATAATCATCAAGAAAAGGTTATTCTGCAACACTTTATCGCTGTATTGTCCGGCTTTATACCAATAGAAAACCGACAGAGCCACAAACAAAACAACCCCTGTTAAATGATATACATTGAAGTTTTTTTTGAGAAAATCGTTCATAAAGCACGCTAATTTTTCAATTTTTCGTATTCATAATTGATATATTTGTCCTTGATGGCGTTGATAATCTGCATAGGTGTCCACCTCACCAGGTCGTAATAACTGAAATGACAATACATCATGAAAGTGAGTATTTCCTCGTCAGGCAATCCGGTAATATCTTTCACCACCTCCTTATTGTATTTCAAGGGAAGCTCGTCAAGTCGGTCCTCATACTGCACCATCTCGTTATACAAACGTTTCATTTTCGCTTTTCTGCTGAAAGCCTCATAAAGGTAAGAGATAGGGTGGGCGATAGCGGTGTTTCTGAACACGTTGGGTTCCCTGCCATACTCCGCATTGGCCTTGTCCTGTTCCGTAATCTCAGTCCCGGGAATACGCTTGTAAATATCAGGTATCTCTATTTTCGCCAGATCACGCTTAAACCCCTCGTATGTGGGGTTCAAAGAAATAACACTCACCTCTTTCAGCAGGATGGCCTTATAATACAAGAGGAAATCCTCACGCCCCTTGCTCATTAGGTCCTCACTCATCACCACTATCAGCTGACGATAGATGGACTTTGAGATGACAAGGGTGTCGTTCAGCTTGCAATTGATGGTGAAATTTCCCTGTTCATCGGAAAAAACGAAATTTTTTTTCGAAACATTATATATGTTGGCACCTTCTATGGGGTAAAAATTGATGCCATCGTAAACCTTTCCCACAAACTCATGCCCTTGCGCTTTTAAGGCAAAAACACCAGCTGTCAAGACCAATATGAGCATTATTTTTTTCATGCTGCAAAATTAATGTTTTTGATTATATCTTTCAATTCAAATTTTAAAAGAAAAAAAGATTTTAAGATAGGATATAGTGGTGTTGATAAGGTTGGTAAAATTTCCATGGAAAGTTTGCTTTTTTACTTATTTTGATTTATAAACAGGAAATAAACAGTTGTTTTTAGGCTAAGATATTGTTCCATAAACGCATTCATTTTCTTTAAAAAGATGCAAATAGAGTTATCAGTTGATAATTTTTTTCGGAAAACAGCTCTTATTTTGTTCAAATGTAAGGTTGAAAACAGTAAAAATTGGTGGGAAAAGTATTCATAAATTTCATTTTTCAGATTACAAATTCCGGTTGTCAACACAGCTGTTGAAAGAAACCTGAATTTTGAACATCATTTCAACTAACAAATGAACAGTGAAAATAAAATATAAGTAGCTAAGCATAATTCAATAAATTTGTGTACTTTTGCAAACTTAGTATAAAACTGCGAAAAATGAAAATTATTATAGCGTCGGATCATGCCGGATATGAATTGAAAGAGCAAATCATCAAGCGTTTCAATGCTGATTATGAATGGGAGAATACAGGCACATTCTCATCAGAAAGTGTAGATTATCCCGATTTTGCGCATCCACTAGCAGAAAAAGTTGCGACAGGTGAGTATAAATATGGTATATTAATATGTGGTACGGGCAATGGCATAGGCATGACCGCCAACAAACACGCAGGTGTAAGGGCGGCCATCTGTTGGAATAAGGAAATTGCCGCACTTGCCCGCCAACATAATGATGCCAATATATTGGTGTTGCCGGCACGGTTTATATCTGAGAAAGATGCGTTTGACGTGGTGAAAACATTCTTTTCCACAGATTTCGAGGGGGGAAGGCATCAAAGNNGTGTAATAAAGAATCATGGACAATTCGATTAACAAAAGGGCAAATTTCATCAGATATTCTTTTATTGAGAATATGGATAATTATTTGTTGGCTTTCGAAAACAAAGCATCCACTAATGGTATTAATGTGAAATGGATTGCCAATGAGGAAGAATTGGTGTCGTTTATCAAGCAGGATTTGCCGAAAGCGCATTTCAACAAAGTGTGTTTCGATATGCCTGTGGTACCCTCTGCACTGTCTGATACAGGCAATTTGATTAAAAACATCGCTGTTGATGATTTGGAAAATAATGTGGAGTCGGCTGATTACCTGATAATCAACGCCAATTTCGGTTTGGTGGATACTGGTTCCATTGTTGTATTCAATCATAAGAGCAGCAATTGCTATAATAAGGTTGACCGTATTATTTTTATTTTGGATATCAATAATCTGCTAGTCAAGAGTTCTGATCTTGGCATTATCCTTTCTTTATATGATAGGGAGGAAATTTATGGTAGCCAACATGCTGTGGACGTTATTTCTGGCTCTTTCAACAAGATTATTAGCAACAGCTTCCAATTTAATAATGGTGAACCTTATTCCACACAAAAGGTGAGTGTTACGCTTGTGTTGTATGATAATGGGATTACGGAAATATTGAAAAATGTGAAGTTGAGGGAAAGTTTGTACTGCATCAATTGCGGACAATGCAGAAATGTTTGTCCAGTATATAAAACTAACGGCAAATACTCACCCATAGAGCTTGTGAAAAGAAATGTGTTCGCTACCAATAGAAAAAATTCGAATATATTTGAAAACACCACTTTGTGTGGAAATTGCGAGCTGATATGCCCTGTGCTTATTCCCTTCATGCATCTTATGATATCAGAAATGGAAATGGTGAACAACAATGATCATGATGACAATTGGCGTGATTTTGGAAAAACGTTGGGCAAAAGAATAAAATTGAATAAACTAAATGGAAGGTTCAGACGTTATTTCTTTGTAAGACGCCTTTTTGGTGGTAACAAGAAAATGCTGAATTATTTCATGAGTCAACAGGAGGATTTTTTCAACCTGACTAATACTAAAGATGGAGAAAATGAAAAACTACAATAATGAACTCGTTGAAAAAATAAAGGATTTTGGTCGAAAATACCAGCTCAACATCCTTTATAAGGGTGCCCTGATATTTGTTTTTGTCACAATTCTCGCTTTTCTGGTATATGTGCTGCTGGAGTACTTCTCTTATTTCACTCCCGCTGTCAGAAAAGTACTTTTTTTCTCGTATCTTGCTGTTTTCGCATTGCTTCTGGTATTTTTTTTACTGATACCTTTATTCAAGTATTTTGGTTTGGGAAGGCAACTCAGCAGCGAGCAGATTGCCAAAATGGTGGGTTCTTATTTTCCTGAAATTGATGACAAGTTATTGAATTTGCTACAACTGCAAAACCAATTAGAACAAGGGGACTACAAAAGCTATGAACTGCTTGAGACTGCCATTGCCACCAAGACCGACCAGCTGAAGCCTTTTCCTTTTGTAAAGGCCATCCGTTTTGAGAATACCACCCGCTATTTGAAATGGGCAGTGATACCAGTGTTGATTTTTGTGCTTATATTCTCTATCAAGAGTGAGGTGATTACGGAACCCACCAAGCGTATTGTCAACTATAGTCAGGAATATGAGAAACCTGCTCCTTATAGCATTGAATTGTTGAATAACAAACTGGTCACTTTTCAGAATGACGATTTGACTGTCAGAATGAAGATAGTAGGGGAGGAGTTGCCCAATGAATTGTATATAGTCTATAACAAAAAGAACTACAAATGTGTGAAAGATAATAATTCAGAATTCTCATATACTTTCACAAATTTAAGACAGAATACTGAATTCCAATTATATACAGATGAGGTAAGTTCTAAAAATTACATGATAGAAGTGTTGCCTAAGCCTGTTACCATAGGTTTCTCCATGCATTTGAAATACCCTTCCTATCTGAACAAAAATGATGAGGTACTGGATAATGTGGGCACTGCCTCTGTTCCTGAAGGCACCAAGATTACTTGGCAATTTTATACCAAGAATACAGACAATATCCAATTCATCTATCAGGATCAAGAGATGGATTTGTCCTCTGACAACGACAACTTTGCGGCTGCGCTTACAGTACACGCNNTGAATCATTCAATTTCAATGATAAAAGACTTATATCCTGAGATTTACGTTGAAAGTAGGATAGATTCTTTCTTTATTGACAGATACTATTTCAAGGGTAATATAAAGGATGACTACGGTTTTTCGAACTTATACTTTGTTTACTCTAAATTTGACGACAAGGGACAGGTAATCCAATCGGAAGTAAAAGTACCTATACAAATTGAAAGGAACGCTGTAATCCAGGACTTTTATTATTCTTTTGAGGCTGCCATGTTTGAGTTGGGACCGGGTTATTCAATGGCCTACCATTTTGAGGTTTATGACAACGATGGGGTGAACGGAAGCAAGATGTCAAAAACAGGGCAGTTTGACTATAATGTGAAGACTCAGGAGGAGATAGACAAGGAGTTGGACAGAACCAGCAGTCAGGCCAAATCGGATATGGACAACCTGATGAAGGAATCGTCTCAGATCATGAAGGACATCGACAAGTTGAACCGCCAGTTGAAGGAAACCAATAACCCATCTTGGCAGGACAAGAAGAAAATGGAGGAGTTGCTGAACAGATTCAACGAGTTGAAAAACCAGCTTAATGAGATGAAAAAGCAGCAGAGCATGAACAACCAGATGGAAAACCAATATAAAAACTACTCTGAGGATATCCTGAAAAAACAACAAGAGCTTGAGCAACGTATGGATGAACTGCTGTCTGACGAGATGAAGAATATGATAGACCAAATCCGACAGATGATGGATAACATAAACAAAGACCAGATGCAGAATTCCATCGACAAGATGAAGATGGACGCGAAAGATATCAACCAGACCCTTGACCAGCAACTGCAGTTGTTCAAGGAATTGGAGATGGAGAAGAAGGTGAACGAGTTTTTAGACAAGACCAGAAAATTGTCGCAAGACGAGCAGAACCTGTCTTTGCAGACCCAAAAGAAAGAAATAAGCAAAGAGGATCTGATGAAGCAGCAACAGGAAATCCAGCAAAAATATGAGGAACTGAAAAAGGATTTGAAAGAGATTAAGGACCTGAACAAAGAGCTGGAGCAACCCAACAAATTGTCGAATACCGACTCATTGCAGCAGCAGTTGGAACAAGACTTGAAGGATGCCGAGCAGCAATTGCAGAAGAACAACCGTCCCAAGGCAAGCGGCAGCCAGAAATCAGCAGCGGAAAAAATGGAGCAGTTAGCTGACAAGCTGGAGAAGGATATGAACGAAAGCGAGTTGGAGGAAATCACGGAAGACATTGCCGTTTTGCGTCAGATTTTAGATAACCTGGTACTGCTTTCTTTCGACCAGGAAGATGTACTGAAAAAGACACAAAAAACCAATGCCCGTTCTTCGAGTTTCACGGGGCTGATGACCAGCCAGCACGAGGTGAAAGGCAATATGAAGATGGTGGAGGATTCGCTCTTAGCTTTGGCTCGTCGCCAGTTGTCGGTGAAACCATTTATCACCAAGGAAGTGACCAAAATCAACAATTACATACATTCTGTAAGCACCGCATTGGATGGCCGAAATACTAAGAAGGCCTCGCAAGACCAGCAGTTTGCCCTCACTTCCATGAACAATCTGGCTTTGATGCTGGCCGAATCGATGCAGGAGATGAAGCAGAAGCAGAGTGAATGTAAGTCGAAGTGTAAGAAATCGGGCAACGGCTCGTGCAGTAAACCTGGTGGTAAGGGAAAGAGCAAGAAAACCCGTGCCAAAGAATTGCAGCAACAGCTCAACCGACAGATGGAAGCTATGAAACGCTCGATGGAGCAGCAAGGCAAACAGCAACAGGGACAGTCAGGTCAGCAGCAATGGAGCGAACAGTTTGCCAAGATGGCTGCACAACAGGAAGCTATTCGCAAGATGATGCAGGATTACCAAAACCAGCTGAAGTCGGAAAATGGGGTAGGGGATAAAGCTATCGACAAGCTGATAGAGGAAATGCAAAAGACGGAGAAGGAACTGGTGAATCGCACCCTGAGCAACCAGACTATGATACGCCAGAAGGACATTGAGACCCGTCTATTGGAAAGTGAGAAAGCCGACCGCAAACAGGATGAGGAAAAGAAACGGGAGTCAACGGAGGGCAGGGATGTGTTGAACACCAATCCACCGAAAGACTGGAATCTGGATAAAACCAAACAGTCGCAGCAGGAAATGTTGAGGACTGTTCCTGTCAACTTGAACTACTATTACAAAGAAAAAGTAAATCAATATTTCTACAATATCGACTAGTCATTTTATATTCCACGTGAAACATTAACAGAAAAAATTTTAAATCAGCACTTTATAAAACCATCCCTATGAAGAGATTTTTATTGGCCGTTTTATTGTTGCTTTTGATACCTTTCGGTTATAGTGAAGGGTATAAGGTTTTGTTTATCGGCAACAGCTATACCTACGTCAATAACCTGCCTGAGATGATAGCGGCTATGGCCGAATCGGCAGGCGATACGCTGGTATTTGCATCCAGTGTGCCTGGTGGCAGTACCTTTCAGAACCATGTCAACAACAGCACCACAGTTTCTTTGATACAGCAAGGTGGATGGGATTATGTGGTGTTGCAGGGACAGAGTCAGGAACCCTCTTTCCCTGACGGGCCATTTTATACAGAAACTTATCCATACGCCCAACAGTTATGCGAGATGATCAGTCAGTACAATCCGGAGGCGAAGACTGTTTTTTACATGACTTGGGGACGGAAAAACGGTGACCAGAGCAACTGTCCTTATTTTCCACCATTGTGTACTTACGAGGGTATGGACAGTATTTTGTATCTGCGATACATGATAATGGCTGAGGATTTCGGTGCAGAAGTAAGTCCAGTGGGTGCACTATGGCATTATTTGCGTGACCATAATCCTGAAATCGAGTTGTATTCGTCAGACGAAAGCCACCCTTCATTAGCTGGCACCTATGCAGCAGCCTGTTCATTTTACAGTGTCTTATTCATGGCTAATCCCAGAACCGTACATTATGGTGAAGGTCTGCCCGAGGAGACTGCTATGGCCATACGGGAGGCTGCCCAAAAGGTGGTTTATGACTCTTTGGCCAAATGGTTTGTTGAAGTGCCTGACACTACTACTGATAATCCTGGTAGTTCGATAGCCTCTTATGTGGATAAAAAATGTGTTGTTTATCCTAATCCTGCCAGTGAATATGTTGATATACAATCAGATGGTTTTATCTCAACAATTAAAGTCTATACAGAGGACGGTAGATTGGTTACCACCAAAGAAAAGGTAAACAAGACAATATACAGATTGTCACTATCGGGATACAATACGGGCCTATATTTTATTCAAATACTTGAAAATGAAGGAAATATAATAAGAAAAACATTGATAATCAAGTAGTGACGGTACATGCATCGTCTCTACAATCAAGAGTATTGGCTACACTATCTGAATAGAAACAAACGAATATATGATATATTTCACTAATATACCAAAAGAATTACAAGCAGAGCAGTCCAGTTTGAAAATTTGGCTGAAAGAGCTTATCCGCTCAAAAGTCCGTAAGCCAGGTGATGTGAAGTATTTCTTTTGCAATGATGAGGAGTTGTTGAAAATAAACCAACAGTTTTTGCAACATGATACCTATACGGATATCATCACTTTCGACTATGGGGAAGGGGAGATGGTATCTGGTGAAATCTATATCAGTGAGCAGAGAATCCGTGACAACGCTTTCAATATGACTTTACCCGTGATTGAAGAGATGTTGAGGGTGGTGGCTCATGGTGTGCTTCATTTGTGCGGATACAAGGATAAGAGCGATGAGGAAGCCCATGAAATGAGAGTCCAGGAAGAGATGGCAATAAAATTATATAGAAAACTAAAAAACAGCTAAACAGAAATTTACAAGATTGTTCCACGTGGAAAAGATGACAACATACGATATTATAGTGGTGGGAGCCGGTCATGCCGGCTGTGAGGCAGCAATGGCTGCAGCACACATGGGAAGCAGAACTTTGTTAATTACGATGCACTTGGGTTTGGTGGCTCAGATGTCATGTAACCCAGCTATGGGAGGAATAGCCAAGGGACAAATTGTAAAGGAAATTGACGCCCTTGGTGGCTGCTCGGGGGTGGTGGCCGACCTTTCAACGATCCAGTTCAGAATGCTGAACCGCTCGAAAGGACCAGCCATGTGGAGTCCCAGAACCCAAAACGACAAGTATCTTTTTTCTCAGTGCTGGAAACAGGTGCTTGAAAGGGAAGAAAAATTGGAACTACGGCAGGATACCGTTATCGACATTTTGTTTGATGGCCATAAGGCGACGGGAGTGAGAACCCAGCAAGGGAATACTTTTTACTCGAAGAAACTGATTCTGACTAACGGCACTTTTTTGAATGGTCGCATCCATATCGGAGAGGTTAACTTTGCAGGAGGTAGGATGGGGGAGACCAACTCGCTATACCTTTCGGATAAGCTGAAGGATTTTGGACTCAATGTCAAAAAACTGAAAACCGGCACCCCTGTCAGAATCGATAAACGAACTATTGACTTCTCGAAGATGGAGGAGCAAAAAGGGGACGAAAATCCCGATAAGTTTTCTTTTACCGACACCTCAGCAGTGGAACATCAGATGAGTTGTTGGATTACTTACACCAACCCGCAGGTGCACGAAGTGCTGCGCACAGGCTTTGAATTCTCCCCGATGTTTCAAGGAAGAATTCAGGGGGTGGGTCCACGCTATTGTCCGTCGATAGAAGATAAAATCAACCGCTTTTCGGAACGCGACAGACACCAGCTGTTTTTGGAACCGGAGGGTAGATATACCAACGAGTATTACTTGAACGGTTTTTCATCCTCTCTGCCGGAAGAGGTACAAATAAAAGCTATGCATTTAATACCAGGTTTGGAGCAGGCTAAAGTATTCCGACCTGGCTATGCCATAGAGTACGATTTTTTTGATCCC